>Ga0209536_100000148_pt1 | contig 104808 bp, 76 predicted proteins | sample DeeMarSeWOR28_12_FD_187461 | JGI IMG/M metagenome (GOLD analysis project Ga0209536, IMG submission 187461) | Marine sediment microbial communities from White Oak River estuary, North Carolina - WOR-2-8_12 (SPAdes) (version 2) | ecosystem: Environmental > Aquatic > Marine > Intertidal zone >... | reverse complement strand
TTTCAATACAAAAATCAAGTACCCTCAAATAGCCATAATTGATCAAATATGACTAATTTGAACTCATGAATTGGAGTTTGTGCGCAGACTCCCGTTGGCGGTCATAAATTTAGAAAATGAAAAACTCAATAAAGTTATTATTTCTCGCAAGTGTATTTTTAATGGCTTGCCAACCGACTGAGGTTGTATTTGAAGAAGCACTTTGTATAGAAAATATCTCCATAATAGATCCCGAAAAAGGATTAATAAAAAATCAAACTGTCATAATCAGGGCAGGTAAAATCCACAAAATAGCTTCTTCGGATGAACTACATTTAGCGCCAGACAATGAAATCATTGACGGTACTGATAAATTTATAATCCCGGGTCTATGGGATACGCATGTCCATTTTGCCTATATTGAGGAACTAGCTCCTAGAATGCTTGATTTATTTATAGCCTATGGTGTCACCAGTGTAAGGGATATTGGAGGGGAAATCGGATTTGTCAAGAAATGGAAAGAAAGGGCTTTATCGAATCCGACAGCCGCACCCAGAGTTATGATTGCAGGTCCGCTTATAGACGGGATGCCTAATGTTTATGATGGCAGTGATGTTTGGCGTCCCCCACTATCCGTAGGTGTCGAATCTGTAGAGGAGGTAATTAACCTGGTCAATGAATTGGATAGTCTGGGGGTGGATATGCTGAAAGCTTATGAGATGTTAACTCCGGATCAATTTGTTGCGATCACCAAACTGGGTAAAGAAAAAGGGCTTAAAGTCACTGGTCATGTACCTCTCAGTATGGATGCGATAAGTGCGTCAAATGCCGGATTAAACAGCATTGAACATCTAAAAAACCTGGAGTTATCCTGTGCATCAAATGCCGATGAGCTTTTAGAAGAGCGTAAACGATTGCTTGCTTCAGGGAAAAATGATCGCGGCGGTGTTTTACGATCACGAATTCACCGGGCCCAGCAACAAATCGCCATCGATAATTATGACGAATACAAAGCACAGGAAATCCTGGATGTTTTGGCACAAAATCAAACATGGCAAATTCCGACGCTGGCTATAAATACGGGTTCAACCAAACGATTCTTTGCAACTGCTGAATGGAAGGAAAGCTATAAATATTTACCAGATTCAATCGAACAACAATGGCGGAAAAACGTGGAAACGATGATGGAAAGAGAAGTATCTGAATTCAGCCAGAGATTCGCGAAATGGAAATTAGATATGGTTAATAAAATTCATCAAGCCGGGATCGACATTATGGCCGGCACTGATTGTCCTATTCTCTATCTGACACCCGGGCTAAGTCTGCACCTGGAATTAGCATTATTAGTCGAATCCGGATTATCCCCATTGGATGCTATAAAAACAGCAACATTAAATCCAGCCAGGTACTTCAACCTCGAAAACGAGCTCGGATCAATCAGAGAAAATATGTGGGCGGATTTGGTTATACTAGATGCTAATCCTTTAGAAAACATTAATAATACGAAATGTATTGATGCAGTGTTAAAGCAAGGGAAGTATTTCGATAGAAATGAATTAGATGAAATATTGGAGCGTTTAAATAATCAATAAAAGTAATAAGAACGAACCACCAACAATATATAAAATGCATTGGAACGCATTTTATCAAAGCCCTTGTTGGCATGCAAAAATCCGGAAAGTATTAACAGTTTTAAAAAAAGGTAATTTAATAACGTATTAATATATTGTGATATGAGAAATAAACACAATTTTAACGGAATTAGATTGCTATTAATAGTTATATTTTTCATTCAATCTTGTCATTTTAATACACCCACAAATATTTCTACTCAGACAGTGCAAAAAGCGGACCTTTTGAACACCCAATTCCGGTATTTGAATCAATACGCACTAATTTCGATTGACCACCCAAGTCCGGTATTTTAGTATTTTTAAGTATCTGAATCACAGTAAATTAAATAAAGTCCCTTAAAAGAAAATCTTAGTAATTGTATTGTGGTCAGATATTCTGGTTTTGAGTGATCAGTAAGACCGGATTTTGAAAGTATGTCTACACGATACATAGTCTTAAAATGTTAAGAACTTCATGAAGAAAAATAGGATCTAACCGGCAACTGCATACCAGACCTTTTGATACTTGTCGTTAAACTTATTCTCCATTTTTTGCCTTTGATACTGCCAGATACTATCTTGTTATTAAAACGGATCGGTGGCTGTTTGCTGACTATTAAATAATATTATGGACCATTATTAAAAATTTCGCTACTCAAATAATGAATGCCACCCAAATGAAAGCTATTGTATTCACAAAATACGGTCCACCGGATGTACTTCAACTCGAGGAGGTGGAGAAACCTGTTCCCGGGGACAATGAAGTACTGATAAAAATTCATGCGACAACTGTTACAGCAGGGGATTGTGAGATGCGACGATTCGACTTACCTGCCTGGATCTGGCTCCCTCTTCGTCTGTACATGGGTATCAGAAGACCAAGAATAAAAATACTCGGGCAGGAGCTTGCCGGGGAAATCGAATCTGTAGGTAAAAACGTTACACAATTCAGGAAAGGTGATCCGGTTTTCTGTCCCACTAAAATGAGTTTAGGCGCTTATGCCGAGTACATCTGTATGCCGGGCAACTATGCGATAGTCAAAAAACCGGACAATTTGAGTTATGAGGAAGCAGCTACCATCCCTACAGGGGGATTAAATGCCTTGCATTTTCTTATGAAAGGAAATATCAAGAATGGGGAAAAGGTCTTGATTTATGGTGCAGGCGGAAGTATTGGTACCTATGCAGTACAGATTGCGAAATCTCTCGGAGCTGATGTTACTTCCGTAGATAGCACCGGGAAACTGGACATGCTACATTCCATTGGTGCCGACCATGTTATTGATTACACGAAAGAAGATTTTACCCAGAACAGTAATCATTATGATGTTATATTTGATGTTGTTGGCAAAAGTTCATTTTTGGGAAGTATAAGGTCGCTCAGGCATAATGGAAGATACCTTTTAGCCAACCCGAATCCTTCATTATTGATTCGGGGGTTATGGGTTTCAACGAAGAACAACCTGCCTGGATGGGCAACCTTCCATATCCGGTCAGAAGGTGGGCAGTCAGGTAAGAAGGTAATAACCGGGCTGGCAAGTTATAGAACGGAACATTTAAATTACCTTAAAGAGCTTATTGAGGCAGGTCAGCTAAAACCTGTCATAGATAGATGCTATCCGCTGAAACAAGTTGCAGAGGCACACACATATGTCGAAAACGGACATAAAAAGGCAAATGTAGTAATAACTGTAGAACATAATAATTCCACTAGCTTTCGATAGCTAATGGGACAGGATCGATAAAATATTTAAAAAATGGCAAAAAAAGTAAAACAAGTAATCTCCAAGGAACAGAATCCGCAAAGAACACTCCATATATGGCCTGGTGTAGTCATCGTATTAGTACAATGGCTGGTTTTGTTAGTATTACCAGCTCTTATCCCTCAGGCTACTCCAATCGGGGTTATAGGTGGAATGGTAGGTGGGCTTGCAGTTATTGTGTGGTGGTCATTTTTCAGCCGGGCATCCCGATCGGAACGATGGGGTGCTGTCGCTCTGATGATCATCGCATTGGCTGGCACGTCACGCATCGTCCACGAGTCAATTGGGACAGGTTATCAGGGGATGATGTTCTTCGTCTATGCTATCCCGGTTTTGAGCCTTGCCTTCGTCATCTGGGCGGTGGCCAGCCGTCACCAAGATGTCGGTGCCAGGCGTGTGACAATGGTTGCCACTATACTGCTCGCATGCAGTGTGTGGATCCTTTTTCGTTCAGAAGGTATCACCGGTGACGCCAGAGCGGATTTCACATGGCGGTGGTCCCAGACTCATGAGGAACGGCTGCTCACACAGACTGACGACGAGATGATGGTGCGTTCTACGGTTCCGGAAACAATAGGGAGAGGAGTATCCTGGCCAGGTTTTCGAGGACCCGGCAGGGATGCTGTTATCCATGGAATTAGGATAGAGACCGACTGGTCAGTGTCGCCCCCTGATGAATTGTGGCGTCGTCCGATTGGCCCGGGCTGTTCATCTTTTGCAGTTCAGGACAACTACCTCTACACCCAGGAACAGCGCGGAGATGATGAGATTGTTGCATGTTATAACCTGAAAACTGGAGAACCGGTCTGGAGGCATGCCGACGCGACAAGGTTCTGGGATTCTCATGCCGGTGCCGGTCCGCGTGGAACACCTGCTTTTTACGACGGTCATGTTTACACCTTGGGTGCGACCGGGATCCTGAATGCACTCAACGCGCAAGATGGTACGCTAATATGGTCCCGCAGCACAGCCTCGGATTCAGAAGTCGAGCTTCCTGGATGGGGCTTTACCAGTTCACCACTGGTGGTTGACGAAATGGTCATCGTAGCGGTGGCAGGTACCCTCCTTGCCTATGACCTTAACTCAGGAAATTTACGCTGGACCGGACCGGATGGTGGGGGAGGTTACAGTTCACCTCATTTATTGACCAGTGATGGAATCAGGCAGATCCTGCTGATGAGCGAAGTCGGCGTGACAAGCGTAAGCCCTGCAGACGGTAGTCTGATCTGGATGCATTCCTGGCAGGAAGAGCGAATCGTACAGCCTGCACTGATCCGGAACGGCGATCTTCTGATCAGCGCGGGTGGTTTGAAAGGCCTTCGCCGTATAACAGTCAAACAGGGCTCGGATGGATGGGATATCCAGGAGCGTTGGACATCATCCCAGCTGAAACCTAATTTCAATGATATCGTTATTCACAATGGTCATGTGTTTGGCTTTAATGGCCCGATTCTCACCTGCCTCGATATCGAAAACGGCAAACGTAAGTGGAGAGGAGGACGTTATGGTGGTCAACTGATCTTGCTTACTGATCAGGACATACTGCTTGTCTTATCCGAGAAAGGGGAACTGGCGTTGGTGAATGCGGCACCCGACCAGTTCACAGAAATTGCACTATTTCCGGCTATTCAGGGCAAAACCTGGAATCACCCGGTATTGGTCGGTAACATCCTGGTGGTTCGTAACAGCGAAGAAATGGCGGCGTTCCGGCTTTCTCTGTCAGGTGGCTGAAAGGGGGTATTTTAATTGATTATTTTTACAATGTAGTATTATGTCACGCAACACTAAATTCAGCGCCTTTATGTTTTTTTGGCTAATATCGATTCCCCTCGGGAAAGTCAGATTCACTGTTTTACATGTTCTAATTTTTTGTCCCGGAAAAAATGGCTGAAACTAAAAGAAAGTTAGCTGCAATTATGTTCACTGATATCGAAGGATATACGGCATTGATGCAGCAAAACGAAGAAAAAGCTATCGATACCAGGAATAAACACCGGCGAATATTCAATTCTACAACGGTAAAACATAGTGGAAAGGTATTGCAATACTACGGTGATGGTACCTTAAGCATTTTTGACAGTGCCATTGACGCAGTAAACTGCGGGATCGAAATGCAGCTTGGTTTCCGGAAAGAACCCTCCATTCCGGTCAGGATCGGTATTCATACAGGAGACATTATTTTCAGTGAAGAAGAGATTATCGGAGATAGTGTAAATGTTGCTTCACGCATAGAATCCCTGGCTGTTCCCGGAAGTGTTTTTATCTCTGACAAGGTCTATGACGAAATCAAAAACCAGAAATCCATCAAAACTTCTCTGTTGAAGGCATTTAAACTAAAAAATGTTGACAGATCCATTGAAGTTTATGTCATTTCCAATGAAGGGCTGATTATTCCAAGACCTGAAGATATCAAAATAAAAACAACCTCAGATGAGGCATATGTACACGAAAAACAAAAACAATTTGAAACTACAATCAGGAAGAAAGACTCAGGTGCCGCCATTTTAGCCACAAAGCTTTATATCCCTCAACCCCGGTCAAAAAACGTACACCGGTCCCGTCTGATCGACCGGTTGAACAAAGCGCTGCGTGGTAGACTGACCCTCATTTCTGCCCCAGCCGGTTTTGGCAAGACTACGCTGGTCAGCCAATGGATTACCGGTAATAATAGACCAGTTGCCTGGTACTCGCTAGACGATGGAGATAATGATCCAGCACGTTTTCTGGCTTACACGGTAGCAGCCATACAGACGATTGCGGCAACTATTGGAGAGGGCGTTTTGGATTTGCTAAAATCCCCGGAACCACCTCCGGCCGAATCTATTCTTACCATCTTGTTAAATGATATAAGCACCTTCGAAGACAATTTTGTTTTTATCCTCGACGATTATCATGTAATTGATAACAGGACAGTTACCGATTTACTTGCCTTTTTTATTGATCATTTACCGCCGCAGATGCACCTGATCATCACCAGTCGTGAGGATCCGAATTTACCACTTGCCCGGTTACGCGTCAGGGATCAATTGACAGAACTCCGGATCACAGACTTGCGTTTTACGCCCTCTGAAGCGGCCGGATTTTTAAACCAGGTGATGGATCTAAACCTTTCAACAGAAGACATTGCTATACTTGAATCCCGCACGGAAGGTTGGGTGGCGGGGCTGCAGCTGGCGGCCCTGTCGATGCAGGGGCGGCAGGATATATCCGGCTTCATAAGGGCATTCGCCGGTCATGACCGGTATATCGTTGACTACCTGGTTCAGGAAGTGCTGGAAAATCAATCCGAACATATAAGGAGTTTTCTGCTGCAAACTGCCATCCTGGATCGGTTGAGCGGCCCCTTGTGTGATGCAGTCACCGGGCGGGAAGATGGAAGAAAGATCCTGGAATCCCTGGAGAGAGGTAATCTTTTTATTATTCCGCTGGATAATAAACGACTTTGGTACAGGTATCATCACCTCTTTGCAGATGTGCTTCATGAGTACCTGTCGGATGAACAACCGGATCTGATCCCTTTATTACATCAACGTGCCAGTGCATGGTATGAGCAAAATGAATTGCCGGGTGAGGCGATCCGGCATTCGTTGACTGCAGGAGAATTTGATCGTGCGGCAGGTCTGCTAGAATTGGAATGGCCGGCTATGGACAGGACGTATCAAATCTCTACATGGTTTGGATGGGCGAAAAAACTACCGGAAAATCTGTTCCATAATAGACCCGTACTCAATGTGGATTACGCCTGGGCATTGATGGATACAGGGGACCTGGAAGCTGCCGAAGCCAGATTACGGGATGCTGAACGGTTACTGGAGACAGGCGATAATACGAATGAAGATCCGGACATAAAATCGTCACGGATGGTGGTTGTGGACAAGGAGCAGTTTCAGTCGCTCCCTGGGATGATAACAACCGGTTATAGCTATCTTGCCTTGGCAAACGGGGACATACACGGCACTGTGAAGCACGCACGCCGGGCACTCGATCTCCTGCCTCAGGAAGACCACCACCGGTACGGAACACCTACGATTCTTCTCGGATTAGCATCCTGGGCAAGTGGAGACCTTGATCTGGGATACAAGTCGATCGAGAACGCCATGGAAATCTTTAAAATGGCCGGTATTATGCTTTTCACAGTAGCCGGCAATTTCCTTCTGGGTGACATCAGGATGACCCAGGGCCGTCTTCGTGAAGCGGCAAATATCTATGAGCAATCGTTGCTTTTCGCGAAAGAGCAAGGCGAATCCCTTTTAAAGGGTACGGTGGATCTGAATTTAGGGATGTCCATGGTATTATGCGAGCAGGGTGATCTGGAAGGAGCCGTAGATTACATGCACAGAAGTGAGGAGCTGCTTGATCAAACCGGTTTCTGGCGGTACCGGTTTTGCATATTACAGGCTCGAATCAAGGAAGTCCAGGGAGACTATGATGTTGCTCTTGACCTGCTTGACAAGGCAGAAAAGCAGTATATCCGAAGCCCGCTCCCAAATTTGCGTCCTGTACAGGCACTAAAGGCAAGGGTATGGATTAAGCAAGGCCGTCTGAGGGAAGCGCAAGCCTGGGCCAAAGAACAAGCTTTATCTGTTGAGGATGACCTTAGCTACATGCGCGAGTTCGAACATGTGACGCTGGCCAGGTTGCTCATCGCCCTGTATAAAACAGAGCGGAAAGATCATTTTTTTCAGGAGGCATCGGGACTACTTGAACGACTCCTTAAAGCGGCAGACGAAGGAGGAAGAGGGGGGAGCGTTATAGAGATCCTCGTGCAGGAGTCACTAATGTTTGCTGCACAGGGCAACATTGCGGCAGCCCTTAAACCTCTGGAACGTGCCCTGGCCCTGGCCGAGCCGGAAGGTTATGTATCGATTTTTATCAAAGAGGGTATGCTTATGACTCAGCTTCTGTCTGAAGCAAATGGACGTGGGATTTTGCCGGATTATACAGGTAAATTAATGACCTTATGTAAAGATGCACAAGGGAGTCGATAATGAATTATTTAACTATTTTAATCATTCCGATTAAAAGATTAAAATTAAACAGATATTAACCATAAAGGCACAAATTCCCGGGATTAATTTCCGTAATATTTCCAGTATATGATTAATTGCGCAAGTAGAATTCCAAAAATTTCATTAAATGAAAGCCATAGTCTACACAAAATACGGATCACCTGATGTGCTTCAACTGAAAGAAGTGGATAAACCGGAACCTAAAGATTTTGAGGTACAGGTGAAAGTAAAGGCCACAACTGTAAATCGCACGGATTGTGCGAACCTGTCTGCAAAACCGTTTATTATGAGGTTTAGCCTGGGTTTTTTCAAACCAAAAAAACAAATCCCGGGAACTGAATTTGCCGGAGTGGTTGAAGCGGTTGGCAAAAACGCGACTTCATTCAAAGCAGGGGATAGGGTATTTGGATTTGATGATACTGTCTTAAGCTCGTATGCTGAATATCTTACTATTGCTGAGGACAAAGGTCTTGAAACCATGCCGAAGAATATATCATTTGAAGAAGCTGCCGCTATTTCTGAGGGAACGCATTATGCATATAATTTTATCAACAAGGTCAACCTTAAAAGCGGGGATAAGGCGCTCGTTAATGGTGCGTCAGGTGGTATTGGTACTGCCACGGTTCAATTGTTGAAATATATTGGTGCTGATGTAACCGGTGTGTGTAATACTAAAAATTTGGAATTAGTAAAATCGCTGGGTGCTAGCAAAGTGATTGATTATACCAAGGAAGACTTTACAAAAGATAGTCAGAAGTATGATTTTGTTTTTGACAGCGTTGGAAAAAGTTCTTTTGGTAAATGCAAACATCTATTAAGGCCCGGTGGTGTTTATATTTCTTCGGAACTGGGATGGATGGTTCAAAATCTTTTTTTTGCCCTGATTACCATAATATTTGGAAGACTGCCCGGTCAATCAGGGAAAAAGGTCAAATTTCCATATCCACCGAATATTAAACGAAGTGTTCTCTTTATTAAAAAGCTTTATGAAGAAGGAAAATTTAAACCGGTGATTGACCGGTACTATCCTCTGGAAAAAATTGCCGATGCCTTCAGGTATGTTGAAAAAGGTCAGAAAACAGGAAATGTTGTCATTAGAATATCCTGATAATCTACAAATGCTATTGTATATCAAAATTATGTCACGCCCAACTGCCATGGAGTGGTTGGAGAACTTCCAACTAGTTTAAAATTCTTTCTGATCTCCCCCGACATAAAATCAATAATTTTGAAGACCTCACTTTTTCCAGACCGGAACCTCTTTGGCAGCCACCTGGTCGAATGGTTATCTGTAGTATTAATATGGTATTTTGAAGGAATACAAATGTACGCCAATGAACTTTGGAATAATTGCTTTTGTTTTTAGGTATGTCAGTAATAATTAATTATGTAAAATACTTGATTGTATGTGTAATATACGACGACTAATAACCCTATGAGCAAGGCAGTGATGTTGAATTTTCCGGCGTACGGATGCATGAATCTCCTGCTTGCAATCATTTCTGAATTTTACAGAATATGTTTAAGGCGTTTGGCGGTACGAAGTATTTTGTTGTATTTTAAGGCAGAGGAAAAAGTATCTCATATTAGAGCTGCTGATGAGACATTACATTACGTCAATAATCAATAAGAAAAAGATTGGATAGAATAATACCATGAGCATTAAAAAAAAGTGGATTACCTTTCTTTATACTATTTCAACCGGCACCCGGAAAGTCCGTAATTTGCTCACACCTATTGGAGCAATTATTTTTGGAGCTTTAGTGATCATATTTATCCTGGCAGCTATGTATATTGACAGTATTCTAAATTTACCATCTTTATACGGTAAGGTATGGAGTGTAATTATTTCGGCATTTTTTCTGATATCCGGTCTTTTCTTCGTTGGATGGTCTGTTATTTATTTTTTTAAAGCGAAAGGGACACCTGTTCCTGTTAATCCGCCACCAAAATTGATATGTACGGGGCCTTATTATTATTCCAGAAATCCAATGTTGACAGGGATATTTTTAGTAATGTTTGGAATAGGATTTTGGATTGGCAGTATCTCACTTATCCTCATTTTTACTCCCTTATTTATTTTTGTCAATATCATTGAATTGAAAAAAATAGAAGAACCTGAACTGGAGATACGACTGGGTAAAGAATATATAGAATATAAAAAAAGAACCCCTATGTTTTTTCCAGACCTGTGGAAATTACTGAAGTTCAGGAGATGAAATAATTAACCCCAATTATTCATGAATTATCTAAAGATTGGAAATCTTGCAGTATATAACTCATTTATATTCAATTTGATATATCAGTCCCGATAAGGATCGGGATCGTCCCGATAAAAGTTAGCCGATTATTAAAATTTGGTTGCTTTCCTATCGGGACGGCCCATAAGGGCGAAAAATTTATGAATTTTTCGGGTTAAAGCTGTTTGTGGATCCCCGTCTGAATCTTTCAACCTGGATGAAAGAATAAGAAAAATATTCAAGGAGATTAATCAACTGGAAGAGAAAAAGATACCGGCAAAAGATTTAGCCTCTCTGGCTTATAAATTAATACCAGGAAAACTTTTTCAATTAATTATTCTGAAAACACACTATCAGAGTTATGATTATTCACCTGATGGAGGGAGATTGTAGACTGGCCTGTAATTTAACTACATATAAGTAATCAATTTGGTTAGTTTTTTAATCAGATTAATTTCTTCTCTTCAAGTGAAGCCTTAATTTGCGTATGTCTTTTCCAGAATTTGGTCTCCATATCATTAAATATTTTCTCAAATTCAGGAAGGTCTTTCATATTATCAATCAAAGGATCAATTGGTATAAAGATCAAGATCCAGTAATGATAACTGTCTTGTTCTGAAAAAAGCTCCATATGTTCAATAGCTTTTTCTGTATCACCCTGATAGGAATAATACACAGCTAAACTTAAATGTTTATAAACAGAGTTGTCGTTTTCAGCATAATTCTTATAATCCATAAAGAATTTTTCAGATTCCTCTGTCAGCCCCATTTTTGAAAAGATAAGACCAATTTTTGCATATTCACCCAAACTAATAATATCCAGATTCCAAGCTTCTTTAATTTTCACCAATTTTTTAAAATAATTATATGCACCTGCATAATCCCTCATGTAATAACAAATATTTACAATTTCTCTTATTATATCATACCTGGTTGAATCTTTATTAAGCGTTTCAATTAACAGTTCTTTTGTTTGCTGAAAATCCCTAGTTTTTGCATAAAGGATGTAAGCTTTAACATATTGTGCAAGTAAATTTTCCGGGCTAAATACCAAGGACTTGTTGATGTACTTTTCTGCCTCATTAATAAAACCCGTTTGAATAAAAGCATTGCTAAGGTGCATATAAACATAACTTGTCCCCGTTGAATCATTGGCAGTGACATCTAATTGAATTCCTTTCAATGCATATTCCATATATTTTTCGGTATCAGGAACGATTCTTGTATAAAAATCTGCAAGCATGTTAATGACCCAGGCAGAGTTCGGATTGTATTGCAATGCCTTTTCAAGATGTGGAAGAGCTTGTTGATATTCTCCTTTATGATAGTAAAACAGAGCTTTTGCCATTAAACTCTCTGGTAATTGTGGATCGAATAATAATGCTTTGTCTGCATTTGTATTTATTTGAACGGAATATTTTTTTTCAGCCTGATTAAAATCTAAAAAGAAATAAGAAATGGCGAGATTCGCATAGGCGAGGGCAAACTCATTATCCTCTTCAATGGCGCTCTCAAAATAGGGGATTGCCTCTTCTAAATGTTCATGTGTTCCTTTATGTAATAAATCAAGCCCTTTTAAATAATGATCATATGCAACAAGATTTTCAGTGGGGACTTTTTCAATTCTTTCTACTTCATCCGGGGTAATAATTACCTGTATTTCATCAGCAATGTTTTTGGCAACCTCCGTCTGTAATGCAAATATATCCGTGGCTTGTCTGTTGTATTGTTGGCCCCATAAATGTTTATCCATCTGGGCCTCAATCAACTGAATATTAAGCATAATCTGATCACCCATTTTCTGACCGCTGCCTTCCACTATATAATTCACATTCAATTCCCCGGCAATTTCGGGGATAGCCTTGGGATTGTTTCTGTACTTTTCAACGGATGTCCTGCTGATTACCCGCAAATCTTCAATTTTTTGCAGGTTATTAAGTATGGCTTCCATTAATCCATTAATGATATAAACATTGGAAGAATCATTGCTATCGTTTATAAATGGAAGAACCGCGATGGACTTTTCAGTAATAGTTTGATCAGAGGATGTGATGGTTTTTTTAAAGATGTTATTCGTGTAAGCCAGGTAAACAACTAAAATTGCGGCCAATACGATTAAAACCCATTTAATACCAACCCTTTTCAACTGTGCCCTGAATTCCTTATTTCCAATGAGTGATTTACTTTTTACTTTACCGGTAATTTGATCTTTTTCAGGGACTACCAGGCCAGGATTGGTGATGGCAAAAACCTCCAAAGGTTTATCCACGTTCTTCAACTCAAATACACCCATTGAGGTGGTTTGAATTCCCGGCTGGTTCTTGACTTCGTCGAATACTTTTTCTGAAATAAAGACGCTCCCAATGATAGCCAGAGATTCTATCCTGGAAGCTACATTCACTCCATCTCCAATAATCTCATCTTTACTGACAATAATATCACCGGTATGTATGCCAATTCTTACCGGAATTTTGGGCTCTTCCTGGAAAGCTAACTGCATTTCTATTCCACAGCGAACTGCATCAATGGCACTTGTAAAAGTGCTCAATGTACCATCACCATAGTATTGTAAAATTCTACCATGAAATTTTTTGGTTACAGCATTGAATACTTCCCGGTGCCGATTTCTGAATTCGATGGCTTTTACCTCATCGCGTTGCATTAAAGCTGTATATCCCTGGATATCAGTAAACATGATTGCAGCCAACTGGTGTGATTGAGAAGGTTGATCAACATGACTGGAATCACTTTCCTCTAAATCTCTTTTTCCTACCTCCCCGGGGGGGTATCCATAATAATCGCGAAAGCATTTGATAAAGTATGAAGTACTGCTAAAACCAACCCTGAATGAAACTTCAGAAATGTTAAGGGAGGTTTGCTTCAACATCTCCATAGCTTTTCTTAACCGAACCTGGCTGATAAACTGGCTAACCGATATCTTTGATATCTTTTTTACCTTTCGAAGCAGGTTAGAACGACTCATTCCTATTTCACGTGCAAGCTCAGAAACTCCAAACTGCTCATTGGAGATGTTCTCTTCTATGATTTTTGTAATCCTATTTAAAAAATCATTTTCGATGGAATAGGAATTTGGCATGGTCATTAAACGTTAATTCGAAATTAGGAATTTTTTGCCTTTACTTCATCATTTGCGTCATAATTTATACCCTTTCACCATAATTACAACTGTTTCACCAAACTTGATATTATTGTCCTCTTTTTTGATTATTAAAGCATTATCGTTTGACGGAACTTTATACCATTGAAAATATTTCAAACTTTAAAACATATACGTAATGAAAACTCAAATGATTATTTCAATTAAATCAGTAACGATAGCAATACTGGTATATACGGTCCTGACCATTCCCGCATGCGGAGGCGAACAGAGGAATTCAGGAGAGGAGCAGAAGCAGGTCTCAGTTTCACAAACAAGTGTAAAACCTCCGAATATAGATATCTATACTGCCACCCTGTTTGGGGATCTTAAAGCCGTGCACCAACACATCAAGGCAGGTACGGACCTGAATAAAAAAGATGATTATGGGTCAACACCACTTATTATTGCGGCAACATTTGGCAAGACAGAAGTGGCCAGGGCGTTGATTGAGGCTGGTGCTGACTTAAACATCACAAACAGCGATGGGTCAACTGCGCTTCATTCCGCCGCTTTCCTTTGCCATACCGAGATTGTCAAGGCCCTGCTGGACAATGGTGCTGATAAAAATATAAAGAACAACTTCGGATCTACTGCATTGGAATCCATTTCAGGCCCTTTCGAAAATGTCAAAGGTATCTATGATCAATTCAGCAAGGATCTAGGGCCATTAGGATTAAAATTGGATTACAAGCAACTTGAAAGGACGCGCCCCATCATTGCGGAGATGTTGCGATAGACTAAATCATTAAGAGGCTGAATGGTTCTATGAATCCAGCCTTGAAGTTGCTGAACCGGAGCGGTGATTGAGTGTAAAACGTGAAATGGACATCACCAGTTGCCGTCTGGTTGGCTCAAGCTTCATGTGTATATAGTGCATAAAGTAAATTGATAAAAAGAAATTGATAAACCTTATAAACAGTAAAGAGAAATGTCAACTACAATTAGAAGATACGATATAGACTGGCTGAGGGTAATCGCCATTGGCTTGCTATTATTTTATCATATCGGAATCGGCTTCCAACCCTGGGGTGTTTTTATTCAATTCATACAGAGCGATACTCCCTTGGAATCTTTATGGATACCCATGTCTATGCTGAATATATGGAGAATACCATTATTATTTTTCGTATCCGGAATGGGGGTTTGTTTTGCAATGAGAAAAAGGAATTGGAAACAATTGTTACTTGAGAGAACAAAGCGAATTTTAATACCATTCGTATTTGGGATCTTTTTCATTGTTCCCATACACATTTTTTTATGGCAGAAATACTATAACCAGGATATTGTTTATTCCCCTCATCCAATTCATTTATGGTTTCTTGGTAATATATTTATCTATGTGATCGTTTTATCTCCTGTTTTCTTTTATTTGAAAAGAAATGAAAATGGCAAAATTCACAGATGGTTAAAAAAATTGTTCAGGAATCCTTTGGGATTGCTGCTGGTAGCATCTGCTTTTATTTTAGAAGCTGTATTTGTTAATCCAGAAACATATGAAACATATGCCATGACCTTTCATGGTTTTATCTTAGGGCTGTTGGCATTTTTATTCGGTTTCTGTTTTGTTTACAGTGGAAAGACATTCTGGCAAACCATACTTAAATGGAGATGGCTATCTTTATCTATTGCTGTGATACTTTTTTTAATTCGCTTATTTGTATTCCAACTAAAGGCACCTGATTATCTTATGCCTGTTGAATCTTGTAGTTGGATCTTTGCTGTATTTGGATTTGGTTATAAATACCTGAATCACCCAAGTAAAATATTAAGTTATTTAAGTCAGGCAGCTTATCCAATTTATATTATTCATATGATTTTTCTCTACCTGGGGTCGTTCCTGATCATGCCACTTGGCATTCCTACAATATTGAAATTTATAACAGTTGTTGCGTTTTCAGGTATAGGGTGTTTTGTTTTCTATGATCTGATAATCAGAAGAACCGGTTTTTTACGACCACTGTTTGGATTAAAGGAAAGCAAAAGAAATCATTTTGAATTATTTGAACGAAAAGGAGGACTCATAGTAAGAACAGATAATCCTATAAATAAAACTGATCCTCTAAAATTAGAAAATAAAATAATTAAATAGTCTGGATCAGGTTGTTTAGCATACAAAATTAAGCAATGAAAAAATATAAAAATTTTAATATAAAAAAATCAGTTCTCGTAATTTCAATTCTATTATTATTTCATGTTGGTTGCAATTTTGATACTTCCGGTCAATATACGTATCGACCACCGGAAAAAATTAATGATGGACTTGATGTTGGCTCTTTAGATGAAGCGAATATTGAAGAAAAGTTGATTGAACAGGCAGTAAATGAAATATATCGGGGTAAATATAAAGAAGTACATTCAATGCTTATTTTCAAGGAAAACAAACTTATATTCGAAGCGTATTTTGAAGGGCATAAATACAAATGGGATGCTCCTTACCATCACGATGAATTGGCTAGTTGGGGAAGGGATATGCTACATGATGTCAAATCCGTGACTAAAAGTATTACTTCAACCTGTATCGGAATAGCAATAGATAAAGGATTTATCCAAAGTGTCCATCAGTCAATATTTGATTATTTACCCGAACATCGGCACCTCAATACGAATGGGAAAGATAAAATTACCATCGAACATTTACTCACTATGACCTCCGGATTAGCGTGGGATGAGTGGGGTGCGCCTCTTAGTAGTCCGGCTAATGACATTATTGGGTTATGGTTTCACTGCGAAGATCAGATCACTTGTATTTTAGAAAGACCATTGGTCAAAGAACCCGGAACAAACTTTACTTATTCAGGTGGGAATATGATTGTTTTGGGTGAAATCATTAAAAATGCCACGGGGATGGATATTGATGAGTTTTCTCGAAAATATTTATTTGAGCCCCTGGAGATTGATTCTTCTAATTGGGCAATCCGATACTCAAATGGCGTGATTGAAGCAGCCGGTGGATTAGAAATTACACCAAGAGCTATGGTTAAAATTGGTGCGACTTTTCTAAATAAAGGGGTATGGAAAAAGATGCAAATCATTTCAGAGCAGTGGGTTGGAAAAAGCTCAAATTTATTTCCCGGCAATAATGGAATTAATGTCCCGGGTGAACCTTCCGGAAGACTTGGTTATTCCTATTCATGGTGGACAAAAAACTATTATAAATCAGGTAGAAGAATACGCATGTATTCAGCCTCGGGTTGGGGTGGACAACATATTATGGTCTTCCCGGAATTAAATACTGTAGTAGTTTTCACTGGTGGCAATTACGTGACCAGAAGACCTCCATTTAAGATTCTTGAAAGATATGTATTACCTGCTTTAAATTAGCCCGAAAAATTCATGAATTTTTCCTGCCTGCCTGCCACGCACTGGACTTCACCGGGCAGGCAGGCGCCCCACTGTGCCTTCGTGTAGCCGTTTGTGCCTCCGCTGAAGCTATGGCGACACGTGGACGGCGAAGCAAGGAGGGGCCGTCCCGATAGAAAAGTATCTAGATTTTGACAATCTGATGACTTTTATCGGGATGAGGATTAATCCCGTTACGTATGTAATTGAAAATAAAGAAGTTACAGGCATTTGGTCTTCCATTTTGCAAATAATTTAAGAATAATCGGGATTAAATTATGAGAAAATCGATAAAGCTGGGTTGTTTTCATTTTTGCTAAAACTAAGAATTGTTATAATGATAGATCAATTATATGGACATGATTAACATTCCCTGCACAACAATATATTTAAGAATAGGTGGAGTGATGATATATTCAAGGGTTTAATCACAGTCCAAATTAAATATAAATTGAAAATGAATTGCAACGTTATCGCCTACTTTTCATATGCTTAATGTGAGCAATAAGCCAATAAAAAATTTATACAATACATTAAACGAGTTTAGCGTGAAGGAATTAGATCAAGAAAGCGAAGAACATTAGTTACTTCGTTGAAAAACTCATTTTTGTTAAAAACTCTATACTCCTAAAAAGCAAAATACAGCAATTAGAATCCAAAACACCCATTGAAACAATTTAAATATACCTTTATCGATGGATGAAATCAGTGCTATTACAAATTGTGAAATAGCAAACCCACTATATATTATTCCAATGAAAATTCCAATGTCATGAGTGTTCTCAAACATAAATCGTTTGTCAAAAGAAAACATTAACATGATGATTGTGGTCAAAACCATAAATACCGACATATAATGAAACAGACTGTGCATCACTTTTTTAGGGATTACATCAATCTGTGAGTCAAGTACTGGTTTCAGGAAATCTTTTGCTCCCATAGTAAAATGTCCGAAGACAGCCATTAATGAAAGAATTCCTGCAATTAGATAATAATAATTCATAATATTTTAGTTTAAATATTACTTTCCAAATATGGGTTGCCTCTTGGGAAAGGGTGCGATTCTTTGTATTAAACTATGAACCATGTATGTCAACCTGCCTTTTGTCAATTGCTGTTATGGACTGGTTTAATTACATTCCGGGTAATGGCATTGTTTCATGTACCTCTATGGAACAGTCCGCATTCCAGGCTAAATGCGGGTGTCCGTGAAGTAATTCCTTTGCTTTCTCCATATTTTCTGCTTGTAAAATAGAATATCCTGCAACATTTCTGTTACTGATCTTACTCTGTTCATTTGGAATTAGTACTTGTCCGTTCATTAAAGGTGAACCCATGTCAATTAGATGGTCACCACATTTTTTCGCCCATTGCATCCAAGCCTCCATTCCTTTGGCTTGATCTTCCTCAGACATACCTGCGGTTTGTTCCATAGCATCATTAGGTGCGTGATAAATTACAATAAATTTTTTCATTTTAGTTCTATTAATTATTTTCCTACTCTTAAGGCCTTTCGGTTTCGCCCCGTTTTTATCGTTGTGGTTTCTGGCTCCACATTTATTTTGTTTTATCTGTTTAGGATATGACAGTCAGGAAGTGACGAAGTTTAATTTTTTCATCGCAGACTGCTTAGTCGATTTTTAAACCTGGCCATAACTCGTATGCAGAAGCGACTAGTGAAAGGTCAACTGACTTTGGTGGAACTTCCGGCATACTTTCTTTTAAAGCTTTCCTGAATGTTATAAAGGATGGCAAATTGTTAAGAATTTGAAGTGTTTGCTCATCTGGATACATAGCAAAATGCATAAATGTTTTACCATCAGGTTCAAGGAAAGACGCATATTTCATTCCCGGATGATTCAACTCCCGAAGGTCATTCATCACCTTTTCGATATTTCTTTTATTTGTATCAACATAATCTTGTTGTACGGTGTAACTTACTCTTATAATTCTCATTTTTTTATTTTAATTGTTTTACATTTCCATATGATCTTCACCACCTCTTAATGATATATATTCTTTCAGCACATAAAGATTAAATTAATATAAAGGTAAAGCACAAAGCGATTAATATTATTGGGCATATATGTCATCTTTGGGGGGTGTTTGTGCCAAATTATTTTTATTTTTGCATTCTGACTATGTTAGAATCATCTTTACTTATTTCAAAACTTAAATAGATGATAAAAGTAGGCATCCTAATTCCTGAAGGTGAGATAATTGTAAGCAGTATTATTCCTGTATATGAAATCTTTAAAGGCATAAATAATTATTATCGCTCTATACGCGAACATAATGAGGATTATTTTGAAATTGAATTAATCGGTTTGACTAAAAGAGTTGAAAAATATAATGGTTCCATAGTTTTTACGCCAACTAATACAATTGATAAGGTTGGCAAATTGGATATAATTTTCATAACAACGATTACTGGAGACATGGAAAAGTCGCTTAAAATAAATGCTCCTTATATCCCATGGTTAATTAAGCAGTACAGGAAATATGGTGCAGAGCTTGCCAGTTTTTGTTCGGGGGCATTTCTTTTGGCAGAAACTGGATTATGTGACGGGAAATCCATATCTACGCACTGGGTTGTTGCGGATTTATTTAAAGAAAGGTATCCTGGAGTAAAACTTACACCCGAAGCTGTAATTACTGATCAGGATGGAATTTATTCAAGCGGAGGTGCTTTTTCACTGCTGAATTTGATACTATATATTATTGAAAAATATTGTGGTAGAGATATCGCTATATGGTGTTCTAAAATGTATGAAATAGATTTTGATCGTATCAATCAAAACCAATTTGTCATTTTTAACGGACAGAAAGAACACACTGATTCTGAAATAAAAAATGCACAAATTTTTATCGAAAAAAACTATCCAGACCGTATTTTAGTTGACCAACTCGCAAAAACTTTTGCCATCAGCAGAAGAAATTTTATCAGACGATTTAAAAAAGCAACCGATAACACTCCTACTGAATATATTCAGCGTGTTAAAGTAGAAGCGGCAAAAAAAAGGTTTGAAGCATATACGGAAAGTATAAGTGAAGTAATGTATAAAATTGGATATTCGGATTCAAAGGCTTTTCGTACCATTTTCAAAAAATATACCGGTTTATCACCGATAGATTATAAACGTAAATACAACAAATCGATGGCGAAATGAAAAATTATTGGTATGCTTAATTTTAAGTTATACCAAAGTTGATTGTAATATAAGATAGACAAATTAACCAATGAGCAAAGCAGTATTTTTGAATTTTCCGACACATGGATGTATCAACTCTTTACTTGCCACAGTTTCTGAATTGGTAAAAAGGGGAGAAGAAATCATCTATTATTGTACTGAAGAATTTAGAAATAAGATTGAGCAAACAGGGGTGGAATTCCGGCCATATAAAGGTTTAATCAACGATTATAAGATAAGAAAGTATGACGATTTAAGTGAAGCTTTAAAATTAATCGTTGAAATGACAGTCGATAAGCTGGATTATAATCTGGATACAATTCGAAAGGAAAATCCTGATTATATTATTCACGATTCTTTGTGTACCTGGGGAAAGCATATAGCCTCGATTTTAAGTATTCCAGCGATTAACCTGATGCACTCTTATCCTATTACAAGATCCTCAATTTCGTTGACTGCCTACAGTGTTCCTTTTCTTATTAAAGTTGGTCAGTACAAGTTTAAAAGCTACTTTAATAAAAATAGCTTCAAAAAGATTCTTAAGAGAAAATATGATATCAACTTATCCATAGGGGATGTTTTAATTAATAAAGAAGGTTTAAATATCGTTTATACATCGAAACAAATGGAATTGAGTGTATATCAATCAGAAAATACGTATCGTTTTGTTGGACCTTCACTATTTTTTAAAAATCAACAAAATGGTTTTCCTTTTGACAAATTGAGAGATAAAAGAGTGATATACATATCCTTAGGAACCCTGCATAGTAAAAACCCTGGTTTTTACAAAATATGTCTTAGGGCTTTCAGCAATACAAAGTACTATGTAGTAATCTCAATGGGTTTTGATACGAATTTAAATGAATTCAATCATATACCCGATAACTTTCTGATCAGGCAGACTGTGCCTCAACAGAAGCTTCTTGAGCATGTTGATCTATTTATTACGCATGCGGGCATGAATAGTGTGAATGAGGCTATTTGTAGAGGTGTACCGATGCTTCTGCTCCCACATCATTTTGAACAGGAAATGATAGCCAGAAGAGTAAAGGAAATGGGAATAGGTAAAAAAATGAATATAAAAAACATCACACCTGATAAATTGTTTAAAAATGCAAACCAACTGATTTCGAATTCATATTTCAAAAAACAGGCTTTAAAATTCAAAACAGTATTTAACCAAGAGGAAAAAGTTTCTCATGTAAAAGCTGCTGATGAGATTTTGCACTACATTAAAAAAAGAATTTAAAATAGAAGAACCAGAACTAGAGCGCAAAAAACCGTACCCTTTGACCACCACATACCGGTATTTATATATTTTTAAATATGGGACATACAATGAATTCAATCACATCCTTTAAAAGTATATCACATTATTTGTCTGGTGGTCAGCGATTCCAGTTTTGGATGGTCAGTGAGACCGGGTTTTGCAGTTAAACTTTATTCAAGTAAGCCGGATGTTAAACTAAAAAAATGAGCCCGGCCTTACTCCCCCAGGATCTCTCGATAGAGGATCCAGGGGAATTCGGTAGAACGAGGTTATTAAGATCTCTTAACAGGAGATCTGATTGATGAGAATGATGGACACGGATGATCTTATGCACTAACCTACCCTAATATCCGCACCAGCTATCGAGAATTTAATAACTCACAATATTAAAAGTGGAAGTAAGCGTTTACTTAAATAATAGAGAGTTATCAGAAACGCTTACGAACAGGAATTTTTATAGCAGCTAAACAATAGAAAAATGAATCTAATGTAATTAATTATTATACTTTTAGTAATAGTAATTACTGTTTTATCAGGATGCAGTAAAGAAAATGAGGTTCTTCAGGATTATAACGATTATGAGGGATACATTACGTTTTACACCAAGACTACGGGAGATGATTGTGGAGGTGTCAGCTTATCTTTAAATGGGAACGCAATCGGTACACTGGTGGATAGTACAGCCACTGGTACATCTCGTCAAGCTGCCAATGCTCCCGGCATAATCACAATTCGGATCGATATAAGTGCATACGATTATGCTGCATCAGATAATTGTAATAACATCTGGACAGGAACTATCTTCATAAACAGAGGAGACTGTAAGACTAAAGAGCTTAACAGATAAGTGAGCTAGTTACATAGAAATGTAAAACAAACAATCAGCCTATAACATTCCGTAACCAGCTTACCTTAAACCTACGTGGATATGGAACAGAGATTAACGATTTATGCATAATGGAGTTGTAGAATGAATTGAACAAAACTTAATGCGTAATACCCTGTTCCTTTTTCTTTTGATTCCTTATCTTTCGTTATTGGTTCTATTCAACTTAAAGAAAGATTAAATGAAAAACATTTTTATTGCTTTACTTATATGCTTTTTAAGTTTATCATCCTTATTTGCCCAGCCCGAAGTTTATCCCTGGAGTAACATCAGTGGAATTCGAGTTGATGGTGAATTGATGGAACTGAACAGCACTCTCGGCTTTGTTGGAGCAGATTGGTCAGCCGTAAGAAAAACCGCCAAAGAAAGAGCAAGATATCGATACCGTAGGGAGGATAAAACTCAATATACCAATATCAGTATTGACAGTTTCTATTACGATCAATCAGTGGAAGAATTGGGAGCCGGTATGGCCAATGTCCGGATCAACTACAGGAATGAAGAAGATACCACGATAATAGGCACTTTCTTTATGCTGGATTTACCGGCTTCAAAATATGGAGATGCCACAATTCAACTCATAAACCCTACTCCTGGAAAGATTTTCGGAGCAATACCCGGGAGTACATCAGAAATCCTCCGTGGATCAGCAAAAGGATTAAAAGTTAAAGGAGCAGTAAGACATCTTGAGATTACCATTAATGAAGGAACAGATATTCTTGTCAGGAAAGATCCTTCTGACATACAAAGCAACATAGAGGTATATTTCGCCTTGATGACGGGCGACCTTAAAAAAGGTACCTCAGTGTTTAAATCATTTACCGTACATGTTACCGGTGTGGCTGACTTTAATCCTGTTGTTTTGACACTTGATAGAAATAACACGGGACGGCCTTTCAAAGGATTTGGTGGCAACTTCCGTCTTCAGAACCCAGTTGCTGATCCCCCGGTCATTGATTATTGTCTCGACAACATGGACGTAAGATGGGGTCGTGTGGAAATGCCCTGGCGTTTCTGGCATCCTGAGGAAAGTGATGATCCCATAGCTAAAGCCAACAACGGAGAACTTCACCCGCGTGTAGAAGCCGCAATGAAAATGGCACAGCGTCTTAATGAGCTTGGTATGCCAGTCATTCTATCGGACTGGTCAGCACCTGACTGGGCCATCGAAGGAACAAGATCGTTTGGCCCTCAGCCTGGAGGATTGCGAGGAAATCCCCTAGACAAAAAGAAACTGAAGCAGTCTTATAAATCGATCGCAGATTACATTCAATACGCAAAAGACAACTATGGTTTTGAGTTTACCATGTTTTCATTCAACGAGTCCGATTTAGGCATCTACATTCGACAGACGCCTGAGGAGCATGCCGAATTTATTAAAGGTCTGGGTGCTTATCTTGAGTCAAGAGGAATCAAAACCCGGTTGCTCCTTGGGGATACGGCTGATGCCAATGGCTGGCCGTTTGTAGAGGCAGCGATTAATGACAAATCAACACACAAATACATCAGGGCTGTATCATTCCATTCCTGGAGAGGGTATACCGACGAGAACCTGCAAAAATGGGCCTCTGCTGCTGAAAGGATGAACCTGCCTCTTCTGGTAGGTGAAGGCAGCATGGATGCTGGTGCATGGAGGTATCCTGACATTTTCAGCGAATCTACGTATGCAATGGAAGAAATGAACCTGTATACAAGGATATTAAAGATTTGTCAGCCTGAATCAATACTTCAATGGCAACTTACAGCGGATTACTCTCCCATGATTGGGGGTGGCGTATTTGGGAACAATGACATTCCCCTTACCCCGACACAACGTTTCTGGAATTTTAAGCAAATTGCTGATATGCCGGAGGGTTTATTTGCCATGCCTGTTGAAGCAGATAAAGAAAATGTTATTTGCGCAGCTTTGGGTGATAATGAGAAAGGGTTATATACCATTCATATCGTTAATAATGGTGCGTTAAGGCAGGCTACACTTAAAGGTCTGCCCACTGATACGGAATGGATGAAAATCTTTGTAACGAATAAAAACAGCAAAATGTCTCAGCGAAGATCAATCCGGGTGAGGAATGGAGAAGCGACATTTCTAGCTGAGGCGAATAGCTTTATCACATTGCTGGTTGACGGTGAATCGCCATTTTAATCCGGAAAAATAACAAATTTCTAGTCTCAAAACAAAAAACTATATATATTATCAATTGGATTAGAACAATATTATTATAAACAATTATTTACACCAGCTAATAATTTATAATCAAAGAATGGGAAAAAAAATCACTCTGTTTTTCGATGCAGTAATTAATTTATTCCTTGGAATTATATTATTAGTATTTGATTCATCACTTGCAGAATTTTTTGGTGTTCCGTATTCAAATACAAATTTTTATCCCAATATCTTGGGTGGAATATTCATCGGAATTACAATAGCTCTGGTTCTTGAAGCTTTAAGAAAAAATGAGAGTGAATTTATCGGATTAGGACTTCTTGGTGCAATTTGTATAAATATTTGTGGTGGTCTGGTATTGGTTTTCTGGTTATTATTTGGAGATTTAGACCTTCCATTACGTGGAGAAATTTTACTCTGGTCGCTGGGGATAATGTTAGTGATACTAAGTTGTTTTGAACTTGTAATTAGTATCAGGATAACTCCACATACTATATAAAACAGTATTATAAATCAAATTAATTTTTGGTAATTAAAAAAGTCTTCAATCTCTTTTAATATATTTCTACAGGATATGGTATTTATTTTTGGTAAGATCAGAATGGATTCCGTTTGGACATATACACATATGGATTCAACTTAACCGGGTAGGCGATAATGATCAAAATATGATTTCAAAGCACCACAATAAAAAATGAAAGTTGTAATTTTTTCAAAAATCATATTTCTGGCCAGAAAAAGTTGTTATGATAGGCTATTTTAAAAGGGAAAATAAATTAAATGGAATTTGACAAAGATATTTTCAGAGTTAACCTGAATAAATTTACCCAAAAGGCCTTTAGAAGTATTCCTCCACTCAACAACCCGGTCATTTTAGATATAGGCTGTGGTACTGGTATTCCTACCCTGACTTTAGCGAAGTTAACTAAAGGGCATATAACAGCGGTCGATATAGATAAAATTGCTCTTGAAAGATTGGCGAAAAGAGCCAGGGATTCAGGTCTTGCTGATTATATCCGGATACATAATCAATCAATGAAGAATCTGAAATTTGATTCTGATAGATTTGACTTTATTTGGGCAGAAGGAAGTATAATGGTGATTGGTTTTAAGAAAGGGCTTACTGAATGGAAGAAATTTCTGAAACCGAAAGGTTATATGGTTATTCATGATGATTTGAAAGATTTGTCAAAAAAAAAAGACATTATAACCCAGTGTGGTTACAATCTGATTCACTATTTTGTTCTGGATGAAAATATCTGGTGGAAGGAATATTATGATCCCATGGAAAGAGAAATTTTAAGACTTCAATCTAGTGATATTGATTTGGATGAAAGTGGAATTTCTGTGGCCCTTGAGGAAATCAGAATGTTCAAAATGAATCCGAAATCCTGTGCTTCTGTTTTTTTTGTGATGCAGTTGATGTAGATCATTATGTCCAACAGAAATGGGTTGATTATCGGATATCATCATTAAGATTTTATTTCTGTGGCTTGAGATAAATAAAGTTGCCAATATGAATCACGGTGAATATATAAATCGCAAAAGCGTATATGATGTCTAAATGTGTCGGTTTTATAATTACCGGTGATTAATCCTTTACCGGTAATAATTCCAATCTCGCCGATTACTCTAAAAGATAAATCATCTACTTCATATTTGTCGAGTTTTACGTCTCCCGATCCGTATACATCTAATATTATTTCCCTGTTTTCGGGATAACCATAGATATTGAATCCTTGAAAATCTATAGCCAGAAGTTTTTCAAGTGTATCCTTATCGTTTTCGAACAACGCATTTTTAAAATTTTCAAATGCTTCGATTAATTCTTCCTTTAAGACAGATTTCATTTATTTTCATAAATTTATATTTATCTAAATTAATAGAATTATACAGATATCAAATGATTGCCCGTTTATTCACGCTAATGATTATTTTGATTATCGGACTTTCAAAGTTTGACAATCCGGTAAATCAACCAAATATCATTTTAATAATGGCTGATGATATGGGGTACGAATGTTTGAGTAGTTATGGAAGCATCTCCTATAATACACCTATTCTTGATAAATTGGCTTCCCAGGGTATTCAGATTTCAAATTGTATATCTCAACCTTTATGTACGCCATCAAGAATTAAATTGATGACTGGCCTGTATAATTATCGTAATTACGAATATTTCGGTTATTTAAACGATAACCAACAGACATTCGGAAACCTTTTTAAAGATGCTGGTTATACAACCTGTATAGCAGGAAAGTGGCAATTAAATGGACTTGCATACAAAGAAATAATTTCTGATTGGAACGATCACACAAGACCTGAAAAATTTGGATTCGATGAATATTGTTTGTGGCAGTTGACAAAGACTAGAGGAGAAGGAGAAAGATATGCTTTACCGTTAATTGAACAGAATGGTAAAATACTTGAAGTAAATAAAGATAGTTATGGACCTGATATCTTTTGTAATTACATTTTAGATTTCATTGATAGAAATAAAAAAGAAACATTTTTTATTTATTATCCCATGGTACTTGTCCATGATCCATTTGTCCCCACCCCTGATTCGAAAGATTGGGACACAGAGGAATTGAGATATAAGAATGACACAACATATTTCAGGGATATGATGATATATACCGACAAGATTGTAGGAAAGATAAAAGAGAAACTGGAACAAGTCAATATTGACAAAAATACAATTATCATTTTTACAGCAGATAACGGTACCCACTCTTCAATTTACACCCAGACTGATCGTGGAAAAATACAAGGTGGTAAAGGAAACACAACTGACGCAGGCACACATGTACCTTTGATCATTTATTGGCCGGAAAAGATCAGGAATGGCTTTGTTTATAACGGACTAATTGAGTTCAGCGATTTTTATCCAACATTTGCCGAGATTTTAAAAATGAATATAAAATCTGACGGAATAAGCTTTTATCCTTTATTGACTGGAGAAAAATATGAAGAAAGAAGTACTGCATTTGTACACTACGATCCAAGGTGGGGCAGTTTTGTCAATCAATACAGAAACCGTTTCGTCAGGACACTTGATTATAAACTTTATCAGGATGGAAAGTTCTATCATGTATCCCAGGATATTCTGGAACAAAAACCGTTATATGCAGATAGCACAACCGAGGATGAAGCAAGTATTAAAAATATGCTACAGGAAGAATTAGATAAAGCACCTGTATGGGAGTAAGATGATAAATATATTTATCTCTTACTTCATAATAATTTCAAAGGCATATGATAAAATAAAATTATATTAATCTGGATTATAATCCCTGAAATGAAAATGATAATCTCAGTTTTTTCGTCTATTGTAATTATAGTTTTAATTCTTTTTTTTGTATTGTTCCATATTCAACATCGACTGATTTTTTTCCCGCAAAAACTCGATCCCGATTTTCGGTTTTCGTTTAAATCGTTTTTTGAAGAACGTTATTTTAACACCGAAGATAATGTCCGGATTCATGCTTTACATTTTAAAGTGAAGAATTCGAAGGGTATTATTTATTACATGCATGGTAATGCGGGCAGTTTACAGGGTTGGGGAGAAGTGTCATCAGATTTTTTGGTACATCAATATGACATTTTAATTATCGATTACCGGGGCTACGGAAAAAGTAACGGGAAGATCTCAGAAAAATCTTTATTCAAAGATGCCCAGGTGATTTATAATACCTTGAAAAGGGAATATGAAGAAAAGGATATCGTTATTTATGGCCGCTCGATAGGAAGTGGAATAGCCACCTATGTTGCTTCGCATAACAATCCTGGATTACTTATTCTGGAATCACCTTTTTACAATTTGCCTGATGTTGCCAGGACTTATTTTCCCTGGTTCCCTGCAAAATTGATCAGGTTTAAATTCAGGAATGACATTTATATTAAAGATGTAAAATGTCCAGTATATATTTTTCACGGTGCAATGGATGAAGTGATCGATGTGAAAGGAAGTTATAAACTGAAACCTAAGCTTAAATCCGGAGACAGGCTTATTATTATTGATGGTGGTCATCATAACGATCTAATGGTATTTAATGAGTATCAGGAACAATTAGGAAAAATTCTGTCCAGTTTCTCAGAACGTTAACACATGCTTATGAAAAGATCTTGTTATACGTTTCGTTTTTCCGTTTCTTATACCATCCAAATATCCTCCTGACTCGTCATGCCTACAATAAATATACGGCAGGCAAAAGAAAAGATCAGGTTAAGGATCCTTTTTCTTTCGGTTGTGGTGCAAACTTCGATTAAGTATCTAAATCAGATTTGTCATTCCAACTGGAATGACAAAGGGGATGGAATGATCAAAAATCAGGTCCCCATCAGATTCTCCTGAAAAGTGATCCTGATGGTCATGAAAACAGCAATTCTTATATTTCTTACTTGAAAAGCATAATATCTTATATATGAAATTGCTGGCCGGTTCACCTTTGTGCAATTCTGTATTAGTTGGCTGGAATTACCTGCCCCCCCGTAGCCGTCATTCCTGAAGTGTGGAGATATAAGCACTATCAGGAATCTCTACGAATTTGTTTGAGATTCCTGGTCTCCCTCATGGCCCTGCGCACATACCGTTAGGAATGACGAAAACCTTCTTGGGCGGAAGTTACTTCTGTTAGATGGATTATAATGCTTATTTATTCCTCCAAAATCACCTCATCCACAAAAAACCAGCCGGGATTCCCCCAGGCATCGTGCCATTCAGGCAATTCTGAAAGGGGAGTAACAATGATCAATAAATGGGTGATGGGTTTCGGTTCGAGGGGACAGCTGATATAGCTATATCCTGATCTTTCATTCCTTTTAATTGGAGAAGGGTAGCATACGCCCAACCTTTCTTGGTTATCCGGGCTGCCTCCTGTTACCTCAATCTGGCTGGGCGGAAAAACATGAATGCCCGTATTGATAAAGCTGCTCAATGTAATGGATTTTAGTATCAGCTCCTTTTCCCACTGGCAAAACAATACCATCTTATTTTTCTGAAATCCAATCCAGGCACTGTCGCTTAGATTGAATGTTCCTTTTTTTAAATCAAAGAGGGCATTTTCTCCTTTACCCAAGTATTGTGGATCAGGTGGATATCGTAATCCAAGAGAATCAGGTCCATTTAAAGTTTTAAAAAACATTACAGAATCGATTAAACTGTTTTCCCAACCTTCTTTTGAAGCCATGAATTTAAATTTACAGGTATGGTCAATCAATAAAGAATTAGAAAATATTGATGCCCCGGGCCCTGGATCTTTGCCATCCAGGGTAAATAAAATGTTTATATCTTTCAATGGATGATCGAATCGAACAGATAATGGATCAATAAAAAAAGGCTGATCCGGATCAATTTTTGGCACCGGAAGGGTGGAAGTGAATTTTATTTTTTTATCGATTCCGCTATTGATATCTATTCCCGGATTCGAGGATTGTATTTGGGCGATGACATTTTCTGAAATTCCTGTTTCCCATATGAATAACTTTTCAAGAGTTTTAAAATTCAATAAAGTTTCAAGGCAATTGTCTGTTAGCGAATTCCCTTGTGCCTTTAGTACCCTCATGTTTTTAAGATCACGCAATTTATTAAATTGAGCATCATTTATTGTTGAATAATCAATTTCCAATCGTTCAAGTGACTCACAACTGATAATAAAATTTACTTCATCATCACTTATTGTTAGATAGCTTAGATCAAGTTCTATTATATTTTTTGATATGGGTTTTAGTTTTGATAGCCGTTGTAATTCATAGTTAGAATGTGGAAATATAATAACTGACAATGCATTTGAATTTTCAGAAAGTCTCCTGATTGTATAATAATCGGATGATAATTTCTGGATTTGCGATTCATCCACTTCAGGAAGAAAATCCCATCTCTTACCTTTGTCTGGTGATAGAAATAATTGAATGGTACTGAAAAAAGGATCTTCGGGACTTATTTCAACTGAACTCAGATCATTTAATGCTCCCTTTGCAATCCATCCTTCCAACAATCGTATTTCGTTTTCAGCAAGTTGATTTCGTTCGGGGGGAGGCATATGATCATCGTTTTCTAAAGGAAGATGTATTCGTCGAATGATCTCACCTTGATTGGGATCTCCTGGAATAATACTCGATCCTGATTCTCCACCCCTGAGGATTGATTTATAGTCTGATAGAATTAATCCACCTTTTGATTTATCCGGATTATGGCAGGACACACATTTTTCCTCAATAACAGGTAATATGAGATGTTCAAAAACCATTGGATTGTCAGGAAGCACTCTTGCATGTTCCTTTGATTTCGATGTCCATACAAGGAAATCACGTCCATGTGTAACCATACCACCATAATGACCGGTAACTATAATCAGAATAATAATCGTCAATTTGAGAAATCCCATTACCCGTAATTTATTCAATCTTACATTTTCAATTCCAAACCATATTGACATAAAAATCGCTGTAGCTGACCCAAACCATTGATGCTGGACTAATAAGTCTCCCTTCTCGGTCATTTCTTCACTTAAAAGGAAACCTGAAATAGCCGTGAGTAGTGCAGTGAGTGTTGCAATGGTTAAGAGTGTTTTCTGGTACGGTTTATTTCTGGTAAAGCTGTTGATAACAACCAGTATAATCAATACAATAGGAAAATGTAATATAACTGGGTGTAGTCTACCGATGTAACTTAGCAAGGCGGGAATAGAAATGTATTTATTAAAAGTTAAAAGAAATACCAGCAATATGGATAAACCGAATATAAGATGATAAAAAAGTTGGTTAAGAAATGACCTGGACATACTTATTATGCAATAATATCATTCACAAGATTTCCGGCTACATCTGTCAATCTGAAACGTCTACCCTGATACTTAAAGGTTAGTTTCTCATGATCCAGGCCCATCAGATGCAACATTGTGGCATGAAAGTCGTGGATATGAACTGGATCTTTAACAATATTATATCCGAATTCATCTGTTTCACCATACACGATGCCTGGTTTTATTCCACCTCCAGCCATCCAGATGCTGAAGCATCTGGGATGATGGTCCCTTCCATAGTTATCCGGCTGGAAGCGACCCTGACAATAGTTGGTTCGGCCGAATTCTCCGCCCCAGATTACCAGTGTATCCTCCAGCAATCCCCGTTGTTTAAGATCCAGTACCAGGGCAGCAGATGCCTGGTCAACATCTTTTGCCTGTGAGGCCATTTCACTAGGCAGGTTACCATGTTGATCCCATCCCTGATGATATAACTGAATAAATCTAACGCCACGTTCCGCCAGGCGACGAGCCAGGAGACAATTCGCTGCATAAGTGCCTGGGATTAAAGCTTCTGCACCATACATTTTAATGATTGATTCTGGTTCCTGCTTAAGATCCATAACTTCCGGTACTGACATTTGCATCCTGTAGGCCATTTCATATTGTGCAATCCGGGATAAAATCTCACCGTCGCCTTTGTTTTTATAATGAATGGTATTCAATGCGGAAACCTGATCGAGTAATTCCCTTTTATCATCCCGGTTCAATCCTTCCGGGTCATTTAAATATAATACAGGATCCTTACCAGATCGAAGTAAAACACCCTGATGCCTTGAATCCAGAAATCCACTTGACCATAGTTTTGAATATAATCCCTGGCTATTTCCTTTGCCCCGCGATGTAAGCACCACAAAAGCAGGGAGATTTTTATTTTCACTACCAAGTCCGTAACTCATCCAGGCTCCCATACTCGGCCTGCCCGACTGTTGATTACCAGTTTGAAAAAAAGTGATAGCAGGATCATGATTGATTGCCTCAGTATGCAGACTTTTAACGATGCAAATTTCATCTGCAATCTGGCCGATATTAGGGAAAAAATCGCTTATCCATGCGCCGCTTTTACCATATTGTTTAAAATCAGCTATAGAAGGTACTAGAGGAAAACTCTCCTGATTGGAAGTCATCCCGGTTAAGCGCTGGCCCATCCGGATAGAAGCCGGCAGATCTTCTCCCATTCGTTGTCGAAGCAATGGTTTATAGTCAAAGGATTCCAACTGGGAGGGTGCTCCTGCCTGAAAAAGGTAAATGATACGTTTGACTTTTGGAGGATAATGCGGGTATCCGGGTAACCCGGCTGTTCTTGAGTCAGTTCCTCCTGATTTCCTGAATAAATCAGGAATTAATAATGATCCCAGGGCAAGACTTCCTATACCAACACTTAGTTTAGAGAAGAAATGCCTCCGGTTAATATTAAGAGAAAAATCCAACTTGTTATTATCATTACTCATACATCTTACTTTTTATTCTTTGGTTATGGTTTCATCCAGATTATAAATCACCTGGGCAACCATCATCAACGACGCTGTCTTTACAGTATCTGTTTCCTTTTGAGGATATTGACCAATGTTTACCAGCTTCTTCGCTTTTTCCGGATTTTTTTGAAAGTCTGAATAAACCCTATCATAATAATTCTTTAGCGTTTGATATTCTTCTGGATCAGGATCTCTAAGAAGAATATTACTAAAGGTTTCCTGAATGGCCTTTTCCTGATCATTTTCCAGTGATATTTCCTGAGCTAATACACGTGCCGCCTCCAGTACCTGAATATCATTTTGTATTGCCAGGGCCTGTAATGGCGTGTTTGTTACCTGTCTTCGAATTTCACATATATCACGATTAGGCGCATCAAAGATAGTCATTGAAGGGGGTGGTAAAGTTCTTTTCCAGAAAGTATATAAAGACCTTCGATACAATTTTTCACCACTGTCTTGAACATATTGGGTAAGAATTCCGCGTCGGTTACCGGCGTTGGTCTCTTCCCAGAGACCAGGAGGTTGATACGGTTTAACACTGGGGCCTCCAATTTCAGGATTTAGTAAGCCACTTGTTTTGAGGATGTAGTCACGTATCATTTCGGCATCCATCCTGTAACGTGGCCCTCGAGCCAGAAGCAGGTTTTCTGGATCTATTTCATTTAATTTGGGTGTCAGTTTAGATTGCTGCCGATAAGTTGCTGAAAGCACTATCTTTTTTAGCATTTTTTTAATATCCCATTTATTTTTTATGAAATCGACAGCCAGCCAATCTAGCAATTCCGGATGTGAAGGAAGATTTCCCTGACTACCAAAATCCTCAGCTGTTTTTACGATACCCTGACCGAATAACATTAACCACAAGCGGTTCACAAATACTCGAGCGGTCAGAGGATTTTTATCTGAAGTTAGCCATAAGGCTAATCCAAGCCTGTTTTTGGGCAGATCTTCAGAAAATGATAATATGGATCCCGGGGTTCCGGGTTGTACAGTATCAGATGGGCTGTCATAATTTCCTCTTTCCAGTTTAAATGTTTGCCGTGGAAGGGAGTCGTTCATGACCATTACATTTACATCACCAGAGTCAGGCTTTTTGATGAATGAAAGGATTGATTGAACATCTTCATCCGTGATTTTTATATATGGTGCATCGGCATAGTATTTTGCGTTAGCAGCCTGAACTGCATCCATTTGTAATCCTTTTTCTGAAACATTGTTAAAAAACGCATACATACTATAATAATCTTCCATTTTAATGGGATCATATTTATGATCATGGCATTTAGCACATTCCAATGTGATACCCAGGATGCCTTTCCCAAGGGTATTTGTACGGTCTGATACATAAGCGACACGATACTCCTCATCTATTACACCTCCTTCCTGTGTAATGGGATGATTTCGATTGAATCCGGTAGCCAGCAACTTTTCTTTGTCTGTTTCAGGTAACAGATCGCCTGCTATCTGATACGTCAGGAACTGGTCATAAGGCATATTATCGTTAAATGCATGTATCACCCAATCACGCCATGGCCACATGGTCCGATAACTATCATCCTGGTATCCATGAGAATCGGCATAACGTGCAATGTCAAGCCATATGCGGGTCATTTTTTCTCCATACGCCGGAGATTCCAACAAATGATCCACCAGATTTTCGTAAGCATTTTCAGAATCATCCTTCATAAAATGATCAATTTCTTCAGGGGCAGGTGGCAGTCCTGTAAGGTCTAGGCAAAGCCTGCGTATCAATTGTTCTTTGGAGGCAGATTGAGAAGGTTTTATTCCTTTTTCCTCCAGTTTTTTAAGAATGAATATATCTATTTCATTAACAATCCAGCCGGATAACTTAATTTCAGGAAGCGTCTTTTTTTCTGGTGGTAAAAAAGCCCAATGTGTCTGGTATTCAGCACCCTTGGATATCCACTTTTCCAATATTTTCTTTTCATACGCTGTGAGTTGGAGATTTGATTCAGGAGGAGGCATCTTTTCAGAGGGATCACTGGAATAAATCCGGTCTATTATCTGACTGTTTTGGATATCACCGGGAATGATGGCAAATTTTCCAGGATTTTCTTTTAGCTCAGCCAATGCCTCAGCTTCAAGATCTAGTCGTAATCCCGCTTTTCGTTGGTTGGCATCTGGACCGTGACATTTAAAACATTTATCGGAGAGGATGGGCCGCACATGATATTTGAACTCAATTTTTTCAGGATACGATTCTGAGAAAGTTAATTCAGGAGATTCCTGGTTATTATTAACCAGGCTTACCCAGACCAATAGGCCAATAACAAGAAGAATACTGATAACAATAAAAAATTGCTTCATAATCAGGTAATACATTTCTCCATTTTAAAAATAGGACGCTACACTAAGATATCCAAATATTCCATTCTTTTGATTGACTTATTATTTATTATGAAAGTTGGACTAAGTTAAGTTCAATTCATTGTGAGAGTTAAAAATATATGACTAAATTATTTTATAAATTCTATAAATGAAAACTTGGAGTCTTGGAGTTTATGTAGCATTAATATTGATAATTTTTTGCCACAAAGGCACCAAAACACAAAGAAAACACTAAGTTTAGATGGTCATAAACACACAATAGATAAAATTTGATATCTTTTTAATTAATATTTTTTGACATGGGCATACCACGAAGACAATTCATTAAACTCAGTTCTCTAGCAGCCGTATCGGCGCCATTTTTAGTGCAGGATTGTACGATGGACGAGTCCAGGGAGACATCAGCCTATTTATCTTCCGATGATTTATTCAACCTTTTTAAGGATCCACCAAATACCGCGCGTGTTTTTGTACGCTGGTGGTGGAACGGGGATATGCTGACAGAAAAAGAAATTATCCGTGAACTGGATATCATGAAAGATGCCGGCATTGGTGGGGTAGAGATCAATCCCATCCGTTTTCCGGATGGAGCCGATCCGGTAGGATATACATCACTCGAATGGTTGAGTGATGAATGGATCCACATGTTAGACATCACCCTTCAGGCCGCTAGAGAAAGGGATATGATTTGTGATATTATCGTAGGCTCTGGCTGGCCGTTTGGTGGAGAATTCCTTGAGAAAGAAGAACAAACACAATTGATGACATTCGAAACAATCAATCTGGAAGGTCCCGGATCTTTTGAATATTCAAATCAATTGCTACTGGATAAGGTAGATCCAGGCATCCATTCTAAGTATGAAAAAGTGTATAAGGAAATCACTGAACTACGATTGGTTCCAGCTACCTTGAATGAATTTGAACCGGGAACCAATCTGGATGCTCAATTATTAAATGATGAAATTCTTATCAATGTACAAGAGGGTAAATTCATTCTTTATTACCTGGTGAAACTTACCGGATTTCAGGCGGTAATCAACGGGGCTCCCGGAGCAGCAGGTCCTGTCCTCAATCATTATAGTAAGGAAGCTGTAAAAAAATACCTGGAACGGATGTCTGTGAAACTAACGAACAGTATAGGTGTTCTGGGAAATTCTTTCAGAGGCATGTTTTGTGACAGCCTGGAAATGGAGGGGGCCAACTGGGTAGACGATCTGCCGGAAGAGTTTCTAAAACGAAGAGGATATGATCTGAAACCTTATTTGCCCTTTGTGCTCTTTAAAATTGGCCATATGGGCAATCCTATTGAAGAGCCATATGGAAGTTTTCTTTCTCCGGAGGTTGAAAAGATCATTCAACGGGTACGGTATGATTTTTATATTACCCGGCTCGAATTATTCAAGGAAAGATTTATCGATACCTTTAATGACTGGTGCCATAACAATCAGGTTAAGTCACGGATCCAGGCTTATGGAAGAGGGTACCATCCACTGGAAGCCAGTTTGTACATTGATATTCCTGAATGCGAGACATGGTTGCGGGAAACTGTTGGAACTGAATTTGACAATACCGGATGGCGAGGCAGGGCCTATTCTGTCATCAACAAATTTGTTTCTTCTGGTGCTAGATTAGCAAGTAAAAAGCTGGTCAGCTGCGAGGAAATCACAAATACATCGATGGTGTTCAATGCTTCGCTCGAGAGGATCAAGGTAACAGGTGATCAGAGCAATCTTTCTGGCGTTACCCATTCAATATTACATGGATTTAATTACAGCCCGCCTGAGGCCCCTTTCCCGGGATGGGTACAATATGGTACCTTTTATAATGAAAGAAATCCGTGGTGGGCTTACTTCCGGTTGTGGGCGGATTACAAGGCCCGGTTATCTGCAGTTTTTCAGCAGTCCGATCCCTATGCGGATATTGCCATTCTTCACCCACTTACCGATTTATGGATGAAATTCGGTCCTCAGCGGGATCCTTTTCCGGTAGTAAATTATCCTGAATACCAGCATAATGTCTGGGAGGCCATGCAGCAGAACGGATTTGGGTGTGATTATGTCAGCGAACAAATCCTCATAGATGCAACCTTTCATAAGGATAGGATGGTTTATGGTCCACGGTCATATACTACTTTGATTCTTCTGGAAGTAGAAACTATCCTTCCGGAAACGGCTGAGGTAATTGCAAAATGGGCTGGGGGAGGAGGAAAGATCATTTTTATCGAAAAAATACCACAATATTCACCAGGTTATTTAAATCATCGGAAAAATGACGGGAAAGTGGCCTCAGTATTTCAAAAAATAATGGATTCAAATACAAAAAATGCTGGACTCTATTCTGCACCGGGAGATAATCTGATAACCTGGTTTCAGGACATAGCAAAGAAATTTAATTTAAAGCCCTACATGAAGATTACCAATCCGGACAAGTTCATTCAACAATCCTATTATCGATCGGGAGATCTGGATATTTTCTTTATTTCCAATTCACACATCAGAAAATCCTTTAGACTCGAAGTCAGTTTTGATATTTACGATAAATTACCCTGGCACTGGGATCCTGAAACCGGTGAACGATCCTTATATCCTTTTGAAACGTCACCCAATGAATTGTCACTTTTTTTTGAACCTGCAGAAACTAAATTGATCGTATTTGACAGGGAAAAAGATGGAGAAATATTAAAAATTACAGAAAAGTCAGATGAGTCATTCAAGTCAATTGAAGGACCATGGGAAATTATACTGGAACATGTAAACGGGGAAAGGATAGAAAAAACTATTGAAAAATTGTTCGATTTTAATACAAATGAGGAACTCCGGTCATTTGCGGGAGTGATCACGTATAAAACAAATTTGAATATAAACAATTCCCAAAAATTCACATACCTTGATTTAGGTAGGGTTGAGGGAATATCGGAGGTATCAATGAATGGGAATATACTTGGAGTGAAATGGTATGGATCTCATAGGTTCCCGTTAAAAAATTCGCTAATAAAGGATATTAATGTAACTGAAATCAAAGTGACGACCGTACTTGGTAACTACATGAAATCACTTGAAGATAATAAGGTTGCACAAAGATGGACCGCAAGACAGGAATATCAATCATTGGGATTGATAGGGCCGGTGAGGTTATTATAATAAATGTATATTTTATAAAAATATCTTCTTTTTGTGAATTACCAGATTTTACCAATAAATTTTTGGATATGATGATTATATATATGCCGAATATTTATTTAAAAATCGAAATTCCCCTCTTGGGAGAGGTAGGGTTGGGTATAATAAAAGAGAATGTATGATTAGGTATATTTTTTATTCTTTTTCAAGATCTAAACCTTAATTTTCCAACAACATCCTATATGGAAATCATGACAACAAATAAAATTAAACATCCCCGGCGCCATTTCCTGAAGAAACTGGCAGTTTCCTCATTCATAGCCTCCGCAATACCTCCTATGCATCTAGTGACGGGAGAAGCCTGGGAAGATCCTCAATATCTTTTAAATAATGATAAAAAAATTGATGTTCATACACATATCTCATCCGATGCGGTTTATTTAAGAGAAGTAATGGATGACCTGAACCTGAAAATGCTCACGATCTGTAACGAAGGGCTTAAATCGGACCGACTGGAGGCACAAAGAAAGGCAGCCATCGTGATCAGTGAAAAATATCCACGATATTACACATGGTGCACAACGTTTGATTTGAACGGAACCGATTCACCTGGCTGGAGCAACCGGGTTATCGGGCGTTTAAAAGAAGATTTTGAGCGCGGAGCCCTTGCTGTCAAGGTCTGGAAAGAGATCGGGATGCAATTGAAGAATAAAGACGGGAATTTTATTCAGATCGATCATCCTGTCTTTGAACCTGTACTGGATTTTATCAGCAGCGAAAAAAAACCCTTGTTTATGCACATCGGGGATCCCGTGGAATACTGGCTCTCTACCGGTGCGGATGGCTTGCCTGATGCCTGGTATGCCGAGGGTAATGATGTTTGGAACCGTATTGGAAAATTTAGGGGAGAAGTATCCTATGATACATTGATGCATGCTCGGGACAGGATCATAAAAAAATATTCTGAACTTATGATAGTAGGTTGTCATATGGGAAGTATGGCATTTGATGTCGATCTGATTGCAGAACGGTTGGATAAATTTCCCAATTTTGCAGTGGAGACCTCCTTTACTATACCTGATCTGATGGGGCAGTCTCGTGAAATGGTGAGGGCATTTTTTATGGAATACCAGGACAGGATTTTGTATGGATCGGATATTTCCGGTGGACTCGTAGCAACCCCTTTCCTGGTGGATATGTCAAAAATTAATGAAAGGTGGAGCACGGAAGAAATCAGCAAGTTGAAACAGGAACTTTATTCACAATATGAACATGATTTTTATTATTTTGCTACGGATCAGGAATTTCAAAGAAAAAATTACAAGGTTCGTGGATTAGCGCTTCCTGAAGATGTTATACAAAAACTTTTTTTTGATAATGCTGTATTTTGGGTTCCAGGTATTGAAAAGGCATTTTAATGCAAAGATGAAAAAGTTAGTATCAGCTATATTCAACATAACCACCTTTGCATTGATACTCCATCCAAGTAACCTGCTGGCTCAATCGGGTACGCTTGATCAAGCATTCGGTGAAAACGGTATGGTTACAATCAATACAACGGAACCTTATGATCTGCTGGTTCAACCAGATCTTAAAATAGTTATTGCCACGAATGAGGAGTTATGGCGTTTAAATGAAAATGGAACTTTAGACTATACATTTGGTGACAATGGCAGGATCACGCTTGAAATTGAAAATAATTATTATATTAATGATATTTCAAATGCTACTGAGAATAAAATATTAATAACCGGAGGAATTTCTGGACAAACTTCCGGCGACCTTTTTCTTAGCAGGATGAATGAAGATGGAACGATGGACAATAATTTTGGAGAAAACGGCACAATGATTTATGGATATCGGCCTCAAACATTTGAAGCGGGAATAAAAGCCATTGAATTAAGCGACGGTTCTATTCTGGTAGGAGGTAATATCAGTAATATGCATCTTTATATTGATAATTTTTTCCCGATTTTTCTGATGAAATTTAAATCGGATGGATCGGTTGACACTTCTTTTGGAGAACAGGGCATTTTATTTCAAGATGTCAACGGATCAGGGATTGAAGCCAACGATATGGAATTACAGAAGGATGGAAAAATAATGATAGCAGGTAATACACTGGTAGAATCCGGATGGGATTTTTCATTTTTACGTCTAAATCCGGATGGTACTAGGGATACGACCTTTGGAACGAATGGTTCCGTAATCCTGGATATGATGCTGCCCAATGATTCTGCGAGATATTCAAGTACGGAGGATTGGGCGTACGATATAGAATTGCAATCTGACGGTAAGTTAGTAGCCCTTGGCCGTAAATTTTACGTCACGGAACAGCAATTTATCAGCTGGCTTGATAATATGGTATATGATACGTATGAATTAGTGATAACCAGGTTGAATCATGATGGTTCCCAGGATTTGAACTTTGGTGAGAACGGTATCGTGGAAGGAGCCATCCATTTTAGTGGTAGATATCACTACTATTATTCCTTACAGATTGATCCAGATGACAGGATCCTGGTAGGGCATCCTTCAAAATTTGGTAATACAGATATGGATTTTGTTTTGTCTAGGTATTCAAAAGAGGGTAAAAGGGATGAAAGTTTTGGATTCCGGGGATCTGCCCGTATAAATTACCCCGGCTCAGAAGCCATTAAAAACATTCAATTGGTTGATGGATACCTGTATGCCGCTGGCAGCCTGGACAGCTATGGCGATCCGGATGGGGAAGATGGTCTGCGTATCGCAAAGTATAGTACCGATGGAATCCCACTATCTTTGGATAATGAAATTGAGAATAGTAAATCGATAGACATATATCCAAATCCAATGAAAGAAGGATTGAATATCACTTTTAAATCAATGCCTGAGAGGGCTCATGTTACCATTTTTGATATCAGCGGTATAAAAAAAATAGATCAATTTTTTTATCAAAAGCAGAATATATTTATACAGATAGATATTTTACCTCCTGGATTATATTATCTTCATATTGATTATGATGACCATACCTATACCGGAAAAGTAGTTAAATAAATTTTTATTATACATATTAACAAACATATCCTCCATTTGAGGATTCCTACAGAAAGGCAATGGCAGAAATTCTTTTGATAACATACTTAAATGAAGAAATATAATCGTTAAGTTTATCATTGTGCAATCTTGGCGACCTTTGCGGTTTTACTTTTTTACCGCTAAGTTTGCGAAGCGCAATCTCTATAATCCGTGGATCGCAGCACCCTTGGCGTGAAATTAATTTCTATCTCAATCTCCAGATTTAATACAAATTATTAAGAAAGTAAAAACACCCAAAAACACAAACCCCCAATTCATTTTCCCGGAAAGGTAATTTTAATCATCCTTTTTACATTTTTACCCAGTGGATCAATATATAACGAAGCTGAGGCGTTTCCTTCGACCTTAATCATTTCAAATTCGGATTCTGGGTTCAATTCTATTGAATTTTCTACACTGGTTTGAGCATTATGAAGGAAGATGACTGTAGGATCAGTATTTTGTTCGGTCTCCTCCCATCTGACTTCCAGTGTTTCTGTTTTATAGTCGAAATCATACGAGAGGAGATTCCCTGAAACGGCCATCGGGTAGGATTTATTAAGTGCCTTGAAGTAGGGTTTCTGATCCAGATCCTCAAAATAACTCCAGTAGGTATGACTGAACAACCTGTTTTCAAATTGTTTTAAGATAAATTCTGTCTGGGCCACCACAGCCGGATCTTCCGAGGCATAAAAAGCCCCCCATTCACCAACAAGCACCGGCATCCCCAATCTCTGTCCAGTTTGATCAATTCGGCCAAAGATATGGTTCACCCTCTCGAAACTGGAAGCAGCCTGGGCTTTTGTATCTGTCACAAGGTCATAACCATGGGGAGCATAGGCTACCTGTGGATCCTTTTCACCCGCTGCAGTAAGCAGCGGTTGGATGTCACTTAATACACCCGAATTGGCAAAAATTCCGTGCTCGATAAAAATGATATGATTCGAATCCGCTTTACGGATCGCTTCCCGGCATTTCCGGTAAAAGGGCATTAATTTTTCTTTTTCAAAGGCCGAATGCAAAGGATGAATAGCATCAAAAACATAAGCAAATTTTTCTGGATCCGACAGTTTTTCATAAACCTTGGAACGTTCTTCCTCCGAAGACCACATGCGTGCCAGTTCTTCTTCTGTGGGAGGAGGTACCCGGCCCTCTGAAACCAACAATTCCGCATAGGCTTTTAACAATGTTGGCATGACATGAACCACGTCTGATCCCATAAAAGGCTCGTTCATCAGGTCATACCCTACAACGGTTTTATTATTTGCATATCGATCCGCCACATATTTCCAGGCATTGATATAATGATCCTGTATGCCGATACCATCAGGAGCGGGTGCATTTGCCCAGAAGTTATCAAATGAAGTCTGGACAGCCGGACTTATAAAATACGATTCACTCCAGATTTCTCCGGTTACATGTGGTTTATCTTCGTGGAGAGTGGCCCATTCGGGTGCTCCATCGGAATATAATACCGAATAAAGATCCTGGTGCATATCCAGTACTACTAAAATATCATTTTCAGCAGCCCAACGGATTCTTTCATCTAGCCCCTTCATATAGTTAGCATCGTACTGACCTGGTTCAGGTTCCAATCCATCCCAGATGATCCCCAATCTGATACAATTGAATCCCCAGGACTTGATTTTTTTTATGGCATTCTGATCTTCAGCTCCCAGATAGTTTTCTTCCTGATTCTTATTGACCAGGTTGATTCCGTGAAGAATAAGCACGCGGTCTGCAGCATCTATGAATCGCTGTCCTCGGATAGAAACAAAAGATTTTTCTTCACCTTCTAATTTTTTATCCGTTAAATTTTTACAACCTGTATTAAGAAAAATTGAAAGAATAAATGACAAAGTAAAACAACACTTGGAAATTAGAGATTTCATAATATAGTTTTCTATTTAAATACAAACCAGGTCCACTTTCCAGAAGGAATCCTGATTTCAAATTCCAGCTCCTGTAATTGATTTAATTCTTCTCTCTGATATGCTTCATCTTCATGACTTATCAAAACAGATCCTTTTAGACCCGCATAGTACAAATTAATTTTAATCTTTTTTTCTATTTCCTTTTCCAGCGGATTATAGAGCATCAATAATCCCTTTTCCTCTCCAAATGGATCCACATGCAGGATGCCATCATAATCCCTTCCATCGGGGCGCCTGATATGGATAATATCAGCATCCAGAATCTTCCGGTGTTTTTTATAAAATTCAACCCATTTTTTTACAATTTCCCGGGTTTCGGGAGCATCAAACAACCTGGGGCCTCTGTAACATGCCTGAACGCCTGCTCCAAACAGATTGGCAAGGCGCTGTTCATAATGATTCAAATGATCTTTGAGAGGTTCGATCGTGGCAGTGGCACCCCCTCCATGATACTGTACGAGGGGGACAAACATCCATCCCATGGAAGGTGTCTTTTCCCAGGTTCCGTCATATACATTCTGCCGTTCGATGATTTCCTGGTATTCCCTGGGAAGCGACCAGTTGGTCTCCCGGTAACCCATGGCAATTTTATTGCTCCCGTTCAGAAAATACCAATCCGGTACATTGAGATATATGCCCTTCGCCCGGCACCAGCGATAAAAATCCCGGATCTGAACGAATTGTAACCATTGAGAATCATTCAACCCATGATGGCCCGGATGCTCCTGCGAAATGCAGATATCCCCAGGATATGATCCATCATGTTCTAATATATCCATACCAGTAAGCTGATAGAACTGATAAAGATTCAAAAAATAATTTATACCCCAGTCACTTTGCAGACAGGGGGAAAAAATAAACCTGGGCTTCTGACCTTCGGGCATTGCCACATCATTTTCCTCATCGATAGATCTGCTTGCTAACAAGGAATATCCTCCCAAAGCTATTCCCTTTGAATGCGCATAATCAGCCAGGTTTTTCATTCTCTCTAAATTCTTAGTTGTGCTGTCTTCCAGATTAAATCCACTTCCAAAAGTCATTATTACCATTTCAAATCCTACATCAGCACATTGATCAATAGCCAGTTTCACGGACTTTTCATCCGCTTTTCTCACATGCATCAGGATTGGATTTTCAGTGATCCATGGTGTTATGGTCCGGTACATCTTTCGGATCTGTAGTCCTTTCCTTTCACGATCAAAGCTATCATGTAATAATTCGAATACCCGATAGCTTTCAAATTTTTTTTCCGGTTCAATATTCACACCTGGTCCGATTGCAGGTTGAACGACAAGCATCGTTGGTTGTATAAGGTTATAATTGATCACTGTCTGATAAGTAGAATCGTCTTGCCAGAAAAAACTCTTATTCAAACCGCTTTCCTGTGTCATACCTCCACCAAAAGCATAATCTGTTTCAATGGTCATGTTTGGAGTTTTCCAGTTTTCCAGATCTCCCACGCTGCTCTCCGGTTCCACAAAGGCCAGAATTTCAGAGGTAAAATGATCCAGCATAATAACCGTTTCATTCAGATTGTTAATAACAATCCATTTGGAAATCAGAGGTAATCCATCATAAAGTTCATAATGAACTTCTACCTGAAGTCTAAAAATTTTATCTATATAATCCTTACCATAAAAATCATAGAGCTTGTCTTTCTGATCTTTTAGAAAAGCATATTTCATAATTAATTCCTTTCCCTGTGGTGGCCATGAAATATCATGGGGCATCCATTCCAGTCTCTTTTTCCATTCAAATCTTTTTTTTATTTCGACAACCTCATAATTCAAAAGATGCATAGCCAGGGGATCTTTTTCCAGTGTATTAAGCCACTCATATTTGAAATAATTATTTACCGGCTGGCCTAGTAATCCCCCTACTTTTATTGTTTTACCTTCAATGGTTATTACAGCCTCAGGTTTTACGGCCCGTAAAAATGATTCATTCTTTGCGTGTAAATCCAACCCGATCGAACATCCGTCCGGCTTGATTGAAAAGATCCGGGAAATAAGTCCGTTGGTGAAAACAATACGATTTCTCCCCCACCTGTATAATTCAGATTTCATTTCTATATTACTAACCAGCCAATCGTCGATGATAAACGTTTCTGGATTATATTCTGGTTGTGTAATTTTCGATAAAGTTGGTTGACCATGTAGAAGAGTACCAATGATCGAAAAGAAGAAAAGATAAAACAGGTTGAAAAACTTATTCATGAGATTAAAAAAAATTTGATTCAACTATTAGGGTAAAATAAAAGCAATTCTTGATTAAAAATAAGTAATTAATATTTTTAGACATAATTTTTGCCACTCACTTAGTGATGCCCAAGGGCATAAGTCACCAAGTATTAATAAAATAATTCGGCTATCCGGTTAATTCTTTTTAATTTGTTAACAACATTCAGGACTTTTTAAGGATCTATAATATTTATTTAAATGAATAGCAGAAGAAACTTCATCAAAAAAACCATGGTAGCAAGTGCGGGAATAAGCGCAGGAATTCCCTCCACGATGGCGAAAATGTCACAACAAAAAAATGATAGTATCCGCGTAGGCATCATTGGCCTGGATACCTCCCATAGTCCAGCCTTCACCAAATACATTAATGATCCGAAAAATGCAAATATGAAGGGTGCAAAGGTGGTTGCGGCCTATCCCTTTGGCAGTAAAAGGATTGAATCCAGTACCAGAAGGATACCCGAATATACCGAACAGGTGAAAGCCCTGGGTGTGGAAATTGTCGATAGTATCAGCAGCCTGGTCGACCAAGTTGACGCAATATTACTCGAAACAAATGATGGTAGTCTCCATCTGGAACAGGCTATTCCTGTCATTGAGGCTAAAAAACCGTTGTTTATTGATAAACCTGTAGCAGCTGGACTGGTTGACGTTGTCCGAATCTATGAATCAGCGAAGGACCACCAATCACCCCTGTTCTCATCTTCCTCCTTAAGATATATGAAGAAAGCACAGGAGGTTAGATACCAGCAAACAATCGGTGAAGTCACTGGGGCAAGTACATACAGTCCGGAATCCTGGGAACCTTCCCATACTGACCTGTACTGGTATGGAATACATGGGATAGAAATATTGTATACCATCATGAATACAGGATGTCAGCGGGTTAGACGCGTTTTAACGGAAAATACCGACCTGGTGATAGGAGAATGGTCTGGTAGCCGTCTAGGTACCTTTCGTGGGGATTTACAGGGTCACCAGGCATATGGGGGTACCGCTTTCGGGACTGAAGGAGTGATGGATTTGGGTTCATTCGAAGGCTATGGGCCCCTGGTCGATCAAATCATCGAATTCTTCAGGACCGGGGAATCACCCATAGACGACGCTGAAACGCTCGAATTGTATACATTCATGGAAGCGGCAGATGTATGTAAACACCGGCATGGTGACTGGGTGGAATTGGGTGAAATTTATGAGAATACATTAAAAGTTGTGAAGAATTATTGATCATCTATAATGTAAATCAGTATTTTTTTTAAAAAAATGAACAGTTACGTACACCGGATAATGAAATCTTTTAATTTGTTGTTGATTGTTATTTTATCGTGTATTTTCCTTTCGCAATGCCAGGAATCCGATGGTCTCCAGCCGAGCCTGAATGGTGAATGGGAGATGATCATGGAATTAAGTGATGAATTTACTGGCAGCAGCTTGGATACAACGAAATGGTATGATCATAATCCTGGCTGGCTTGGTAGGCTACCCGCTTATTTCTCAAAAGAGAATGTGGAAGTTAATAGAGGAATGCTTACCCTAATCGCAAGAACTGAAGATTTGCCTGATCTACCTGAAGGATACCACACATTTACAACTGCCGCAGTTCAAAGTAAAGCACGAGTAAAATATGGATATTTCGAAATACGATGCCGCCCCATGAATTCCCGCTGCTCAAGTGCTTTCTGGTTTTATGCTATTGATCCGGATATATGGACCGAGATAGATGTTTTCGAAATCTGTGGCAGTCATCCTGATAAAGAATGGGAACACAAGTTCTTTGCAACGACACATGTATTCAAGACACCGGAGGATGGGGAAAACCATTGGTCAGACCATGAGGTGTGGATAGCACCATTCAGATTGGCGAATGAATTCATTACCGTAGGTCTGGAATGGAATGAAAAAGAGATCAAATGGTATGTGAATGGTAAGATTGTCAGAACCCGTGAGAACACACACTGGCATCAACCATTGACCATGAACTTCGATAGTGAGACAATGCCCGAATGGTGGGGCCTTCCCGACCCGGAGGATCCACCAGGATATTTTCAGATCGATTATATCCGTTCGTGGAAAAGGTTGAGGTGAGGAAGAACTTTTTTTTTTAGGATTATTTAAGTATGTATCCAATAATATCTTTTCCCGGAGGCATACTTTCCCGGGGTTGTTCCGGGATCTATAAAAATTACTAAAACCTAACGTGATCAATCTCCGAAAAGATCCTTAAACAAGTTCAGGACAGGTCCGGCACAGGCAGGTCCGGGGAGAAAATATCTTCACCAAAGATAATATGCCACTTAAACAGTGATGTATAAGTACTCAAAAGACAAGCACAAAGGGATTTATCTTTACATTACCTTGGTGTCTTGGTGCCTTGGTAGCTTATTTTTTAAATGACTGGAATCCCAACAATCAATATTTCAACCAATGCCTCTCAATATCTTCCAATGTTCTTCCTTTGGTCTCAGGAAGTAGCTTCCATCCAATATAGATAGTTGGAAGACAGAAAAAAGCGAAAATCCAGAATGTAATATGTGGACCAAGGTTATCAAGCGAAATGGGGATCATCTGACCGATAATAGATGTGCCTACCCAGACGGCAATGGTAGCTATTGACATGGCTCTGCCTCTGATTTTAGTGGGATATATCTCAGAAAGGATAACCCAGACTACCGGCCCCAGGGAAAAGGCAAAACATGCAATAAAAACCAGAACAAGACTTAAGAGCAGCATTCCCTGCGCCTTTCCGATAGCAAAAAGGAACCCAATGATAATAAGGGATAGAAGCATACCGGATGTGCCTGCCAGTAACAACCGTTTCCTGCCGAATGTATCGATTGTGAAAATAGCGATGACTGTAAATGTTACATTAATAATACCAATCACAACTTGTCCACCCAATGCTTCACTTAATCCGAATCCAGCTTCTTCAAAAATACGCGGACCATAATATATTATTGCATCTATTCCTGTAAACTGCTGTAATACCGCCAGTGCGACTCCTATAAATAACGCCATTTTGATACCAGGTGCCAGCAGCATTTTCCATGATCCTTTTTCCATTGCTATTGTTTCTTCGATCTCCTTAATTTCCTTTTCTGCCACTTCTTTTCCGGAAAGCCTGGTTAATATACGCTTCGCCTTTTCTTTCTGACCTTTCACTACCAGCCAACGGGGACTTCTGGGTATGAATAGAATGAGTATAAAAAAACTGACAGCTGGGATAGCCTCCATGCCCAGCATACCCCGCCAGACTTCTTCTTTAAAAATCAGGTGAAGATTTTTCATATTTAAAAATCCCGGATTGCCTGAGGTCTTCAACAACCATGCATTGACAAAGTAGGAGCAAAGTATGCCAATTGTAATTGCAAACTGGTACAGTGTTACCAGTCTTCCTCTCAAAGAAGGAGGTGATATTTCCGAAATATAAAGGGGAGATAACATCGAAGCAATACCAACTCCGATACCGCCAACCAATCTGTAGATTACGAGTATGGTAAATGAGGATGAAATGGCACATCCTATGGCCGATATGGAAAATAGAGTTCCGGTTAAAAGGAGTACATTCTTTCTCCCATATTTATCACTGAGCCAACCTGCCCCTGAAACCCCCAAAATGCAGCCTACCAGTGCTGAACTGACATACCAGCCTTCCATACCTGCATTAAGTTCGAACTGGCTTCGCACCAAAGCCAGCGTTCCTGAAATTACCGCCGTATCGTATCCGAAAAGAAATCCTCCCAGAGAGGCGATTAAAGCAAGACCAATCAGAAGTATTCGTTTTTTGGGATTTTGCATGGGATTTATTTAAAACAGCGGCAATATAATGGTTGATTGTTCAATTTAAAATTTATGTAATTATTATTTTGAACATCGGATAATGTAGCTCATAATTTCTATTTTAGTATTGATTTTTTAATATCATGCATTGTGTTAACCCAAAATAAAGAGTTACAGGATTACAGGGGCTACTTTTATAAGGAATTATTACATATTCTTAATTTCTGGAAGACTTACGCCGTCGAAAAAAATAGGAACGGATTTTATGGGGCTGTGGACCTCGAAAACTTACCTGTCCTTGACGCAAAAAAGTCATGTGTACTGAATGCCCGCATTTTATGGACTTTTTCTGCTGCTGCTTCATTTCTGAATGATCAAAACTATAAAGAATTAGCTGATCTGGCCTATCATGTAATTATAGAAAAATTTGCCGATCCTGTTAATGGAGGGTTTTTTATGGAATTGACTGCAGATAATCAGGTATCCAATGATATGAAACATACCTATGCACAGGCTTTTGTTTTGTATGCATTGTGTAAATATTACGAATGCAATAAATCACCCAAGGTATTTCAAATAATAAAGGATTTTTTCCTTTTGATTGAAAAAAATACTAAAGATCAAAGGAATCCTGGGTATCTGGAGGCATTTACATGTGGATGGGAACCCATTTTTGAAAACCGGATGGCTGATAATAATGAACCCAAATCTATGAATACCCATCTTCATCTCCTCGAAGCATATACTGGTCTTTATCAAATCTGGAAAGATGATCAGTTAAAACAGAAACTGGTGGATCTCTTAATGATATTTTTTATAAAAATCATAAGACATAATGGTCATCTGGGAATATTCTTTAATGATTCATTCCAGGAAACAAATCCATCCAGTTCCATTTGCTCCTTTGGACATGATATTGAAGCATCCTGGCTATTATGGGAGGCGGTTAATGTACTGGACAATAAGGAATTAATAAGCAATTTCAAACCGCTGGTGATCAGGATGGTAGATGTTGTTGAGAGAGAGGGAGTCGACAAAGACGGAGGACTTTTCCTGGAATCATACCGCTTTGGCAGTCATATACGCACTAATAAACACTGGTGGCTACAAGCTGAAAATCTGGTAGGATTTATGAATGTTTACAGTTTAACCGGCAAGTCGACCTATTGGGAAACCGTAAAATTAACCTGGCAATTTATACATGATCATGTAATTGATCACGATAATGGTGAATGGTTTACCAAGGTGAACAGAAATGGGGATCCATACCTTGAAGAGCCTCCTGATGATCCGTCCCCTTATTACCGGAATGATCGCAAAATAGATCCATGGAAATGTCCCTATCACAATAGCCGGGCTATGATGGAACTGATTAAAAGAATTGATCAACTAAATTTTGAAACATGAAAAAATTTCTACTTCCTATTTTCCTCATCCATACATTTATATCTTCCTTTTCGCAGGAAAGTAATTTAGATCTTAAAAGATTACTTGATTTTGTCAGCGATACCAGAGACTATCAGGAGGGATTTTTAAAAAATGTTGGCACAAACGAATTTAGATATCACTCGATTCGTACGGATATCACTGAATGTCTTTTGACCCGGGCAAGTGATGGCACCATGGCCATCGAATGGGAAACATCACCCATCGCTGAAAAAATGGAAAAAGAAGGTGTTGGATTTATATGGATTGCTGCGCTAGACATAACCAGTGAAGTTACTTCATTTAATGTATATCTGAATGATAAGAAACGATTTACTATCAAAAGTGGGCAGGGGGATCAATGGAAATTGAAGAATGAGGGTGGAGAACTAAGTTTTCTGGGTATTGAAAAAGATCAACATGGTGATAGCCATGGATATATGGCGTTGTGGGCACCTGGGGATTGGTTAATACCGGGAAAATCACAAATTATAAAGATTGAAGGAGAACCAGCCGGCACTACTACATGGGTTATTGTTTATATGGCAACCGATGCGGCAGATTATCTTCAGCAGTCAATCCAGTATGATATGTGGTTAACACTGAACGCGGTAAAAAAGAGAAATAACTATGAAGTAAATATCAGCGCACCAATTTATTTTACCGGTGAAAAATTAATGTTTTCTTCACCTGTGTCATCGGGTTCTTTTAATTTAGATGGAAATGATCACATGGCTGTAGGATCTTTTTTATTACCGGTAACGAATGCTGGCAAATCCCTTGAAATTCAGGATTCAAGAGGTGTTATCTTGGCAACTGAATTTTTTGGAGAAGCAGGATCCACCACAAAACTGCTGACGAATGCAATTATCAAAATCAATCAGATTTCTGAAAATGGAGAGAATATTAAAATCGAAGCACAACGTAAATACAATCCCAAAACCGTAAAATCTTTGCTGAAACTTTCTGAATCCAAATTAACTGGGGGTAATATTTATCTTATGAATTCGAGCCACCAGGATATTGCCTGGATGGATTCACCTGAAAAATGTGAATTGGAGAGGGATACCATGCTCTTATCTCCTTTATTTGAATTAGCAACCAGGGATCCCAACTACCGTTTTGATGTAGAAGATGCACTTATGTTGAAAGAGTTCATTCGACGCCATCCAGATCAGAAATCTCTTGTTAAGCAAATGCTTTCAGATGGACGGATATCCTGCGGTGCTACCTATATTCAACCTTATGAAGAGATGTATTCTGGTGAATCGCTTGTCAGACAATTTTATTTCGGAGCAAAATGGTTAAAAGATGTTTTCGACTATCAAGCTAATGTTTACTGGAACGTTGATATTCCAGGAAGAACGCTCCAAATGCCTCAGATCATGAAAAAAGCAGGTACTGAATACCTGATGATGAGCAGGTTTGAAAAAGGATTCTATCGCTGGTACAGTCCTGATGGTTCCTTTATTACGGCATTCTCGCCAGGCCATTATGCAGATGCATTCACACCCTTGCAGAAAGATTTTTACGAGGCAGCTCAATATATATCATCCTCAGCTCTTTATTGGGAAAAATATATAGATCAGAAATCCGACGAAGCTGTTATACCACTATTGTCGGACTGGGACATGAGCCCCGCAGTAGATTATTCTCACATCATAAACGAATGGGAAGGTATCAAAGAACTTCAAAATGATAATAATATGACTGTTCCTGTAGCATTGCCCTCATTTCGTATAGCGAATGGCCCTGAATTTTTCAATGCGGTTACTAAAAATTCGAAAAACGTTCCATCTATTGAAGGTGAACGACCGGCTGTATGGCTGTATATTCATGGGCCCTCTCATCAGAAAGCACTAAAAGTAAGCCGGGAAGGAGATATTATTCTGACGCAGGCTGAAAAATTTGCAACAGCAAATGCCAGGATTGATAATAGTTTTAAAAATTATCCAGAAAATGAATTAAATGCTGCCTGGGAAGCTAAAATTTATCCGGACCACGGATGGGGAGGTAAAAATGGAATGATTACCGATAATCTGTTTTATCAAAAATTCTTATTTGCAAGAAATGAAGGTGAAAAAATACTCAAAAGAACCCTACATGATATTTCTTCAAAAATAAAAACTTTTCCAAATAAAGGAATTCCTATCATTATTTTCAATAGTTTGAGCTGGAATCGAACAGATGCTGTTTCTGTAAATTTAACCTTCGATCAAGGTGAAACTCAAGGTGTTTCAATAAAGGATGGAGATGGGAATAACATAGATATACAATTGTCTGATATAATAACGTATGATGATGGATCTTTAAAATCTGCTAATGTTCACTTTATTGCGGAAGAAATCCCTTCCATTGGATATAAGACATTTTATTACAAGCCTGCACAGATTGTTAAACATTCTGAATCCGGATTTAATTCAGATTTTGAAAACAAATATTATCGCATATCATTTGGAAATGGTGGTTTGAAAAGTATTTATGACAAGGAATTGCAGCAGGAATTGATTGATAATACAAAGTTTAAGGCGGGAGAAATTTTTACTATGCAATCGGTGGGAAATGGTGCAGGTGAATTTGCCGATGTTCAACAACCGGATATGGAAGGTTTCGATAAAACAGGTTTATATCAAACTTTCTGGGAAGTAGTTGATCAGGGTCCTGTATTTTCGTCCTTTAAAATGAGGGGACCTATTCGTCATGCGGTGGTTGAACAAACGATCATCATTTACAATCACCTTAAAAGGATTGATTTTCAAACAGACATTTTGAATTGGGAAGGGATTTTATACAGAGAATTTCGTTTCGTAATTCCATTAAATATGTCCGATGGCCAGGTGGTATATGAGGTTCCATATGGTGTACTCGAAGTTGGGAAGGATGAAATGTCGGGATCGGCTGGCGAAAGATATATTTATCCCTGTAAAGAAACACGTCCACGTGGTATTCAAAACTGGATAGGTGCATATAATAAGGATGTTTCCGTTATTCTCAGTTCATCTGTTGCTGTAGCAGATTTTGCGGATCCAACTGAGGACCCTGTACCTCATCAGGTATTACAACCTATTTTGCTGGCATCACGAAAAAGTTGTCACTGGGAAGGAAACGATTACCTTCAAACCGGGAATCATAACTTTTTCTTTTCATTGACCTCCACCAGACCCGACTGGAAAAATGGATACAAATCAGCCTTACAAGCTAATGAAAAATTGCAGGTTGTTGTTGATCCGAGACAATATATTGAAGCCTCCTTACCCGAGTCGTTAAGCTTTTATGGTCTTGATGCTAGTAATGTAATCATTTCTACCATTAAAAAAGCTGAAAATGATAATTCGACAATTATTAGGCTAGTTGAATTCGAAGGGGAAAATTCCGACATTAAATTAAAAACATTTAAGATAGTCACCCAGGTGGAACATACCAATTTACTTGAAGAAGCAAAATCAACTTTAAGCAATACCAATGGATATACACTTCCTGTAGGTCATCATGCTATTGAAACCTATAACCTGAAATGATTCAGGGTAACCTAATAAATACGCAAATTTGAAACTCGGAAGAAGATTATATCTCTATACTTTTGTAGCTGCTCTTGGGGGTCTGTTATTCGGTTTCGACACAGCGGTAATCAACGGTGCTATTCCTTTTTTTTCAGATTATTTTCAGCTGAATGATACACTTAAAGGCTGGTCGGTCAGCTCAGCCTTGATTGGATGTGTTATAGGTGCCCTTTTTATTGGTCGACCTGGTGATTATTTTGGCAGGAGGACGATGTTGAGGTTTTTAGCATTATTGTTTCTAATCTCAGCCATAGGCACCGCGCTGGCTACTGAACTATGGATTTTTATTTTTTTCAGGTTCATTGGCGGTTTGGCTGTCGGTGGTGCTTCTGTATTATCTCCCATGTATATATCTGAAATTTCCCCACCGAAATATCGGGGCCGTTTTACAGTGACATTTCAATTGGCTATTGTTTCAGGCATTCTGGTTGCATTTTTTACGGATTATCTTTTATTGAATACGGGAGAATATAACTGGCGATGGATGTTTCTCTCAGAAGGAATTCCTGCAATAGCATTTTTTATATTGTTGTTTTTAGTTGGGAAAAGCCCCCGCTGGTTAGTGAAAAACGGGGAATATGAGAAAGCAAAGCTTGTTATCCAACAAGTAGATCCCGGTTCCCTCGTTGAAAAAACGCTGGAAGATATTAAGCAATCCATTAACACAGAAATTATATCAAAAAGCATTTATCTGTTCAGAAAACCTTTTCTCAGGCTGATTCTTATCGGCATTGCCATCGGGATGTTTAACCAGTTTACCGGGATTAATATTATCATGTATTATGCAACTGATATTTTCCGTTCTGCCGGTTTCAGTACGGATTCTGCACTCGGCCAGACTGTTATCATCGGGCTTACTAACCTTATTTTTACCTTGATAGCGATGCGGATTATTGATCAATTTGGGCGGAAAAATTTATTACTTACAGGATCTCTTGGGATGACGTTCTTCCTTGGATTATTTTCCTGGGCTTATTTGAATGGTAATTTTCAGGGATTTTATCTTTTGCTCTTTCTGGTTGGATTTATTGCCTTTTTTGCTTTTTCCCAGGGGGCTGTCATATGGGTAATACTGGCCGAAATGTTCCCGAATAACATCCGGGCAAGAGGAACCTCAATAGGTTCGTTCTCCCATTGGTTTTTCAATGCACTTACCACCTTCCTGTTTCCCGTCTTTGCTGGGAATCTGACATTGGGTAGAGGGACAGGATATGTATTTATTTTTTATACTTTAGCCACCTTTTTCAGCTTTTTCTTTTATAAAAAATATATTATTGAAACTAAAGGAAAATCATTAGAAAACCTGGAGAAAATAACTTTGAAATAATTAATAGATATAGAATCATGAATGGTTATGAACGAATAAAAGGGGCTCTTGACGGAAATCCAACTGATACCATACCTGTTATGCTGCATAATTTTCTGATGGCAGCCAGGGAACTTGGAGTTACTATGGAAGAGTACAGGAATAATCCAAAAATTATTGCAGAGGCGTTTATCAAATCTGTTGAAAAATATTATTTTGATGGGATACTGGTGGACCTGGATACGGTAACCCTGGCAGGTGCGGTTGGTGTACCAGTTAATTTTCCTGTAAATGATGCTGCCCGTTCGACACATGGAAATCTAAAGGAGTTAATTGATATCCGGATTTCAGCACCTGTGGATGTAGAAAATTATAAATTCATTCAAGTGTGGTTAGAAGCAGTCAGATTGTTGAAAGAACATTTCAAGAACGAAATATATATTAGGGGTAATTGTGATCAGGCACCATTTTCGTTGGCCAGCATGATGCGGGGGATGGAAAACTGGATGACGGACCTTTATATGGGCGAAGAAGAACTTTTATTTGAAGTACTTGATTATTGTAAAGAAGCCACTCTTCAGTTTATCAGGTTAATGGCACAGACCGGGTGTGATATGTTGTCAAATGGAGACAGCCCGGCCGGGCCCGATTTGTTACCGCCGGAATTATATGAAAAGTTTGCCCTGCCTTATGAAAAGAAAATTGTTGAAGAAAGCCACCGGTTTGGATTGCCATATGCCCTGCATATTTGTGGTAATACCGAACTGATCCTGGAAAGAATGCTCGAAACAGGTGCTGATGCCTTTGAATTGGATTATAAAACTGATACACAAAAAACTTTCGATATATTGCAAAACAAAACTGCGTTTATTGGCAATATCGATCCTAGTGGTGTACTGGCGATGGGAACTCCGGGATTAACAAAAGAAAAAACGGAAGAACTGTTAAGGATCTTTTCGAAAACCAACCGATTTATTCTGAATGCAGGGTGTGCCATACCTGCTAACACTCCTGAAGAGAATATCAGGATTATGATTAAAACAGCCAGGGAGTATAAAAGATAATTCTGAAGATCCTTATCGTTTTCCTAAATTAATCTTAGTGATTCTTTTGTGACTTAGTGCCCTGTGCCTTAGGCATCTCCTAGTGGGTGGCATATTTATTGGAAATATAAAACCACTAAGGCACCAGGATTCCAGGGAAGCACCAAGTCGTCACATTTTTATACATCTATCGAAATTATGAATTTATTTTCCAACCGATAATTCAATGATCATGTCTACCGGTTGATGTATCTTTTCGGGTATTGTGATTTCCAGATTTTTATTTACCTGATTGAAGGTGATCTTTTCGTTATTTTCTAATAACTGAGCTGTAATAACGTCAAATGGAAATTCTGAAATTGTGATTTGTTTTTCCTTTTCCAATATATGGATATAGACCTTATTGTCTTTTTGAGTAGTAACACCCCATTTTTGTGGAGGTACAGGCCCTCCCCGTGTACCAAAAATGGTATTTCCATGATTTACTAGCCAGGCGCCAATTTCCATCAGACGTTCTGCCTGTCTCTTTTCAATGGTGCCATCTGGTTTCGGACCAATGTTAAGTAAAAGATTCCCATCTCCTCCCACTGTCTTCACCAGGGTTTGGATACATTCTTCTTTTGATTTGAGAATATCATCCGGTTTCCAGGCCCATTGTGTGCAAATTGTAATACAGGATTCCCAGGGTGTTTGAGTGTCGAATCTTCCTACCTGCTGTTCGGGTGTGGCAAAATCACCGGCAAAACGGTTTGAGGTACTGACACCCTCCATTCCTCTCCTACCTTTATCTACACGGTTATTGATGATAATATCGTCATCAAGTGAACGTACATATTTATATAGGTCCATTCCCATCTCGTGTGTCCAGGGATCTTCCCATTCGCCATCAAACCAGAGTATTTTGGTATTGTATTCTTCAACCAATTCTTTGAGCTGCGCCTTCATGTAAGCAATGTACCGATCCATATCCGCATTTTTTTTAAGTTCGCCTCGGTTAGACTCAACCGGATAATCAGGGTGTCGCCAGTCGCAGATTGAATAATACGTGCCAAAAAGTATTCCCTGTTTTCCACATTCCTCTGAAAGTTCTTTTAGTATGTCCTTCCCATAAGGTGTTGACAAAATATCATAATCCGTGGTATTGGAGTCCCACATTACAAATCCATCGTGATGTTTGGAGACGAATACAAGATATTTCATCCCAGCATCCTTAATTAGAGTAACCCATTCATTTGCATCAAATTTTTCAGGATTAAATTCCCGGTAGAGCCGGTCATATTCTTCAAAAGGAATTTCCCTTCCTCTGGACCAGCCAATTTCCGTACCACGTAGTGATACCGGACCCCAGTGAACAAACAATCCGTACCTTAATTCCCGCCATTTTTCCAGAGATTCCTGGTTGGTCAATAATTGTGGATTGGCTTCTCCTCCACCAATTAAATTTTGTCCATGAACAGTCGTATTCGACAAAAGGAATAGCAGGGCTGTATTAATAAAACTTTGTCTTAATTGTTGAAACATCATATCTGGATTTAACTTTAATTGTTTTTAAACGATTCGATAAAATTCTCAAAATCAGCATCAGCGCCCCAATCCCTATTTGGTCTGGGGCCCATGTTTAAAATCAACTCACCTCCATACATCAACTCCGAATGTGTAAACCACGGCCGATCTAACTGTTTCCCATTTAATTTAGCTGATTGAATATATTTATTACGGTTTGAAACATTCGAGGCCAAAACTTTAAAAAATTTTCCATCCCCTAAATCTAAAGTAGCTGAATCAAATATTGGACTTCCGATGACATAGAATGGATAACCTGGACAGAGTGGATAAAATCCCAGCGCCGAAAAAACGTACCATGAGGACAGAGCTCCCCCGTCTTCGTCACCACAAATTCCCATCAAATCATTCCGGAACCAGGCCTCCATCAATTGCCTGATCCTTTTTTGTGTTTTCCAGGGAACACCAAGTACATTGTATATATAAGGTACATGAAAACTGGGTTCATTTCCCATGGGGAAAAGACCCGTAAGCCCTGTAGCGTCTGGCATATAGCCCAGGTATGTCCATTTACTCTGGCCGATAGGTTCATCAAACAGTTGATCCAGACGATCGAGGGCGATTTCCTTTCCACCCATTAAATCGAACAGTCCGGGTAAATCATGGGTGACAAACCAGGAATAGGTCCAGGCATTGCTCTCTGCAAAATACTCCCTGCCGCCAATTCCTGCTGGTACTTTTGGATCATAAGGTTCGATCCACTTACCACTGGCATCCCGCGGTGCCATAAACCCTATTTCAGTTCGATATAAATTGCGATAATTCTGACCACGTTGATAAAATAAAGCAGCATCTTCTATTTTTCCGAGTCCAGAAGCCAATCGTGAAAGACACCAGTCGTCATAGGAATGTTCAAGGGTTACTGCAACTGATTGCCGACCTTCAAAGGAATGTACCGCAGGGTGTGTTTCCAGTTCACCCGGATCTTTACCTGGAAAATAACCTTTTTCCAGATAAACTTCATCCAATGAAGTTTTTGGGCCTTCACGCCATGGGATCCGGGTACCTTCCATGGCATTTTTTTTAAGCCCTTCGTAAGCTTTCTTGATGTCAAAATTCTGTATGTCTTTATACCAGGCATCGGTAATGATGGCGGCCTGATGATGGCCAATCATAGCACCCATATCTCCAAACAGGGTAGGAAAAGCTGGCATCCATCCGCTCTGTTCATATATTCTTACATAGGAATTAATCATATCAGCTTCCTTTTCGGGCATAAGGATGCTTCGAAGTGGATGGAGGGTACGATATGTGTCCCAACTCCAATCATCTACATAAAAATCAGAATTTTCACTATCATGAACCCGTCCATCATAGATACTGAAATATTTTCCATCCTCATTAATATTGATCATCCTTTCAAAACACCGATAGAGTGCAGTGTAGAATATATTTTGCTGGTCAGGAGTTCCTCCTGTAATACGTATAAGGCCAAGTGTCTGCTCCCAGGTTTTCCTGGCTTGGTTTTTAACTTCTTCAAGTGATTTCCCAGATAATTCATTTTCTGTGTGCTGCTCTGCCTGCTCTTCTGAGATGTAGGAGATACCAATTCTCATCAGGATTGTTTCATTTTTTTCGATATCATAATCTAGAATGATTCCAGATCTGTTTCCTTCTCGTGGTTCATTAGATACTTTGACCGGAAGTATTGAAAAATAATTTGTAGATGTTGGTACAGGTTCCACTATGGCATATAAATATTGGGTGACATCACGCAACCGGTCGTAGCCGGTAATTTCAACAGATTTGTTAATGAGAAAACTACCATACCCGCTACTGCGTAGTATGATCCTGACAGGCCCCTTTGATCCAGGTCGAAATTGGTAGATCATCCCATGCTCAGTGACGGTACATTCTACCCAGATGTCTGAATCTTCAAGAAGAACTGTATAATAATAAGGAGTGGCAGTTTCAAAATCATGATCGTAAGCTGATGCTACGGAATCCTGATGTAATGATCCCATGAAGGATGTTGCCATGATTGTGGTAAAAGGAGCTCGTCTGTGTGATGGGATATTTACCGGGAAAGCAAATATCCTTGATGCGAGGTAATTATCATTTACGCCGGGAGTTGTAAATGGGTATATCCTTACCATGCTGTTTGGTATATGGACTGTTGGATAGGTGGGGACCAGGAGATGGCTGACGGCACCTATTTGTACATTTACCAGATCTGTGAGATATTGATTGTTTTCTGAATCTTCCGGAACTATACATGAAAATAAAATAATAAGGCACAAAATGTAAAAAATGATTCGGGCAAAAAAATAATAGATATTATACATGAGATTAAGAATTAAAGTCAAATTCATAAAAAAACATATCACCATAGGAGATCTTTACTAATCAATTACTACTCTCTTACTGTACCAGTAAAAACACTTATTTTTGGATTGATGGGATTCCCCGATGATCTTCTAAATGAGGCAACTTGACCAGCATGCCAGATGGCATCGGCAATAGGCCCGTTGAGTAAATTCCAGAATGGGAATTCTGAAGAATTATCACCTCTATTAAAGATGACTTGATAATTTTTGATGTCCTTGTCCTGTGACTTCTTCAGTATATCACTGGCATTTTTAAAATTTTCCAGTGTCTCTTTCCTTAGTTCTTCAAATGTAAGAGTTTGGCGGGCATCACCTTGATCATTGGGCTTCTGTTTCACTGCATTCAGGATCACATTTGACAGGCCATAAATATGGTCGAGTGTCTGTGCTGTTGTCCTTGCTTCCTCGCTGGGTTTAAATTCGAGATCTGTTTCATTTAATCCTTCGGTTGCCCAGTAATATCTGAATCCTAATCCATCAATCATCCTTGCTGCCATATTCCCTGCAGTATATAATTCAGGCTCTGCTGGTATATTGTAATAGGGTAGATCAGATCTGTTTACTGACTCCATTTTTTTTTCACTTTGAGCAGAAATTTTAATCACTAAAAATGAAATTAAAAAGCATAATGTAAATAGAAGTTTCATTTGGTAACATGATAAAATCAGTGAAGAAAAATAAATATATGTTTAATCAAATCTAAAAAAACATCTTGAATAAATAATCTAAAATGTTTGGAATTGAATGAGAATTATAAAATTGTGTGTTTATTACGATCCAGGTTAAATTAGTTTTTCTGAAAAAAATTAGTTCTGTAACATTTGTTACTGACGAATATTGTTTAAGGTATTAGTTTTACATCCAGACAAAAATGAAAAAGGGAATAAAATTAATCCTGGTTTGTTTCACATGTGTGCTCCTTGTTTTTAGTCTTGTCCAACTGATACAGTGGATATTGTAAGATGATATGATCAGGTTTATTTATAGTTAATTTTGTTAAAAAGGTATCAACAATTAATAAGTTATAAGATGAAAACAAGTCTTAATATTTCGATTCAGCTTTTGATAATGGTTTTGTTTTTTTCCTGTTCTTCTACTGATGATAACCCCACACCTGGAAATCCAGCCGATGTATCCAATGCACTTAAATCAGGTACATGGAGAATTACCTATTTCTGGGATTCTGATAAAGAGGAAACCAATCATTTTACCGGGTATAATTTTACTTTCGGAGAAAATGGATCATTAACTGCCACCAATGGTGCGAATACATACAATGGTACATGGAGTACCGGAACTGATGACAGCCAGGTTAAACTAATTATCAATTTTAACTCTCCAGCTGATTTTGTAGACATCAGTGATGACTGGCATGTAATAGAGCAGACCAATTTAAAAATTAAGCTTGAAGACGTGAGTGGAGGTAATGGTGGCACCGATCTTTTAACATTCGAGAAGAATTAATCATTTTCTGATTTAATTCACCCTATTGTAAGTTACCTAATTCAATTTACCCTAAAATTTTGTATTAAATCAAATGGGATCATGGTAGTGGGTATACATGTCGATTAGTAGCCTGGATTTTATATTAATTTCTACAAATAGTTATCAAATTATCATTAAATTTGATATTCGCATAAATAGTTTTTTATTCAGATATCCTCCTAAATACATGTAATCATGGGTGTTAAAAAAACGAAAAACACTGAAATAACCAGGCGTAATTTTATCAAATCATCCACACTGGCATCACTTTCACTACCTATTGTATTTACTCGTTCTTTTTCCAGGTCAACCGATTCCAAAATACTTCCAAAAGTAGAACCTGAATGGCGTAACAGGAAATCATCCATGGTTTACAGGCAATTGGGTCGAACAGGATACATGATTTCTGAAGTTGTAAATGGTGGTGATACAGTTTCATCTAATAATTATAAACATGTTGAAATGGCCATTGAAATGGGTTTGAATTATCTGGATACGGCTCCTGCATACGGAAGGGGTGAATCGGAGAAAGGCTACGGTAAAATTATTAACTCCTCGTCAAAACGTGATAAAGTTTTCATTAATACAAAGATCAGCGGATTTTCCTGGGTACGAAACCGTCTATATCGTGAAATTTTTGATGGATTGCCATCAGGCAAACAGGAAAAGATACTGAAAAAAGCTGCTGAGATGCGGGAAGATCGAGGTGTGGATAAACCCGGCTATTTTTTCATCTATTGGCCTGGCCAGGAGCGATCAATGGATCCATCATATCTCAGTAATGCAATGATGGATGATTATGCCCACTTGGTTGATGGAAGTACAAAATTCAGGGAATCTATCATAAACTCGCTTGAAGAAAGCATGAAGCGGGTGGGTACTGATTATTTCGATCTGGTCATGTGCCCTCATGGAGCCAACTGTCCGGAAGAGGTCAATATTCCTGAAATATTTGAAACATTTGATGATCTTAAAAAACAGGGAAAAGTCCGGCACCTGGGTGTGTCTTCTCATAATGATCCAGCCGGAGTTTTAAAAGCCGCTGCTGTTACAGGTAAATATGACGTAGCCATGGTGGCCTACAATGTTGCTAATGATGGATATATGGACGAGGCAATTCGTCAGGCACATCAAGCAGAAATGGGAGTAATCGGTATGAAAGTGGCTATGGCTGTTGCTACACAACATGAGGAATTACATCCATTGCCTGCCTGGAGAGGTGAAAAACTCAATCAACTCATACCGGGTGATGATATGAAACTGCCAGTAAAAGCCTACTTGTGGGCTTTACAAAATCCAAGACTATCTGCTGTTATATCAAATTTATGGGATGAACAGCATGTGATGGAAAACTTATCAGTTGTAGGCAAAAAGGTTGATCTTAGTCGAGGCTAGAATAAAATCTCGGGAAATAATAAAATGAACAGAATTTTCCTCTTTGATCCTTAAATTATTACGATTTTAATGCCTCAATCATAAAATGAGCGCTTAGACTCATCAGATCTTCATTTTTCTCAACGCGTCGAATAGATTCGAGTAGTAATGGTTGATAATCTTTCTCTGCCCATTTCTTTACAAAATCTGGTATCAGCCACCCGAAACTCTCAATCGCAATCATATCTCCCACACTGAAACCGGCATCAAAAATCTCTCCTTTCAACTCTTCAGGAAAATGAAAATATGCAGTTGTAAAATATGCCAGTTTATTTGTAAAGTTTCTATGTTGTCCTGTGCTGATATCTTCTTCCACGATCTGGAAAAAATCCGGATCTTTTATGAGATTCCGGAAAAAACCATCAAAAAGTGAGGCATATCTTGAAATGCCTGCTGCCAGCATTCTTCCTCCTTTTTTAAGTACTCTTAATGATTCACGCAATGCCTCCAGCCTATCTTCCTTTTTTGTTAAGTGATATAATGGACCCATTAACAGAATCAGGTCAAATGAATTGTCTTCAAAAGGTAGTTCCCTTGCTTCTGCCAGCAGGATTGATTCTGGTACATTTTTTTTTTCGCTGGCAATCTTTTTCGCTTCATCGATGTTGAATCGTACGGGATCTACCAGATGAACTTCGTGTGCGTGCTCTTTCAACCAGAATGAATAATGACCTGTTCCACCACCTATATCAAGGATTTTGATTTTATGGTCGGGTATATACCGTAATATAATTTCTTCCGTTCGTTCTTTTTCTAATTGAAAAATATCCGTATATAATCGGTCTTTTTCTATACCTGTATTATAATACGAGAGAATTTCCTTGTCTATTTCCATGATGTTCTAATAATACCACCTGACAAATGCTTCCATGGCTTCATATTCCGCCATTCCTAGTAAATTATATAGGGCTGCAGTTTCCTTGTTCCTTTCTTGCGCTCTTTCCCAGAATTCCCTTTCATCCGTTCCCGGGAATAAGGCGCTGTCCTTTTGCGACTGGTGCTTAAAAATGGCTTTTGTTTTTTTCGAAAGCTCATCCGGGCTTAGCGGAACACACATATCTACTTTGTCGATCTCCCATTCCTGCCAGGCACCGCGGTATAACCACACCCAACATTCTTTCATCCAGGTTTCTTCTTTCTTTAATTCTGTTACTGCTTTAAATACCGATTGCAAGCAAACCCTGTGGGTACCATGCGGATCCGATAAATCCCCTGCTGCATAGATCTGTTCAGGTTTAACATTCCTGATTAGTACCTTAGTAATATCTATATCAGCCCTGCCTAGTGGATTCTTTTTAACCATTCCAGTCTCATAAAATGGCAAATTTAGAAAATGAATATTTTCATCAGGAATTCCGACAAAACGGCATCCAGCTCTGGCCTCCACCATCCTGATCAATCCTTTGATTTGTTTTACCTCATCGGAGTCAACCTGGCCGGGTTCTTTCGTCCTTAGAAAATCTCTAACATTCCTGAATAATTTATTAAATTTATCAGTCTCTCCATTAAAAGTAAGGTTGTATTCATTGACAAAATCAGCAAATCGGATCACATCATCGTCGAAAACTGCAATATTTCCAGAGGTTTGATAGGCAACGTGTACATCATGACCCTGTTCAACCAGACGAATGAAAGTTCCACCCATGGAAATGACATCATCATCTGGATGAGGACTGAAAATAATGACTCGTTTGGGAAAGGGTTTGGCTCGTTCTGGCCGGTTAGAATCATCGGCCTTTGGTTTCCCGCCCGGCCAACCGGTGATGGTTTTCTGAAGATCATTAAAGACCTTTATGTTAATGTTATAGGCAGAAGGCCCTTTTTGAGCAATAAGGTCGCTCATCCCATTGTCATTGTAATCTCGGTCGGTAAGTTTTAAAATAGGTTTATTAACCTTTTGGCATAACCATACAATAGCTTTTCTGATTTCCCGATCCTCCCAATCGCATGGTCCGACAAGCCACGGAGTTTTCTGCCTGGTTAATTCAGCTGCGGCACCAATATCCACAATAAAAACTGTACCAGGATGTTTTTGCAGATAACTGGCAGGTACATGTTCTGTAATTTCCCCTTCAACAGCCTTTTTAATAATTGCTGCCTTATTTTCGCCCCAGGCCATTAAAAATATATTCTTAGCATTAAAAATGGTGCCTATACCCATTGTAATGGCTCTTTTAGGCACATATTCTTCGCCGAAAAAATCACTCGCCGCATCTATTCTGGTGATATGGTCGAGAGTTATCAACCGCGTTTTTGAATCAATCGGAGATCCAGGTTCATTAAATCCAATGTGGCCGGTTTTGCCAATTCCTAATAATTGAATATCGATTCCACCAGCTTCTTCAATTTTTCGCTCATATTCTTCACAAAATCTGGGAATATCTTCAATTGGCAGGGAGCCATCAGGTATATTTATGTTTTCTTTTGGGATATCAATATAATCAAAGAAATTCTCATTCATAAACCTCACATAACTCTGTAGCCTGCTTTGAGGCATTGGGTAATATTCATCAAGGTTAAAAGTGACCACATTTTTAAAACTTAAGCCTTCCTCTTCATGTAATCTGATAAGTTCTTCATAAACAAATATAGGAGTTGATCCTGTGGGCAATCCCAGAACACATTTTCCATTTTTTGACATGATAATGTCTGCAATCTCTTTTGCCACTGATTCAGCAGCTTCCTGGGCATCACTGAAAATCATGGTATCAATTTTTTCAAATTGGATTGTATTGGTATCCAACGATTTAATTTGATCAGTAAGGTTAAGACGCATAATTGAAAAATTTTCAGGTCCAAAATTAAAAATTTAAGGTGTAATTCATGGCATCAGACTGATTTTTCTAAGTAAAATTTCTAGACTATGCTTTCAAAGCTACCATCTTGTCTGATTCATATACTCTTTCGGTATGTATAACCACTGATTTACCATGAATTAAGAAGGATCAATAATGATATCTAAGTTTTATAACAGGTTTCCACCAAGTATCATTAATTAGTCTATTTTATTGGAATTTGTTTGACAAGGCAACCTATGGTAGTAATTTTGTGTCATTATTAAAAACATATTTGATTTAAAAAATGAACAGTAAAAATATTTTCAGATTATGGCCTTTTGCCTTCTTCTTATTTCTTATTTACCTGTCTGGCTGTCTAAATACTAATGATGATGATATTATAAATCCTATCACCGGGGAAGGGCCGGTTGTTGAAATGCCTATTGTAGTGGATTCATTTAATCAAGTCAATCATGTGGCTGTAGGAAATTTGTCTATATTGATTTCTGATACATTCAGTGTGGTGTTAAAAGCTCAGCAGAATATACTGGATTTAATGGACTGGACTGTAGAAGACGAAACTTTTTACTGGGGTTATAAAGTACCTGTTAATATCATTGAATCAGAAGAAATCCTTTGCGAAATAAATTTGCCCGTCGAAATTGAATCTGTAACCCTTACAGGAATTGGGGTTATTAAAATCGAAGGGCCAAAACAGGATATTGTTTACCTAGAAGTAATTGGTTTAGGGAACATTAATGCTTTTGGATTGGAAGTTGATAAAGCGGAGGTAATGCTCAGTGGATCAGGAAATATACAGGTAAAAGTTATCGATGAAATAACAGGTGTACTTTCCGGAAACGGAAATGTTTATTACCGGGGTGATCCAGTTCTTAATGTATATATATCAGGTAATGGAACTGTGATCAAGGATAATTAGCAGCTATTTTGATAATATAAAAACCATTCTATTAAATTTTAAATATTATTCATAATTTCCGGTTAAAAAGACCGAGTGAATAAGAAACGATACTTCATTTTATTTAATCCGGTAGCTGGTAGCGGCAAATCCAATGATATAATACAGTTTGTAAAAGAGGAATTCTTAAGAAGAGGTATAGATTACGACCTTTATCCTACCAATACCGATTCCCGGGCTGATCGTATCGTACAAAATCAATTTAATCCATCATTATATACTGATATATTGATTTTGGGAGGGGATGGAACCATTAATGAGACAGCAAACGGATTAAAATATAGAGAGGTTCCAATCAGCGTGATATCCTTAGGGACAGGTAATGATACCATTAAACGCATTCAACCTAATCTTGATTTTAACTACCAGTTGAAAACTGCATTCGAAGGTAATCCGATTAAAATTGATGCAGGAATATGCAATGATCGAATATTTCTTAATGGTATTGGTATCGGTTTTGATGGGAAGGTAGTTGAGTTAATGACCAGAAAAGGAAAAAAATATAGTGGTCATAAGGCTTATTTAAGTGTTGTCATTCGAATCCTGCTAACTTTTCGGGAAAAACAGATAAGTGCGCATTTTGATCATTTATCTGTCAATGAACCCATTTTGTTAATGACAATTGCAAAAGGTACTACTTTTGGGGGAGGGTTCTTGATAAATCCATATGCTAAAAATAATGATGGCCTGTTGGATATTTGTATGTTTAAAAAAACACCTTTATGGATGCGGGCGTTGTATCTGCCCAGGATGAAATATGGAGGGCATAAAGATCTGAATATAGTTTCCTTTTATAAATCCAGGCATGTTTTTGTTGATAAACACGATTCGCTGGTGGCCCATATGGATGGTGAATTTATTGGTCATCCATCATTTGATATTTCTGTGCTTCCCAGGGCTTTTACATTTAGGGTATAGCACTTTATGAATGATATTTGATCTTCAATAGCTTTTGTATCAGAAATTATTTTGTTGGGTAGGGTAATAAATCAAGGATTTTTCGGTCTAATTTTTGTTTTTTTACTGAGTTTAATATAAAAATATAAAGCCACTAAAAATACAATCAGGGAGATAAATTGAGAATTGGATACAGTATTTCCAATTACATATCCCCTGGATAGATCTCCACGGAAAATTTCAATCCATACCCTTACAAACGAATATATCATTAGATATAACAAAAATAACTGGCCATGGAATAGTTTACGGCCTTTAATGATTAATAATAACGCCATTATCCCATATAATAAAATAACACTGTATAGCTGGGTAGGATGTAAGGGTGTATTCAGGGGCCTGGCCTGACAAACAGGATCTGTAAAAACAACAGATAAAAAACCATCATGGGGGAGACCATAGCAGCATCCTGCTAGAAAACATCCTACTCTTCCTGTACCATGAACAATAAGTGTGGTAACAGCCATAATGTCAAGCATTGGTAAAGTTGGAAGTTTTTTAACCTTAAAAAATATAAGCATGGTTGGAATAGCAAAAAGTAATGACCCATAGAAGACAAATCCTTGACTGAAATTTTTAAATAATTCACCAGGTTGGCTAAGATACTTGGAGGGATCTTCAAAGATTATGAAGAATTTACCACCAATTATGGCTGTAATTATAATAGCCAGGATAAGTTCATTTGTTGTTTCAAACGGAACGTTGAATTGTTTTTTTGCTTGCCATGCAGTATAAAAAAATCCTAACATAGCACCTAATGCAATCATGGTTCCATAGGAATAGATTGTGATCGTGTCTGGAAGAATTGAATTTAGAAATTCAGGTGTATTAAATTCAAAAAGTATAGGATGCATACAATTACATTATGATCATCAATTAACGAACATTATACGAATAATGCCCTCATTACCTAAGAAAAATAGAAAAATTCAGTAAATTTGAAGCATAATTATAATAAAACTTAAATTTTGGAGGAAAATATTGCAGTACTTATTTTAGCAGCGGGTTCTTCCTCCCGTTTTAAAGAGCCAAAACAGCTTCTGGATTATAATGGAAAATCGTTGATAGAACATGCAGTTGATTCGGCGATTCATTCTAATATTGGACCGGTTTTAACTATATTGGGGAGTTCAATTAGGAAAATTTCCGAGAAACTTAAATCCTACCAGGATGATATTACGATTGTGGAAAATAAAAATTGGGAAAAGGGTGTTAGCAGTTCAATACAGGTTGGATTAAATGAGGTCCAAAAGAAATATCCAAATATATATGGAGTATTGATAATGCTCAGTGACCAGCCAAAAATAGATGTGAATCACCTGGTAAAAATGATTCGCTCACATTATACCTTTGGCAAAAATATTATCGCATCGGGATACGGCGGATCCTTTGGAGTTCCTGCTTTTTTTCATCGTTCTTTGTTTCATTTTTTTGATAAATTGGAAGGGGATCATGGAGCAAAACCCATTATCAGCAAGTTAAAAAGAGATGTGCATGTGGTACCAAATCCTGAAGCTGAATTAGATATTGATACGACAGAAGATTATAAAAAGCTCATTGAACAACATTGAGATCTATTGAAAAAATAATTGACATTGTTTATGTTTGGATAGGTTTATATAATCTCACCATTCATATAATAGGATTTATTACCCGACAAACCCGCTTAAAATTATGAAATTTATATTATTTGTATCATTATGCCTGGTTTTAGGTATAATGAGTTTTCAGATTGAAAATGAAAAAGAGGAAAGTATTAAGAGAGGAGAAGATGTGTACATTTTTTATTGTCAAAAATGTCATATGGCAGATGGAAAAGGAGGTGAAAATTTATACCCACCAGTTGCAGGCTCAGATTATTTATTTAATAATATTGATCAATCCATTCAGATACTGATGCTAGGATCAAATAAAGATATTTTAGTAAATGGTAAAACACATGATATGGATATGGAACCCTCTTATTTGAGCGATAAAGAAATTGCAGATGTAATGAATTATATTCTGAATAGTTGGGAAAATACTTATGATGGTACTATTACGGAAGATCAAGTGGCTTCCCTGAGGTAAGAGCATAAAATACTTAAATGTAACGCAGTTTACATTTTATTGAAATCCCCTTTTTTTGGGGATGGTGATTTTAACCTAACCACTCAATAATTTTACAAATCTTCGAAAGAAAAAACCTCCCTGGACAAAATTCGAGGGTGTATAAAGAGAGTTCTGCGTATGAGCCCAGGAAGGAGATATTTAGTCTGATAACGAATTTCCTGATAAGTTAAGAAAAAAAACAGATTGAGAAATACCCAAAATGGGGGATTTTATGGTTTTTGGATAATCAGTAATCTTGTTTGTTCATGACATATTTTGATTTTTCTGGATCTGATGAAATGAAATACACGTAAATGAGGTGATTTGTGCAAAGTGAAACGATTTTTCACTATATGGCTTCTATTTCTTTCCCTGACATTTGTCGATGCACAGTCCTTATTTTATACTGAATATAAAGAAGATAAGGGCTTGGAAAACAAACAAATTAATATAATCGTGCAGGATGACTTTGGATTTTTATGGATCGGTACGATGAATGGATTATACAGGTTTGATGGAAAGGTCTTTACTGAGATATTATTCAATGATGTTAATACTGATAAATCAGTATATGATTTAAAGGTTAAAAATGATGTGATCTGGATAGCAGGAAAAAATGGAATAACTTCATTTGATGGAACAAATTTTAAATATTATGGTATCAAAAATCAAAAATCTGAATATTACTGTAATACTATAGAAGTACAGGATGATAAAGTTTATTTCACCTATGGGATGAAGTATTTATACCATATTCACAAAAATGAAATTCGAAATTTGGAGGGAATTTCCGAAAAAATCACATCTAATATAATTGGAATATATACAATTGGATCAGATACACTAATATTATTTACAGAGACCGGAAAATGGTATCTAAATTTTAAAAATATAACTGAAGGACCTTTCAACATACATCAGGATGTAAAAACATGTAAATTAATATCTAAAGAATCTTCCCGAGAATTTAAAATGATTAATGAAACTGGAGTTTTGAAACTGATTTGGAACAATAAAAACCAAAAATTAGAATCAGAATGGAAACTCGAGGGTATGGCGGTTGATGCATATTTAACTGATTCTTTGAATAACACATGGCAGGCTTATAATAAAAAGATAGTTAAAATTCAGAATTCAGATACACTGATTGTAGACATAGGAGTGCCAATAGGTCATAATACATTATTTTTTAAGGATAAGGAAGGTAATTTATGGATTGCAGTACGGAACCATGGACTATATAAATTTTCTGGCGAAGAACTCACCCGTTTAACTGGTGAGCAAATAGAAAACTATACACCTTCATCTTATCTAATCTCCGATGATAAGTTATGGATATCCTATTTTGGTGCTGGTGTTAAAACACTTGAAAATAAATTAACAGGAATTTTTAAGGAGGAAAATGGTCTGATAAGCAATTATGTGAGAAATATATTACAAAATGGGAATGAAATGTGGTTTATAACTTCCCGTGGAATTACCCGGAAAAAAAATAATGTTACCATAAATTATACATTCGAAAATGGTTTACCTCATAATTATTGTTATCATGGTATCATTGGTCAAGATGGACATGTTTATGTAGGTACTGAGAGAGGTTTAGCCATTTTTGAAAATGAAAAATTTCATTCACTTGACATGAGTATCGGTCTATCCGGAGAAAGGGTAAAATTTCTTTATCCCACACAAGATGGTTCAATCTTAATCGTGACTGAAAATGCGGTGGACATTTATCAAGATGGAAAGGTTAATTCATTTTTAGTCAATAAACTGAATAGAAAAGAAATATTGAACACATTAGTTGAAGATCAGTTTGGCAATTTTTGGTTAGGAAGTGACCTAAATGGACTAATCTTTTATAACAAGAAACACAATTTACTAAAATATGTTTCTAAAGACCTGAATTTACCTTTTTCCAGAGTTCGAGCCATCCTTACTTACCAGGATCAATATCTATGTCTCGGAACTGAGCGGGGAATATTTTACTGTGAAATTAATGAAGATGGTGAATTGGTAAATATTTTACCATGTGGAATGGAACTGGGATACCAGGATTTTGAGGTGAACCAAAATGCAGTATTAAAATTAAAGGATAAAATATATTTTGGTACAAGCTTGGGTACTATCATTTTCTCGCCTAATAAAATGAATGTTAACGCTTCTGGTCCAATAGTAAATATTACTGGATTTGATGTTTCATTTAAGGAAACGGATTGGACAAAAACCTCTCATGAACTAAATACATGGTTCGAGATACCCAAGAAACCAATTCTGGATTATTCCATGAATGATCTTTTGTTTCATTTTCAAGGTATTTCATTAAGATCAGGGGATAATATATGGTATAAATATATGCTTGAAAACTTTGATAATACGTGGTCTGAGCCAACTTTAAATACTTCAGCAATTTATGCCAATCTTTTACCAGGAAATTATAATTTCCTGGTAAAAGCTTCCTATGATCGATATAATTGGACTGATAATTGTGTAACGTATTCTTTAATTATTGCACCTCCATTCTGGAAAACATGGTGGTTTTATGTGCTTGTTTTTTCATTCATGTTGGCGGGATTCATACTATTTAATAATTATAGGATTAAAACCAAAATCAACCAGTTGATTGCCATTGAAAGACTTAAAAAAGAAGAATATAGCAATATTCAAAAAAAGGTTGCCATGGATTTTCATGATGAAGTGGGTAATCATTTAACCAGTATTTCTTTATTGATTGAGTTGATCAAAAATAAAGGTTGGGATGTTCCGAATGATTTAAAAAAATTACTGGACAAGATTGATGATGAATCAAAGAACCTTTTCCGTGGAACGAAGGATTTTATTTGGTCAATTGATCCGTTAAATGATAATCTTAAAGCAGTTTTCTACAATATCAGGGATTATGGAATAGAACTATTTGATGATTCAAGCATTCGATTTCATGTTCTGAATGGTACAACAGATATTGATGAAATCAAATTGCCTGCGGGATTTACTAGACAGATTGTTTTGATATTTAAAGAAGGGCTAAATAATGTTTTCAAGCATGCTGGTTGCGGAAATGTTTATTTTTCAATTTTGGTTTCAGCAAAAGATTTTGAAATAAAACTAAAAGATGATGGAAGAGGCTTTAACGAGGAAGAACTACAATATCTTGAGGGCATTAAAAAAATGAAATATCGCGGGGCTAAGATAAAAAGCGATCTGTTGTTACTTTCTGATGAAAAACTGGGAACTGAGATTATTCTAAAAGCTAACATTTAGTTTCACAGAGTATAAAAGGTATCATAATATTTTATGTAAAAATTAATGGAAGTTAATAGTATATTTTTTTAAATTGAATAAGGTCAAAAACTTAAAATAAAAGATCATGGAGAAGGAAATAAGCCGGATAGTTATTATTGAAGATAATGACATCGTAAAAGATGGCTTTAAAATATTGATAAGTAGTCTAAGTGAACATGTAGTTGTGGCAACTTACGAATCCTGCGAGGAAGCGATTAAAAATTTGGTAAAAGACCATCCGGATATCGTTCTGATGGATATTGAACTGCCTGGTATGAATGGTATTGATGGAACGAAAATTATAAAAAAACAGTATCCGGAGATCGAAGTCCTGGTAATTACAGTGCATGATGATAGTGATCTGGTATTTCAGGCACTTGTTGCCGGCGCATCAGGTTATATCACAAAAAATGCGCCACATAATAAAATTCTTGATGCGATCAATGAAGTTGCTAAGGGAGGGGCACCGATGAGTAGCAAAATAGCAAGAATGGTTGTCGAATCCTTTCAACGGAACCAAAATTCTCCGCTTAGTCCCAGAGAAACGGAAGTATTGGAATTACTTGCTGAGGGTAAAAGTTATTCTGTAATTGCTGATGAATTGTTCATTCATAAAGAAACAGTAAAATCACATATCAAGAATATATATTACAAACTTCAGGTAAACTCAAAAGCTGCAGCGATTGAAATTGCCAAAAAAAATAAATTGATTTAGTTTATCGGTTAAATTATTGCCATAATCCTACTCAAAATTGGGGGATATAAAAATGCTGTTCAATCTAGACTTGTGGCTTCAAATAGAATGAATAATGATGTTTTTTATACTGTTATTTCACTATACTCAATATTTATAGTCTTAAAATTCCCGCCAAATAGGGGATACTCTCTAAATTGATTTATCCCCACCTTTGAGGTATTAGCAGTAGCATATTCCGTGATCTTAGATATTCAAGGCACAATATTCGGTCCCTTTGACAAGTATTCAATCTGAATACTGAATCTATGGAACTATGCTTTATGTTTTTTTGGTCAAAATTTTAAATGATTGTCTATGAGGAACTTTTTACGATTTAGTTTTATGCTTGTGGCCATTTTATTAATTCATGCAGCCCAAGCACAGGAGAGGACAATTTCAGGGAAGGTAACATCGGTAGAAGATGGATCACCCATTCCCGGAGTTAATGTGATCCTCAAAGGTACTACGATGGGAACTGTTACCGATTTTGACGGTAACTACAAATTGACAATCCCATCTGGCGATGACGGAATCCTGGTATTCCGTTTTATTGGTTTAGCTACCAAGGAAATACCAATCACGAACAAATCGGTTATTGATGTTACTATGGCAGCTGAAATCACGCAACTAACCGAGGTCATTGTAACAGCCGTTGGAATTGAACGGGAAGCCAGGGCACTAGGATATTCTGTTGAAAATGTGGAAGGAGATAAAGTCCAACAAGTAGCTGAACCCGATGCGCTCAGGGCTCTTCAAGGGAAAATACCTGGCGTAAATATTCAAGGATCAAGTGGTGCTCCTGGCAGTTCTACAAGAATTACAATACGTGGTAATTCGTCCTTATTGGGAAACAACCAGCCACTCTTTGTTGTAGATGGGATTCCGTTCAACAACAATAGCGATCGATTGTTTCTTGGACTTTCAGACGGATCAGCCTACGGAAGCCGTATTGCTGACCTGGATCCGAATAATATCGAGTCTATTACCGTTCTTAAAGGTGCTGCTGCAGCCGCATTATATGGCAACAGGGCTGCCAATGGGGTAGTATTGATCACGACCAAATCCGGAAATGCCAGGGCTTCAAAAAAAGGTCTGGAAATTACATATCAGGGTTCATTTGGTATTGAAAATGTTGCCAACCTCCCGGATTATCAGAATGTATATGGTACAGGTACCAATTTTAATTACCAACAGGTGAATGGTTCTTGGGGTGCGCCATTTATTGGCACAAGGCCTTATGCCAATACCGATTCAATCACTCACTGGTATGACGGTCGGCCGGGCATGGAGGAATTCTGGGGCACACAGGTACCATATCGAGCTTATCCTGACAATGTGAAGGATCTTTTTCAAACGGGTAAATTATATGAAAATTCACTACAGGTAAATGGAGGAAATGAAAATTCTGCTATCTCACTGACAGTATCTCATACTCTTCACGATGGCTACGTCCCCAATACACAATTTGACCGGACCAACATAAGCGTAGGGGGTAATACCGAACTGGTTAATGGATTTATAATTGGTGGTTCAGTTTCTTATATCCGATCGGAACAGAAAGCGGTACAAAGTGGAGTTGGTGGATCCGGTGCAAATAACCAATCGGCCTTTGCGCGATCTTTATATCTGGGTAGAAACTGGGATGTGCAAGGTCAACCTTATCAAAATCCTGTCGATTTTGGTTCGGAATTCATGGTAGCTCGTGGACAGGCTGACAATCCTTTGTGGTCATATGAAAATGTGGGATTCAGATCCAGGGTAAACCGTGTAGTTGCTCAGATAAGTCTTGGTTATGATATAACTGACTGGTTGAATGTCAGTTACAAAATTGGCGCAAACGTATATAACGATAGGCAAAGGGATTTTCTAAGGCCAGGATCTACCGGACCAAGAGAAGCTCCGGGTGTTGGACGAGTAACTACCTTTGATGTTGATTGGGAAGAGATTGAATCCAACTTTTTAGTTACAATAAACCAGAATTTTACTGAGGATTTAACTTTCCGGGCCATAGTCGGTCATAACTATAACCAGAGGACAAGAGATGCGCAAGCAATTCAAGGCACCAATTATGTTGTTTTTGATATTGATGATCTTGACAACACCAATAATGTAGTGCCCTTTGGTGGAGATTATTCAAGAAGAAGGTTATGGGGACTCTTTGCTGATGTTAGTTTAGGATGGAAGGAATGGGCATTCCTTGGTTTAACAGCCCGAAATGATTGGTCCTCCACACTTCCCAAGGAAAACAGAAGTTATTTTTATCCTGCAATAACAGGTTCTGTGATTTTAAGTGACGCACTTTCAATTCAATCGTCATTTTTAAGTTCTTTGAAGATAAGAGGAGCGTATGCTGAAGTTGGAAATGACACAGATCCATATTTATTGGCCCCTGTTTATATAATAAATAGTGTGTATGATGTTTCACCGAGGGTAACCGCCGAACTTCCTTTTACACCAACCGGAGGTGCAACTTCACCTGGAGCAACCCTGAGTAATCAGGAACGGGATCCCGAACTGAAACCGGAGCGAACCTCAGAAATTGAAGGGGGTCTCGATGTATACTTTTTTAATAACAGAATTGGTGTGAATGCTACCTATTATAAGCGGGAAACAAGTGATCAGATTGCTCCGGTTAGTTTGCCTGTAAGTACCGGTTTTTCAAGCTTGTTAACCAATTTCGGTAAAGTAAGCAATGAGGGAGTAGAATTGGCCCTGGATCTTACACCGGTAAGACTGGCAAATGGATTTACCTGGAATATTTTCGGTACGTTTACACACAACAAGAATAAAGTGGTAGAATTGGCTGATGGAGTGGAAGAAATTAACGTAACTGGTGGACGTTTCTTCGCAAATAGCGTATCATCAGTTCTCAGGCCTGGTCAGGAATATGGTTTGCTAAAAGGCTCAGTCAATGTGAGAGATCAGGATGGCAACCTGCTCATCGATCCTTCAAATGGTCAGATGATCAGATCTATTGAAACACAGATTATAGGTAATCCCAATCCGGATTTTATTATCGGTGTTACTAATACTTTCAGCTGGAAGGGAATTCGTCTAACTGCTGTCTTTGATTGGAAACAAGGTGGTGACTTTTATTCAAACACAATTTTGTCAATGTTGGGTAGAGGTGTTACCAAGGCTAATGAAGATAGAGAGATGAATAAGATAATACCAGGTGTATATGGTGATCCAAATACATTTGAACCCATCAGGGATGAAGCGGGCAACAAAATCCCCAATCAAACAATGGTTGAAGAAAATGCACTTTGGTTTGGCGAAACATTCGCTATCAATGCGGCCAATGAATGGTCGGTATTTGACGGTACCTATGTTCGTTTGAGAGAGGTGACATTGGGCTATGATTTTCCAGATGGTCTGCTCGAAAAAACACCTTTCGGACGGGCATCCATCGCACTCACAGGCCGGAATTTATGGTACAATGCACCAAACGTACCAAAATATACCAATTTCGATCCTGAAGTGAATCAATTCAGTAATTCCAATGTTCAGGGAATTGAATGGAGTGCTACACCGACAACCAGAAGGTTTTCTGTAAACCTAAGTTTAACTTTCTAAATGAAATTAGCAATGAAGTTAATTATAAAATCTTTTTTCTTTACCCTGGCGATTATTTTGCTGGGAAGATGTAACCTTGATATCAACGTAGATCCCAATAATCCAACTGATGTACCAGTTAATCAGATATTGACAGCAGTAGAGGTTGATCTTGCTGGTGCACTCGGTACCAACATAGGTGGTTTGTCCGGATATACAGGCGCTCTTGTTCATCATTGGTTTGACAGGGGACCCACCCATCAGTTTTACGATTTACAGGGCACTGATTTTGAAGTGATCACTCCATGGAATATCTTATATAGCAGGATGCTTACAGATATCCGGGAGATAATTGATATTGCTACTCGGATTGAAGGTGATGAAAACTGGCATTATGTCGGCGTCGCCCAAATTATTAAAGCCTATGCTTTCAGTGTACTTGTAGATGTTTGGGGCGATGTTCCTTTTTCTGAAGCCAATAAAGGCGCTGAAGTTAGAGCACCACAGTATGATAGTGGTTCGAGTATCTATCCGCAATTATTTGACATGATTGATGAGGGAATAGCCAATCTGGATAAGAGCTCTCCCTTGTCTCCTGGTAATGATGATATCATTTACGGTGGTGATCTTGAGAGATGGAAGAAGTTTGCCAGAACACTGAAATTGAAGTTGCTGAACCAGGTACGCCTTGTCCAGGATGTTTCCGCGGATGTTAATTCCTTACTTTCGAATGAAAGCCTTTTGATTAACTCCCAAAGTGAAGATTTTGAATTTCCTTATGGAACTTCAGTATCACCTTTGACAAGAAATCCGGGTTATCAACAAGAATATTCTCCCGGTGGATCCAGATGGTATATCAATCCATACTTCTTTGAAATTTTGAATGGACAGAATACTTTCTTCCCGGTGGAAGGCAATCTTTATGATGGAATAGCTGACCCAAGGATTCCATATTATTTCTATAATCAATTGGCTCCTGGTCAAGATGCTGAGAACCCTCCTGCATACAAAAATGGTGAATTCCTGTCGATATACATGTTTTCGTTTAACATCGATCCTAATGAGGGATTTGATCAATCATCGTCACAAACTGTGGCGGGTTTATATCCGCTTGGTGGTCGGTTTGACAACGGTCAGGGAGGTATAGCCAATTTCAATGGTGTGGGAGATACACCTCAGCGAATGCTAACTTATTTCTCAAGGTTGTACATTCAGGCTGAACTGGCACTCGTAGGTGTCACTTCACAGGATGCACGTGCACTGTTCCAATCGGCAATGGAGGCTTCCTTTGACAAGGTTAATGAAGTAGCTGCTGCAGCGGGAGCACCTTTAATAGCACAGGGTGATATCGACGATCATATAAATACAGTACTGGCTCTATATGATGCTGCGGATAACGATACAAAATTACGCCACATCATGACACAAAAGTGGATTGCGAGCTATGGATTTGCCCTTGATTCCTATAACGACTATCGCAGAACCGGTTATCCATTAATTCATAATGGAAATACGGATAATCTCGATGTCACGGTTCAGACAAAGGAATTTCCACTCTCTTTTCCATGGAAAACGGAGGATCTTGATATAAATCCCAATTCTCCTAGTCAAAAGAACATTACCCAGTCGAAAGTGTTCTGGGATCCTAATTGATGTGAAAATTCAAATAAAATGAAGAAGATGATGAAATTGAAATATATATCAATACCCATAGTAGTAATACTTATTTTCATTAGTATTACAGCATGTGAGGATGAAGAAGCAATTCGTTTACCTGAGTTCATGGAGGCAGCAAATGTCAGGATTCAAGTTAATCCGGATTTTTCCTCCATCGATGCATCCGACATTGCGAATGCCAAGTTGCAGTTTTCAATGTTTTCGGAAAATACGAATATTCAATCTGTTGTTTTAACAGCCCAATTGTACAATTTTGCCAATGACTCGTTGTCAGATGTGGTGGAGCTAACTAGTTATAGTCAATCGGATTTTGATGCGAATCAGGGTACTATCAGGGATATTGAATTTACAAGTACCTTTCTTGCGGAAAAATTCGGACTTTCAGGAGGAGTCAATGATCTAGGGGGTGGCGACAGGTTTGATTTCTTCAATACCACTACTTTAACAAATGGGTTGGTATATCCTGACACTGTACTCCAGGGAACGGAGTTAGAAACCCTTAATGTTACTCCTAATATTATAAATAGCGCTGCTACCACCAGCTTCACAGTTGGATTCACCGCCTTTGTTGCATGTCCTGTACCCGTCGGATTTGCTACGGGAACTTACAGGATTGAACAGACTTCGGGTCCGGCTGATCCCTTTTTCGGTAATCCTTATCGATGGGCTCCAGCAGAGGTGACACTCAATGTGGTCAGTCCAATCGAAAGGACCTTTAATGGCACCTATTTTACTTTTGATAATCGACAGTTTAACTTCCTGCTGATTTGCGGATCGATACTGGTTGGTGAAACATCATCAGGATTAAGCTGTGGTGGTCCATCAATTGACTGGAGAGGGGATTCACCTCCCGGCACTTATAACGAAGCTGATGACAGTGTTATCATCATTAAGTTATTAGATAACGTTAATGGAGGGTGCGGGCTTCCAGTTGATGAGCCATTAACTATCACGCTAACGAAGGTTCAGTAATTGTAAGAATGATTAAAGATTTATTAGAAATGAAAAAATTTGAAACCAAAATATTTATTTTAATAATCTTGGCGTATTTAGCATCCTGTGTGGATGATTACCAGGATGCTAATCCTCCTCGTCTGCTGGATGGTCCGGCCTTGAATTCTATTGAAGTATCAGAAGATCTGATACAGGATGGAACGAGTACCACCATTGTGGCTAACGTAGTAGATGCACCCGCTGGCATCGATTCAGTAGCGGTAACTACTGCCGATGAGAATGGTGATCCAAAAGGAACCACAACAGTTGAAACACCAATTACAGGTCAGACGAGAGCAGAAATTGAAATAACCTATACTGCACCCGCCAATACAGCTGGTGATGTAGAAGTTTCTGTGCAGGTATTTGATAAACAATTTGATGACAAAGGTGAGGTAGTCCGGAAAGGTTCGGTAACTAGATCAGTGGATATTTCTATTTTCTGTGAGCCACCATTGGTGGGTACCTACAGTGTATTGGGAGAATTTCTTGTGGATGATTTTGGCTCTCCGGATGTTACAAATGACCAGGAAGTGACGTCAGTTGACTGTTTGGAGACTTTTCTTGTGGAAGATCTCTCAGGAGGATTATACACTTCTACATATGCCGATAATTACGGTACCGCTCCAGTTGAAGCTGAGATTAATATCGATTCCGATACTAATCTGGTCACATGGGAAAATGTAAGTGATCAATTTGGAGGAGAATTTATCCAGGATCCAGCGCAGCCAGACAGTTTTTATGATCCAAATGCAAAGACAATTACGATATACTGGACTGCAACTGCATATGGAGAACGTGGTATTTCTACTTTTACAAAAAAGTAAAAGTAGAAATAAATTAACCGCACAAATGTTTAATTAACCGCAGAGACCACAGAGTAGGCGCAAAGATCTTGAAAGAATATTCTCTAGAAGAGATGAATGTTCCTGACAACTTTGCACAAGCTTGGTGGCTTCTGCGGTTAAACTAAAAACTTTCGATACGCCCACCGGTTTTTAAAATTCAAATAGTGAGATGAAAAAAGTCCTGTTTTTATTCCTGTCACTTTTTGCAGTTGTGCCTATGGTCTCCTCCCAGGGAATTAAATCAATTCTTGATAATGATATCAATCCCGGGAAAGTGTTGGTTGAATTTGATAACCGAACCATTGATGTTAAAGGTACTTATTATCTGGATGAAGATTGGAGCAACGGGGATATTTTACTCAAATCAGGAATTTTAATAAAAAATCAAGTGATACGGTATGATCTGGAATATGACATGCTTGAAATAAAAATACCCGATCAAATAAAAATTATACCATTACGTAAACTTGAAAGTTATATATTATTCGAAGAGCCTGATGCAAACCTTTTATTTGTTAATTGCGAACGATATTCATTTGAAGATGGAACACCTCTCAGTGGAATTTGTCAGGTCCTTGATACGGGATACTATGGAGGCATAATAAAGTTTACCTGTAACCTCAAAGAAGCAGATTATATCCCAGCTTTAGACATGGGATCAAAATCTCATGAAATAGTATTAACATCTCACATCTTTTTAACAAAAGACAAAACCATATTTAAGATTCCTGTTAAGAAAAAGAACTTCTATAATTTTTATATTAATCCAAAGGTTGATATAAAATTATATATGAAAAAAAACAAACTGAATCACCGAAAACCTGAAGATCTGGCAAAGGTATTACACTTTATAAATCAACCAGCAGAAAAATGATACGGTTAACTAGGATCATTCTAAATTTTTCAGGTTAAATCATCCCGATAGTAATAAACTACGAACATTTTTAATAATTTATTAATCCTTATTAAGGATTATAAATAGGACAAAATAAAATCACTAAAAAATTATATTTATTTATTTAAAAATGTTTTAAATAAGACCCTTGTGCCATAATATTTTTAAGGATTTGCCATAATAACGATTTTTTGAAATATAATATTAAAAATCTTCTTAATATGGTACATGCAATAGTGGAAATCATACAACGATATTATTTAAAAAATAACAAATGTATAATTTTATTATTAAAAAATTTTTAAAAGATAATTTTTTAGAACTAAAAATTGTTGAATATTTAAGAAAACTTACATGAGTAAGTTATAGGAAGTAATATGCTAAAAATATATAAAATAATACTTACCTTCAAATTGTATTAAGTGTTAAAGATACATTTTTTAAACTATCAGGTAATTCGAAAGAAAATTTTTTTGACTGCAATTTTTAGTACCTGATAATCTAATTATATATATAAGCCGGGCTTAGGCCCGGCTTTTATATTTTGATTTCTCCAGTTTTGAGCACCGAACTTTACTCCATTGACTAAAAGTTATCAAAAAAAATAATTTTTAAAGCATTATTTTCAGCTTCAAGTGTCGAGGTATTTTCCTTTTCCTTTGATTGTTTATAACCCAGTGGTCAAATTAAGAATAGAGGAATAAATGAATAACAGTTTTACAAATGCAACCCACATTCGGTTTTTTTAGTTTGAGCCCAGCGCCCTTTTCGTTTTTTCCCTTTTAATGTACAATGTATACAACCAATTGATTCATAGCCCAATGGCTTTAATGGATGAATCGGCAAGTTATATTTTTTTATATATTCCAAAGCTTCTCGTTCACTTACATCTAAAATTGGGTAAAATTTAATAATTCCGTTTCTCTGTTCGAATATATTAAGTTTTTCTCGATGACTGCTCTGCCAACGCATAAGACCCGATACCCATAGTTTATATCCATTCTTTATGATTTCAAATGGTTTAACCTTATTGATGCTGCAACATTGATCTGGATCAATTTTCCATAATTCAGTTTCATGAGATATTTTATTCCAATCGGCATCAGGTTTGATGTCAATAATCTCAAGATTAAAAAGTTGTTGTAATATATCTTTATATTCCAAAGTTTCCTTGAAATGAAACGTGGTATCGATAAAGTGAACAGGTTGTTTAATATTTTGTTTATAAAACAGGTGTAACTGAAATACTGCGGTGGTTCCAAACGATGAAGTTAAGAGTATCTTGTCGAAATCAAAATACACTTCCCGGATTCGTTCTTCTGGCGACAAGGGCAGGTATTTTTTATTTAGATAATCAAGATTTTCTTTTTTAATGATTTTTTGGTCAGGATTTATGTTCATCATATTAGTTTTGATGTATTTTACCGTGATTGTTCTCTTCCAGGAAGGATCGGGTGAATTCATTTAATTTATCTACCTTTTGTTTAAAATCTCCTTTAATTCTATCACGAAACTGACACATGTTCTCAAGAAGCAGGTTGATATTATCAGGGATGATATCTTCCAAGTATTCCCGGATCCGCTTGGCGACCGTAGGTGATTTACCATTGGTTGATATTCCTATTTTTAGATTTCCCTTTTGAACAATCGAGCCCAAATAAAAATCACAAAGTTCAGGAGTGTCCGCCACATTGGTGAGTATCTGTTGTTTCCTTGTTTCTATTACAATTCGTTTATGTAAAGATGTATCATCTGTAGCAAGAAAAACCAGATCTTTCTTCAATAAGTCTGAAAATAAAAATCTCCTTTGTACAAGTCGTACATTCCAATGTTTTACAGCTAATCGGGATACTGAATCAGAAATTCTGTCGGCAACAACCATAATATTTGCATCAGGGCAGTTACTCAACAGTGCATTTAGTTTTTCAGTTCCCACATAACCTGCTCCTACCAGCAATATATTTAGCTTTTCTATCTTGAGAAAGACTGGGAATAATAGATTATTTTTCATCAGGCATTTATAGTTACATTTGAAAATGCTCCTTTTGGTTTTTTATTGATCAGTCTGTTTTCTTCTGGACTAGCTGAAAATAAAAGTCTTTTGTTTTCCTCTATTAAGGGAATAGTTTCATCGACTACCTCACCAACTATGATAATCGCAGGAGAAGATAATCTTTGTTCGTTGACAAGATTTTCAATCGAATTAATATTTCCTATCACCACTCTTTCATCATCCAGAGTTCCATTTTGGATGATCATTACGGCATAATGACCTTTGCTGATAGTTTGATAGGTCCTTACAATCTTCGATAGTTTTTTCATACCCATCAAAATGATTACAGTGGCCGTAGATTGTGCTGCAATTTTAATATCCTTTGAGAATACACCTTCCTTTGTCGTTCCGGTCACAACCCAGAAACTCTCACTGATACTCCGCAGAGTTATAGGTAGATGATGTGTTGCTGATAACCCGGTAGCAGATGAAATTCCTGGTATTACTTCGACTGGAATTAGGTGATTTACTGCAAATGAATATTCCTCAAATCCCCTGCCAAAGATATAGGGATCTCCTCCCTTTAGTCTGACTACGTGTCCGCGTTCTCTTGCGTAATGCACAATCATTTGATTAATTTCATTCTGCGTGAATCGATGACTGCCCGAACGTTTGCCAACAAATATTTTTTCAGAATTTGCAGGTGCATATTTTAATAATTCCTTATTAATTAAGGCATCATACAATACTACATCTGCTTCAGCAAGCTTTTTTAGTCCCTTCACTGTAATCAGATCTGGATCTCCAGGACCGGCACCTACCAATGTTAATTTTGGATTACCTGACTGCCTCATTTTGTATGGATTTATGTTTTGATATTTCTTCATCCCGAAAGTATTTCACATGCATCAGGAATTTTTCTGCTTCCTGGATATAATTAAATGCAAATTCCTGATCAGGTTCGTTTTCATTAATTTGTAATACCGTCTTTTCAAATGAATCATTTATGGCGAAAGTTTCTGTGTCCTTAAAATTTTCGTCAAATTTGTATATAATACTGATCTGTGAGCTACAGGTAATGTCTTTGGTTAAAAGCACAGCCTTTGCCGAATGAATAAAAGTATTATAGGCATGATATATTGAATCGGCATAATTTCCAGATTCAAAATTTTCTTTTGCCCATCCTATTTTTTCTTCAGCTTCATAAAATAGGGTGCTTACCAGGTCAATAATTACACCGGCACATTCACCAACGCCTGTATGTAGATGGAATGGATTCTCCCGACCCCAATCAATAAAATCTGATTCTTCAATTGAGTTCAGATCGGCAAGTGGTTTTAGAAGCTGGTAAAAGTAATTTTTTGTCTGCCTTATATAATAATCCATGTATTTTTCATCCTCTTTTTTGTTATTTAAATAATCATCCAGAATAAGTCTGAGTATCATGGGCGCTCTTTTACTTGGTATTTTGATTACTTTTTCAGCTATTTTACCTCCGCCATCTGTAAGGATTCCACCACCCAGTAACACCTGAATAGCGGGAAGGACCTGTCCGTCCTTTTTTATCGAGCTTCCATGAAATCCAATGCCGGCAATTCCGTGTTGTCCGCAACTGTTAGGACATCCGCTGATTTTGATCTTAAGATCAGAATTATATACCATATCAGGATATTCTTCTATTACGATCTTTTCCAGGACCTTAGCCACGCCTGTACTGCTTGAAATTCCGAGATTACACGTATCGGTTCCTGGACAGGCAGTTATATCAGAAGTGCTGTCGAATCCGGCTTGAGCTAATCCCAGTAATTCCAACGCGTTGAATAGATGTGGTAATGCGGATTTGCTGAGATATTTGAAAAGATACCCTTGATTGATGGTGATCCTGATATCATCCGCAGCATAAGTAGAGGCAATATCTGCTAATATTCTGGCAGTATCCGAGGTAATATTACCCAGTGGAACTTTGATATAAACCCCGAAAAGATTAGCCTGCTTCTGTTCAAATACGTTGGTTTTTAACCACAGATCAAATTTTTTCTGATCTGAAGGAACTATTGGAGGAAATTCTTTCCCCGTAATACCAATTGGTTTAGAGGGCACTGGAATTACATATTTTTGTTTTTTCAGTGCTTTTTCTTCTTTTCTGGCCAGTTCCAGTAATTTTTCAAGCCCTATCTCAGCCAGTAGAAATTTTATCCGGGCTTTATGTCTTCTGGCTCTTTCTCCATATCGATCGTAAATCCGAAGAATGGATTCAATGAAAGGGATCAGTCGATCTTCTTCAATAAAATCAGAAGCTACTTGTGCAAGAAAAGGTTGGGCACCTAATCCTCCACCAATGAGTACTTTGAAGCCTCTGATTTCTTTTCCTTCAAGGATCCTGATTTTCGGGATAAAGCCCAGATCATGTATAAAACTCATCGCCGAATCCGAATCACTTGAAGAAAATGAAATTTTAAACTTTCGGCCCATATCCTGGCATACCGGATTTCTAAGAAAATATTCAAAAGCAGCCTGAGCATAAGGCGAAACGTCGAATGATTCATCAGGATCTATACCGGCAATCGGAGAGGCGGTGATATTTCGTACAGTATTACCGCAGGCTTCCCTGAGTGTAATTTTATCCTGCTCCAGTCTTGCCCATAGTTCTGGTGTTCTATCAAGACTTACATAGTGAATCTGGATGTCTTGACGGGTGGTGGCATGCAACATCCCACTGGCATATTCATCGGCAATATCAGCAATGGTCTTTAATTGATTACTGGATAGTTTTCCATAAGGAATTTTGATACGGATCATTTGAACACCAGGCTGACGTTGCCCATAAATACCTCTGGCTAAACGAAGACTTCGAAATTTTTCTTCATCAATCTCAAGATTTCGAAATTGACGAATCTTTTCGTCAAGTTCAATAATGTCTTTTTCAACAATTGGATCTTCCAGTTCTGTGCGAAAACTTTTCATATATTTAAATTTTGATCAATAAAAAAGCCTTTCTCAATTACTTAAGAAAGGCTACTTATATTCTGTTTCTATATTTTAATTCAATTTGTAATTAGATTATCTGGGTATAGATGGGAGTATAGTAATCCTTTCTCTTCCATATGACAACAACAACACCAGTGCCAACAAGCACATCGCTTGGAGGAAGCATCTTTCTTGTTTACTATGTCAAAATCTATACGATCCATTTTTTGTAATATACCTGCAATATAAAAATGGGATTTATATTTTACAAATAATTTTTATAATTTTTTGGAGATTATTTTGAATTATCGGTACTTTTTGAATCAAATGTCAATTAAAAGACCAATTTGTGGAAATGATTTTAAAAATTAATTAATTACGGTACTTGAAGTATAAATAAATTACCTGGTTGATTTATTCCGGGATCGCATCAAAATTACCATTACAGGAACTGTTCAAAAGATTAAATCTGATATTTACAAGTTCTCCCCTTATCTGGCTGTTTTTTACGATACCTACTCTAATTTCGCCAGAAGTTGCACTGAAAGAACCTTGTTCATTGACATAATCAACTAAAACCTCACCTGGTATATTCTGGCCTAATCGATCTACCACGTTATATGAACCGGGTTCAAGAAAGATCTGATTAGGATCCGGATTGAAAAAAGATAATCGTAAATAAATGGATTCTGATTCATCTAATCGTACTATGATTAGTCCGTTGGTATTCAATGGATCAAGACGAAAAGAGGCATTTCCCTGAAGCTGATCACTAATATTTCCGGAGAATTGAACAATAAAAGTACCTGTTGCCTCAGGGGGGTCATCAGTGCAATGTGCAATTCCAAAAATACTTGTTATGATGATGAAGGTGAATGTTCTAATCAAGTACATGATACTGGTCATTTTTAATTAAATGCAAATGTAAAAAAATATTAACATCTTTCGTCTTTTACTTATCTCAATAAAAAAGGCCCTATTTGTAAGGCCCTTTTTATGGTGATCAGTTTTTGGCAGCCATTAGAATTTTTACAAATTCTAGTTTAATGTCTCATTTAAAAATAATCATTTTTAATGGATTAATTTATATGATGAGTCAAAAAAAAAACAAAAAAATATTTTATCTGATATGCATTGGGTAGGTTATGAGTTAAACAGCAGTTGCGATTTAATTATAATTAATAATTTTTTTATCGTTCTCCTCAGCAACATTCATATTGATAGAGTTCCGGTTAACCATGGGTAATTTCTCCATATAATTAATTTCTACCATTGGATAACCAAAATCTTCGTCAACCTGACCTTTCAATAAATAAAATCCTTTACCTCGGAAAGGGTATTTGGAAGCTACATTTGGGAAGTGTGTTGTATCAAATACATTACCTTCTTCGTCCAGGAATGTGCCAAAGTGCATTAATTTATGATCTATGGTATATGTATTTTTTGTAGTAACAAGGTATCCGATCATTACAACGTGTTTGCTGATCTTTTTTGTTAACATATCGGCCATGGTGTCTGGTAATGTTTCGGTTTTCAATAGATTGAATGGATTACAGAGTGGAAATCCGAGCAATTCTAGTTCATCGAATGCATCATCATGTATCTTTTTCTCCAATTCAGGGAGTTTGAATTTTTTACTGACAATATCAAACAATCCTTTTTCAGATTTTTTGTTTTTCGCCTTACTGAAATAAAAATGAGCTTCCCATAGCAGATCTTTTTTTGATTTACCTGTGAACCGGAATGCGCCTGCACGGATTAGTATACAGATCTGTTCCAGTCCGGTTGGGGTTCTTTGGAGGAAATCATCGAAATTTTTAAATGGTCCATTTTGTTTTCTTTCCCCAGGTATTTTTTCACCAATTCTTGTCTCCAGGCTTTTGAGATGAATAAATCCGATATAAATTGTGTCCTGATAAATAGTTGTCAAATATTCACTTTTATTGATACATGGTGCTTCGATTTTTGCCCCGGCCATCCTGGCCTCATGGAAATAGAATTCGGTACGATAAAAACCTCCAAAATTATTAATTACGGCTACCATGAATTCAAAAGGATAATAAGCTTTCAGATAGAGACTTTGATAGCTTTCTACAGCATAACTGGCGGAATGCGCTTTGGAAAATGAATATCCCGAAAAACTCTCGATCTGTCGCCACACTTCCTTGCTGATCTCTTCCGGATATTTTTTTGATTTACAATTACTGAAAAATTTTTCTTCAACTTTTTGGAATTCTTTTCTTGAGCGAAATTTTCCTGACATACCGCGCCGCAGGATATCGGCTTCCGCCAGGTCAAGGTCCGCAAAATGATGTGCTACCTTGATTACGTCCTCCTGGTACACCATGATGCCATAAGTTTCTTCCATGAGTTCCTGCATTTTTGGATGCATATAATCAAACTTTCCAGGATTCAGGTGGCGGTAAATGTATTCCCGCATCATCCCTGACCGGGCGACACCTGGTCTGATGATTGAACTGGCCGCAACCAGCGTAAGGTAATTGTTACAATGCAATTTACCCAACAACATGCGCATGGCTGGTGATTCAATATAGAAACATCCCATCGCCTTCCCATTTCGCAATAAACCGTTTACTTTCTGATCTTTCTTTATTTCATGGAAGCAATTGATATTCACATCGATATTTTTATTCTTTTTAATTAATTCAACTGCATCTTTGATGTGGCCCAAACCCCGTTGACTCAGAATATCAAATTTGTGAGCGCCAAGGTCTTCAGCGGATATCATATCAAAATGGGTGATTGGAAATCCTTTTGGGGGCAAATCCAGGGCGGTATAGGCTGTTATCGGTTCTTCCGTGATCACAATACCTCCGGCATGAATTGAGAGATTCCTGGGCATGTCATGTAGGTACTCAGCATAGCGGAATATCAGACGTGTAATTTGATCCCGATCCTTGTTTTGTATCGGATGATCAACAATCATATCGATTTCTCTCTTAGGAAGACCAAATACCTTACCCAGTTCACGGATGATCGATCGACCCTGAAAAGTTGTATAAGTAGCCAGCAAGGCAGCATGATCTTTGTATTTATTGATCACATATTCAGTAACGGTGTCTCTGTCCTTCCACGAAAAATCGATGTCAAAATCCGGAGGTGAACTCCGGTAGGGATTGAGAAACCGTTCAAAGTACAGGTCTAATTCAATTGGATCAACATCGGTGATACCAAGACAATAAGCTACCATGCTGTTTGCTCCACTTCCTCGACCAACATGAGCAAATCTTTGGTGTCTGGCAAATTCAATGATATCCAGGGCAATTAGAAAGTAAGCTTCGAACTTTCGTTCAGCGATCACTTCAAGTTCCTTCAGGAGCCGGCTCATGGCATAATGGTCATATTTCTCATATCTTCGCTGAAAACCAGCCAATGCCTTACTTCGAAGAATAAAATGATCCTTACTTTGTTCTCCGGTAAAAGTTTTTTTGTTTTTTATGACACCAAGTTCAAGATCAACATGACAGGTTTCAATGATCATCTTGGTATTCGATATGAGTGCTGGAAATTGCCAGTAATATTTCATTAAATCGATTTCAGGGATCATGTATTCACTTTCAGGTGCCTGAAGATCATGGGGGAGTTTACTCAGTAAGGTATTAGAATCGATCGCACGAAGTAACCGGTGTAGATTATAACTTGTCTTGTGGGTGAAAGTGACAGGGTGCCATACAACCAGTTTATCTTCCGATTGAGCCAGACCTGACGATCGTATTCTATTCAGGTCGGTAATACGGATACCGATGAATTCATTCGCCCGTAGTATTGAAGGATCATTTCCATCCGCCGGATATACGACATAAGCACGGCTAAAAGGTGGTGATTGGTCTGGGAGTGGTTTATCATGCAGATTATGAAATGACAGAAAACGATTGATCTCCTCAAATCCAAAATTGTCGATGGCTATAGCCGCATACAAAAACCTGTTATCCCTGTAAAAGGCTATTCCTGGAATGATTTCGAGGTCAAATTCATTTTTGTTTTCAATACAGATCCGCTGCATCTCAATAAATGCAGAAGTATTATTGATATCACATAGTACTAGTTTGTGCACACGGTTCCGTTGCGCTTCCCTGAAAAGTCCAGCCGGTGACAGGGTGCCATATAGTAAACTGAAATGTGTGTGACATGATAAATACATACTAACAAATTTAGTAATAATTAAATAATACTAAAAATATTAGTTAATATTTTTATTTACATTGACGAGTTAAAAGGCAAGTAGCGGTCTAGAAAATGATATGCATATTCGGAGCGGATAATTCGTCACATTCAACTAGAACATTTAAATTTGTATATTGTTATCTATGGAGTAATTACATAAATCATGGGAATCAGTGCTCAGAATATATCATCAATTAAAAAATATTGTAATAGTTTAACCCAGTATAATCGGCGCGAGTCCTGTGAAGTATACATAGGGGATGTCCCACTTGGTGGTACAAATCCAATACGGGTACAATCCATGACAACAGTGGATACAATGGATACCCGGGGCAGTGTTGAACAATCAATTCGAATGATCGAAGCCGGTTGCGAGTATGTCAGGATCACGGCTCCCTCCATCAACGAAGCTAAGAACCTGGGAAATATTAAAAAAGAGTTGCGGAAACGTGGATATACCACACCATTAATTGCAGACATCCATTTTACTCCGAATGCAGCTGAACTGGCAGCCAGAATTGTGGAAAAGGTAAGAGTAAATCCGGGGAATTATGCTGATAAAAAGAAATTTGAACAGATCCGGTATACGCGGGATACATATCAGGCGGAATTGAACCGGATTCGAGATAAATTTGCACCACTGGTAAAAATCTGTAAAGAGAATGGAACTGCCATGCGCATTGGCACCAACCATGGATCTTTATCTGACCGGATTATGAGCCGTTATGGGGATACACCCTTGGGTATGGTAGAATCTGCTTTGGAATTTGTCAGGATATGTGAGGATTTAAATTATTTCGATATTGTTCTTTCAATGAAAGCTAGTAATCCTATCGTAATGATACAGGCTTACAGATTGCTGGTTAATAGATTGGAGAGTGAAAGTTTGAAGCCTTATCCCTTACATTTAGGTGTTACGGAAGCTGGTGAAGCTGAAGATGGTAGAATTAAATCTTCAATCGGGATAGGAACATTACTGGAAGATGGATTAGGTGATACTATTCGTGTTTCCTTGACGGAAGAACCGGAATATGAAATCCCCGTAGCAAAAACACTGGTAGATAGATATATTACGCGTCCAGGACATACCTTCATTCCGGAAATAGAAGATTATTCAATTAATCCTTTCGAATACAGCCGTCGAGAAACCATTGAAATACTGAATATTGGAGGTAACAATGTTCCCAGGGTTGTTGCTGATTTCAGCCGAATTAAATTGAATCAGTATGAAGATTTTAAATCAATTGGCCATTATTATCTTCCGGAACCTGACAAATTCATTATGAAAGACACAGGTGCCGATTTTATTTACACTGGCCAAAGTTCATCTCAACTTGATTTACCAGCAGGTTTAAAGGAAATCGTCAATGCTGACATATGGATCCAAAATGGAAAAGAAAATTTGAGATATCCATTATTTACAAAAAGTGAATATCTGCAAATTCATGAAAGGCATAATAGACTGAATTTTATTAAACTCCGGATATCAGATCTTGACGATCATCTAATTTCATTATTACAACAGGAAAATAAAACTGTTATTATTGCGGCTACTTCTAATATGCATGCATATGCAGAAATACGAAGATTCTTTATCAGTTTAATTAATAATGGTATAAACTTACCAGTGATCATTTCGAGGTCATATGAAGACCTGACTCATGATAAACTTTTATTATATGCATCAACAGATATAGGAGGTTTATTGATTGATGGTTTTGGGGATGGTGTAATTCTTTCTACAGAAGCCCTTGAATTCAAACTCAAACAAGATTTTTTGGATATTAACGAATTGTATAATGCAACACTTTTCGGAATTTTGCAGGCCGCCCGCATAAGAATAACTCGAACTGAATATATCTCATGCCCTTCATGTGGCCGTACATTATTTGATCTACAGGAGACAACTGCAAAAATACGATTTCGAACGGATCATCTCAAAGGAATCAAAATTGGTATAATGGGCTGTATCGTAAATGGACCGGGAGAAATGGCGGATGCTGATTATGGATATGTTGGATCAGGAAAAGGAAAGATCACATTATATCGTGGTAAGGAAGTAGTTAAGCGTGGTGTCACCTCGGAAAATGCGGTCGAGGAACTGATCAATTTGATCAGGGAAGATGGTAACTGGATAGAACCAGGTTCAAACTAATAAATATTTAGAAGGAGGATATAATGGAAAAAAAGGAAGATAAAAATACTTGGAAGGATTATTTTAAATTAGGAGAAGTCGCTGGATATTTTTTTCGGAAAAAGGATCCGAATGTGAAAACCAATTTCAATTTGCGTTTAATGCATGGGATAAACAAAATCAGTATCATTATGTTTTTGATTGCCATTTTTATTCTGGTTATTCGACATATAATCTAATTGTGAATATAGAAGAATATAGAAATTACTGTCTGAATAAACCTGGTGTTTTCGAGGATTTTCCATTTGATAACCAAACACTTGTATTCAAAGTAGGGAGTAAGATGTTTGCACTAGCAGATATAGATACCTTCGAAAGTATTAATTTAAAGTGTGATCCCGAACTAGCAATTGAATTACGTGAAAAGTATGAATCTGTATTGCCTGGTTATCATATGAATAAAAAACATTGGAATACGGTAAATATTGATGGTACAATTAATGATAACCTTTTATATGAATGGATTGACCATTCATACGATCTTGTCTTTAATAATCTTCCCGTAAAGATTAAAAAGATTCTGTGAATCATCTTATTTTAATTTTTTTTAAAATCTATTACAATGATTCATGAATTTTTATTCTATGCTATTATATTTGGGGTGAAAAAATTACAAATTTCATAATTGTCAACCATTTATTTGTAAAACCATCTAACAATATACCTTGAATCCACTCGTTGTATCGTTAATGTGTAGTAGGTCGAATATAGGTCTCCTGTTATTATTACTGGTCATTGTATCATCCTGTAACCAGAAATCAACCTGCCCTGCCTTCCAGAGTCAATATATACTCGATGAGGAAACTTTAAAACAAAAATTTTCTTTGTTTGAGTCGAATTCTAAACCAAAAAATGGGATTGGAGATGTTAAAAAGAACAAATACGGTATTAGTGCTGTAAAATCCCACAATTTTAAGTACAATGAATTTAAAAAGGTAGAGATGATCACCATTTACCCTGAGTACCAGGATACCATTTTAATGGCGAGAAATTTAACTGATTCATTATCTGGTGATTCAATAAGAATCACTTCATCCCGTTATCTGACGACATTTAATAACGATCAGCTTATATACAATACTTTATTTGGTAGCTTAAGAAGGCCAAGAAGCAGTGGTACTGAATTATTCAAAAAAGATCTGGAAGTGCAAAATAAAGAGGGTGTAGAAAAGGAAGAAGAGAAAGCAGGATTTTTCAAACGAATATTCGGTAAGAAAAAGAAAAAACGTAAAGAGAAAGAATTACAAGAACAAGCTGAGTTTGGAGAACCTTATGAAGAAGATAAGGAACCAGTAGAGGAAAATATAGATGATGGATTTAATTAATACTATTTCGGTTTAAACCACTACATTGATAATTTTCTGGGGTACGATGATGATTTTCTTGGGATCCTTTCCACCCAACCATTTCTGGACTATATCTGAAGCCAAAACCTGTTTTTCCATATCTTCTTTGGGTATACTTAAACTGAAATTAATTTTAGTCCTTAATTTTCCATTCACCGATATAGGATACTCAAAGGTGTCCTCTATAATATATGCTTCAAGGCAGGCTGGGTATGCAGCTTTAGTGATGCTCGTCTTATGACCAAGTAACGACCAGAGTTCTTCACAGATATGAGGAGCGTACGGCGATATTATGATAGTCAGTGGTTCAAGTATTTCTCGTTTATTACATTTCATAGACGAAAGATCATTGACACATATCATAAAATTACTGACCGATGTATTAAATGATAAACGTTCAATGTCTTCTTCTGCCTTTTTTATTGTTCTATGCAAAATCTTCAATTCATTTGTATCGGGTCTTTCATTCGATATAAAAAACCTGTCATTTTTATCAAAAAACAAACGCCAAAACTTTCGTAAAAACTTGCTTACTCCATCAATCCCATGGGTATTCCATGGTTTGGATTGTTCCAGAGGACCCAGAAACATTTCATATAATCTCAACGTATCAGCACCATAATTTTCAATAATATCATCTGGATTTACTACATTATATAGTGATTTTGACATTTTTTCCACTTCGCTTCCGCATAAATAATGTCCGTCTTCGAGCATAAATTCAGCATCCTTATATTCTGGACTCCACTGTCTAAATGCCTCTATATCAAGTTTGTCATTATCGACGATATTCACATCTACATGCAAGGCTTGAACATCATAATCATCTAAAAGGCTATAAGATACAAATTTATTCGTCCCCTTAACACGATAAACAAAATTAGATCTACCTTGAATCATTCCCTGGTTAATCAACTTCTTAAATGGTTCGTCTACTGTTATATAATCTCGGTCATATAGAAATTTGGTCCAGAATCGTGAATACAGCAAATGACCTGTGGCATGTTCTGATCCTCCGATATATAAATCTACATTTTCCCAGTATTTCTGGGCTTCCTTGCCCACGAATTTTTTATCATTATGTGGATCCATATACCGGAATAAATACCAACTCGAACCAGCCCAACCAGGCATAGTACTTAACTCATAGAGATATTTATCCTTGAATTTCCAGTCTTTAGCTCTTCCAAGGGGAGGTTCTCCTTTTTCAGTAGGAAGATAGGCATCAACCTCTGGAAGCAATAGCGGTAATTCATTATCATCCAGCGGATAAGGTACTCCATCAACATAATAAATTGGGAAAGGTTCTCCCCAGTATCTTTGTCGGCTGAATACTGCATCTCTGAGCCTGTAATTAACTTTTGACTTCCCAATAGCCATTTCCTCTACTTTTCTGGTAGCCACTTCGATGGCTTTTTCGACCGGCATGCCATTTAAAAAATCCGAATTAATCATTGTCCCTGCTTTTGGATCAAAATCTTCTCGGGAAATATCGGTATTTTTCCCAGTTTGAACCTCTATAATCTGGATATTAAAATGTTTGGCGAATGCATAATCTCTTGTATCTGAAGAAGGAACGCCCATAACCATTCCTGTACCGTAGGCAGCCAGCACATAATCAGCTATCCATATCGGAACCTTGTCTCCAGTAAACGGATGTATGACGTAAGAACCTGTGAATACACCACTGACTGATTTTACCTCACTCATTCTTTCTCTTTCACTTTTTAATTTTGCTTTTTGGACATATTCATCTACAGTTTTTTTCTGTTCCCTGCTGGTAAGCTGAGATATTAGTTCATGCTCAGGTGCAATTGTCATGAATGTAACTCCAAAAATCGTATCTACTCGTGTTGTGAAAACCGTCATTTTAAGATCTGAATCTGCAACCTGGAAAGTAACTGAGCAACCATATGATTTACCTATCCAGTTTCTTTGGATTTCCTTTAATGAATCTGTCCAATCTATTCGATTCAACCCTTCAAGAAGTCGCTCTGCATAAGCAGTAATTCTCATGCTCCATTGTTTCATCTTCTTTTGCTCAACAGGATGCCCTCCTCTGACAGACAGCCCATCACGAACTTCATCATTTGCCAGAACCGTTCCCAGTGCAGGACACCAGTTAACTGTAGTTTCAGCCAGATAAGTAAGTCTGTATTTCAAAAGGAATAATTGTTTTTCTTGTTCAGTGAATTTATTCCATTCTTCAGCAGTTATTTTGGGGGTATCTTCATCACATGCGGCTTGAACATTCAGGTTACCACCGGTCTCAAAGAGATCTATCAATGTTTCTATGGGTTCGGCCCTATCAGATTTTTGATTATACCAGCTTTTAAACAGCTGTAAAAAAATCCATTGTGTCCATCTATAATAATCCGGAGCACATGTCTGAACTTCTTTGTCCCAATCATAAGAAAAGCCTATATTCAGTAGTTGTTCCTTATATCGTTGAATGTTTCTGTTGGTAGTAATTGCGGGGTGTTGCCCTGTTTGTATGGCAAATTGTTCTGCAGGTAATCCAAACGCATCAAAACCCATGGGATGAAGCACATTATATCCTTTTAATGATTTATATCTTGAAACAATGTCAGAAGCGATATAACCCAGAGGGTGCCCAACATGTAACCCGGCTCCGGAAGGATAAGGAAACATGTCAAGCACATAGAATTTCGGTTTTGATTGATCGACGGTAGTACAATATGATCTATTTTCCTCCCAGTATTTCTGCCATTTTTTTTCAATTTCGCTATAATTGTAATCTGCCATGTTGACAATTTTCTATGTATATTGGCTTGCAAAAATAATGGTTTTGTCACTAGAAAAAGAATTAATTGACTTTTTTGATTTTGAATCATTTAAAATCTTGGGAAGGCATCTAATGACCATTTATAAAATGGGATGAAGATCTGTTATTCGCAAAAATATTATAAAATCGTACCAATATAAACATGCCGGGAAGTTAATAAAAGTGAAAAATTAATTTAATATTAGTACCTGCATATTGCAAATAAATTATAAAAACATACGACGGATCAAATTTATTTTCTCGATCATAATTATCTCTTTGCTCCACTACCATTGTGCAGAAGAAGAAAAAATAGTTATATTCTCAGAATCTGAAGTGATCAGATTATTATCAGGAGACTCTACTAAATCATGGATACGCATCGCAATAAAAACAAATGGACAAGATCAGGAACTTACTGAGTGTGACTTACGGAATGTTACAAAATTTTACATAGGGGATTTAGATAGTCTTAAATATTCAATCAGTAAAAATCCATTTGATTGTGAGGGAGATACATTAATAATTAATGAGGGAATTTGGCGGATAATAAGTGCTGAGGATGATATTGATATGGCCGAAAAAATAGAATTCATTTCAAAAGGGGATTCACTGGTAAAAAATATAAATGAAATTACCAGTTTATTTTTAAAATTAGATTGGGTTGAAAACGAATCACTGATTGAGGAATCCTTTATGGTTAATTTGCCTGAGTAATTGTTTTTATGAATGGTATTTTTCCAACAGGATTTTTTTTACCTTTCGCATTCCAGTACTTGCTTTTTCTTCGATCAAAAATAAATTAGGTTTAAAAGATAGTTCAGGCATATTGGGATCAACAATGTATTTGGGTACGTTTGAATCTACATAATCAACCAGACCGGCTGCCGGATAAACAATCAGTGAGGTTCCAACTACTAAAAAAATATCCGCTGTAAAAGCTTCCTGGACAGCTACTTCCATCATTGGAACCATTTCTCCAAACCATACGACGTTTGGGCGGAGCTGCGAACCTTTTTCACATAAATCCCCTATATTCAGTTCCCATCCTTTTATATCATACACAAGATTTTCATCTTTTGTACTTCTTGATTTAAATAATTCTCCGTGTAAATGAATTATTTTTGTAGAGCCTGCTTTTTCATGCAGGTTATCAACATTTTGAGTGATGATAGTGACTTTGAAATATTTTTCAAGTTCAGCAAGAATTACATGTGCATCGTTGGGTTTTGCTGTTAAAGCCTGTTTCCTCCGTTGATTGTAAAATTCAAGTACACGCGCCGGATTATTTGCCCATCCTTCTGGAGTCGCTACCTCCATAACATCATATCCTTCCCATAATCCGCCTGTTTCTCTGAATGTTTTAAGGCCACTTTCAGCGCTAATGCCGGATCCGGATAATACGACAAGATGTTTCATTGATTATTTCCTTTTATATCTACCTTTTTTTGCAGGAACTTTTTCAGCTAATGTTACACAATCTTCATAGGTCAGTGAGGCAGGATCTTTACCTTTTGGTATTTTTACATTCTTTTTACCGAATTTGATAAATGGTCCATACCTTCCTCTAATAACTCTTACATTTTCATTTTCATCAAATTCTTTTATCAGATTTTCAGATTCTGCTTTTCTTTTTTCTTCAATTAATTCAATTGCTTTTTCTTGAGTTACATGTGACGGATCTTCTTTTCCCAGCGAAATAAACTTATTATCATGCTTTATATAAGGGCCAAATTTACCTACTCCCGCTACAATATTTTTATCTTCGAAAAAGCCGACTTCTCTTGGTAACTTGAAAAGTTTTAAAGCTGCTTCAAGTGTAATGGTTTCAATATACTGTCCCTTTAATAGACTTGCGAATTTGGGTTTCTCATCTCCATTACCATCTCCAATTTGAACGATTGGTCCAAATTTGCCCAATTTCGCAAACACTTTTTTACCACTTTCCGGATCGATTCCTAATTCACGAACATTTCTTGCTTCGGATCTTGAAATCTGCAAAGTATTTTCAACCAGAGGATGAAAATTCTTATAAAACTTGTCGATCATATTATCCCATTTGATTTTCCCCTGTGAAATATCATCAAATTCCTTTTCAACTTTTGCTGTAAAAGAAAAGTCGATGATGCCGGGAAAATAACTGACTAAAAAATCATTTACAACCATGCCTACATTCGTGGGCGATAGTTTATTTTTATCATATCCGTAAGTTTCAGAAAATTCTTTGAATTCTATTTGGTTGTTTGTCAGACTGATTTCCTTAATCATTCGTTTTTTACCCTCCTTGAATTCCTTACTTACATAATTCCTCTTTTGAATAGTAGAGATGGTTGGCGCATAAGTGGAAGGTCGTCCGATACCGAGTTCCTCCAATTTTTTTACCAGACTAGCTTCAGTATATCGAAAAGGAGGTCTTGTATATCCTTGTTTTGCCGACATATAATCAAGCGAAAGTTCCTGACCGATTGTCAACGGGGGAAGGAGCTTTTCATTTGATTCTTCAACATTTTCATCATCGGTTGATTCTTGATATAATATCAGGAATCCATTAAATTTTACGATTTCTCCTGTAGCAGTAAGTGTATCAGAAAGATTGGATATGCCTATGGTAACCGTAGTTCTTTCAAGTTGAGCGTTCGACATTTGAGATGCAATAGCCCTCTTCCAGATCAGATCATAAAGTTTCTGATCATTTTTTTCTCCTTTTATCTCCCTGATGGAAAAGTCGGTAGGTCGTATGGCTTCATGCGCTTCCTGAGCGGTTTGAGATTTGGTTTTATATTGTCTGACTTTCAGAAATTGCTCTCCAAATTCCTTTAAAACGGTTGTTTTTGCGCGAGCCAAGGCTTCATTTGAAAGGCTTACCGAGTCGGTTCTCATATATGATATTTTCCCACTTTCATACAGTTTTTGCGCTACTGTCATTGTTTGCGATACCGAAAAGCCAAGTTTTCGACTAGCTTCCTGTTGTAATGTGGAAGTAGTAAAGGGAGGTGAGGGAGATTTTACTGTTGGTTTTTTTTCAAGATTCTTAATAAAAAAAACAGTTTCTCTACATGATTCAAGAAAAGATAGTGCATCTGCCTCCGTTTTAAATCTTTGAGGATGGTCGGCTTTTAATTGTTTGTCTTTGTCAATATGAAAAATAGCTGATACCTTGTAAAAACTTTCTGGTTCAAATTTTTCAATTTCACGTTCGCGATCTACCACCAGTCTTACAGCTACAGACTGAACACGCCCAGCAGATAATCCCGTTTGAATTTTTTTCCACAATAATGGGGATAATTCAAATCCAACTATGCGATCGAGTATCCTTCTTGCTTGCTGGGCATTTACCAGATCATAGTTTATTCCCCTGGGACTTTTTAAGGCATTCAATATCGCATTTTTTGTTATTTCTCTGAAAACGATCCTTCGCATTTTATCGTCTGACAAATCCAAAGCTTCTTTTAAATGCCAAGAAATAGCCTCTCCCTCTCGATCATCGTCACTTGCTAAATAAACCATATCAGAAGTTTTAACTTCATCTTTTAATTCCTTGATGATGGTTTTCTTATCCTTGGGAATTTCATATGTAGGAATAAAGCCATGCGCTACATCAATAGCTTCATTATCTTTTGGTAAATCACGAACATGACCAAAGCTGGATTTTACTTGGTAATCATTACCCAAATACCCCTCAATGGTTCTGGCTTTAGCAGGAGACTCTACAATTACTAGGTTCTTTGGCATATTTATAGTCTTTGAAAGATTCAAATATCATTAATTTTAACAAAAAAAATAAAAAAATGATTTTTTCAGTCATTTATTAATAAATTAAATGCTTGTTTAAGAGAATATTATCATTAGCCGGATATGAAAAGATATTTGATTTTAGTTCGACATGCAAAGAGTCAGGAATCCGAACAGGGGCAAAAAGATGTAGATCGGGAATTAACAGAGACTGGATATCAACAAGCTTCAAGACTTGGAAGATATATGTATCTTCAAGAAATTATTCCAGATAAAATATTATCAAGTCATGCAAGGAGAGCTTTAGATACAGCACAACTTATCGCAGACCAGTTGAAATTAGACAGTTCACAAATTGTTGAAAATGAAGAATTATATGAAGCATCCGTAAGAACGCTTTTGAATCAGATTTCAAAACTTGATAAATCGTTAAAATCAGTTATAATCATAGGTCATAATCCAGCTATTACGCATTTATGTGAGCATCTTTCAAAAGATGAAATTGGACATTTACCATCAGGCAGTATGGTCTATCTTTCTTTTGTGAATATAGGATGGAATGAACTCGCCAAAGGAACCGGATATCTTGAAGAGATAAAATTTCCTGATCAGATTGTATTATAATTCAACTTATGAAATCACTGGGGAACCACATTGTGGTTGAATATTTTAATTGCAACCCGGAGCTATTGAATGATGTGGTATATATCGAAAATGCCATGATTCAGAGTGCAAAAAAAGCGGAAGCTACAATTATCAACTCAACATTTCATCATTTCTCGCCTTTCGGAGTATCAGGAGTTGTTGTTATTCAGGAAAGTCATCTTGCTATTCATACATGGCCAGAATATGGATTTGCTTCTGTAGATATATTTACTTGTGGTGACTTGGTAGATCCCTGGATATCCTACAATACTTTAAAAGATTTATTAAAAGCTGAACATGGATCTGCAATCCAGATGAATCGTGGCCCGGAAGATCTTTTACCTAAAACAAATTTTGATCTAAAGAAATTTAGATCCGAACAAAGTGAGGTGATTAGTGATAATGTCAAAACTTCTCGAGACATCTGGTACACTGAAAGAAATGAGTTTATAGCACTTTCACTAAAACACATTGGTAAAAAACTGTATGATAAAAAATCACCTTATCAAAGAGTAGAGGTATACAATACATATGCATATGGGAAAATGCTAACTTTGGACGGAATCGTGATGTGCACTGAAGAAGATGAATACGTGTATCATGAGATGATTGCTCATGTTCCAATGTTAACACATCCTGATCCAAAGGATGTATTGATCATTGGTGGGGGTGATGGCGGAACAGCCAGGGAATTATTAAAACATTCACACCTTAAAAGGTTAACACTTGTCGAAATCGATCAGAAAGTCATTGAAGCATCAAAAAAATATTTTCCTGATCTAGCAAAATCCTTTGAACATAAAAAGCTTGATTTAAGGATACAGGATGGTATTGAATATGTGAAATCCATTACAAATGAATCTTTTGACATTGTAATTATTGATTCAAATGATCCAGTTGGGCCAGCAAAGGGACTTTTTTCTGAAAGTTTTTATAGAAACGTACATAGCATTCTTCGTAAAAATGGAATTATGGTTACTCAGAGCGAGTCTCCAAGATTTAATAAACAGGTCTTCACTGATATTTATCAATGCTATTTTAAAATTTTCGGGAAAAATTTCGTGTATTGTTTCCTCGCTTACATTCCAAGTTATCCTACGGGTATGTGGAGCTTTTCTTTTTGTACGAAAAGCCCAGAATTACATCCTGAAAGAAGCATCAATAAAGATCGTTTGAATCTGCTATTAAATAATTTCCAACTTAAATATTATAATCAGGAGGTACATAAAAGTGCTTTTGCTCTACCTAACTATGTGAAGGATTTATTACGCTAAAAGTACATAGGTAATATTTTCTGATAAAAAATTGTAAAATATTTAGACAAAGTATGATTTTTTGATAATCTTTGGGGTAAAAATTAATTTTATATAGGATTTGTACAATTTTTAATGTTAAATAATAGTTAATTAGTTAAGATTAATGATTATAAATTATTGCAAAATGTGAGAATTTTTTTGTTTTTATCATTATAAAAACAGGAAGTTTGTAATAAATTCGAAATTCTTCACCTTTGTAGATTATAAAATTCAGCCTGAACTAACTAGCTATTTTTGTAAATATTGTTAGCAAAGCTATGAGAAATAAGCTAATTTCATTTTTCATATTCCAAATAATTGCTTGGATATTGTTTTTTAATTGGGAAGGTTATCGATATCAATACAATGAAACCTCAGAAAAAATTATTCAGGTAGTCGAAAATCCTGTATCCAGGATTGCTGCGAATCAGTCAAACCTGAATATGTATCAACTAGTGCTTCGAAATGATGGATTTTTTACCCGTATTAATCATGATCTGACAAAGGAAAATGGAATTTGGAGTATAAACTATGATATTCCTTCAATTATCTTCAAATCTTCTATGGGTGAATACAATTACAGGATTCTTGAAAATTCCAGCGAATCTATTCAACTTGAACTTATCAATGCCCATGAAATAGTTAAAGATCGAGAAACAAATAAGGATAATACTACTACTTTATTCTCAGCTTCCTCCCTAAAATAGAATTTAATTCCTCATCCTTTTATAATAATTTATCAGGTTGTTTGTTGAACTGTCATGAGATTTGATTGGATTATCTCCTTCAAGTTCAGGCAATATTTTTTTAGCCAGTTGTTTCCCCAATTCAACTCCCCATTGGTCAAAACTGAAAATATTCCAGATAATACCCTGAACAAATATTTTATGTTCATACATCGCTATTAAACTTCCCAATGTTTTAGGTGTTAAATTTCTGAAAATAATCGAGTTAGTTGGATTGTTTCCGTTAAATATTTTATATGGAATAAGGTGTTTTACCTGTTCGAAAGGTTCTCCCTCTGCATAAAATTCATCCACTACCTCCTGTTCTGTTTTTCCTTTCATCAGGGCCTCAGTTTGTGCAAAAAAATTAGATATCAGCTTTTGATGATGGTCTCCAACAGGATTCTGGCTGTTTGCTGGTATGATAAAATCACAGGGTATTAGTTTTGTCCCTTGATGAATCAATTGATAAAAAGCGTGTTGGCCATCTGTTCCAGGTTCTCCCCAAATGATTGGTCCTGTCTGGTAGTCAACATATTTTCCTTCTCTATCTATACTTTTACCATTACTTTCCATATCTCCTTGTTGAAGATATGTTGGAAGGAATTTCAAATGCTGGCTATAGGGTAGTATGGCT
>Ga0209536_100000147_pt1 | contig 104944 bp, 86 predicted proteins | sample DeeMarSeWOR28_12_FD_187461 | JGI IMG/M metagenome (GOLD analysis project Ga0209536, IMG submission 187461) | Marine sediment microbial communities from White Oak River estuary, North Carolina - WOR-2-8_12 (SPAdes) (version 2) | ecosystem: Environmental > Aquatic > Marine > Intertidal zone >... | reverse complement strand
TTTTTGAATTAACCAGCATGCTACCCAAGCCAATACCCGCAAAATAAGTACCGGTACTACGTAAAAAATCCCTTCGTTTCATCTGAAGCAGGTTCTATTTAAAAATTATTTTACTTCAAGCTTATTTATTTCATCGTAAAGGGTTTTGAAAGTTTCCACATAATTCCCACCCCTCCTGCTGTTCACTTCCATTCTCCCATAAAATTGTTCGATGAAATTGGATGAACTGGTCCATATCGTCTGTAACATACCCTGGTAATTGTCTTTTACAGCCGGGGTTGCATTTTTTTTAAATTCGATCATCTGGTTCAACTGCACCTTAGTGACATCCGGAAATCGCCAGGGGCAGGTGATTACCCGAAAACCTTTCAAAGCAAAATAAGCTGCTGTCGGATCTGGTCGTTCATAGTGCCAGTCATTAATGACCACATCTTTAGGTATCATATCGATAGCCCTGTAAGTATTGTTATAGCTTGCTTCCCATAAGCCGATGCCTGTAGTTTTCCCATCGATGAGCCGGTCACCCCAGATCCATAATTCAATATTATTTTCCGCCAGGTGGTTGCGGATCAGGGTGACCTCACCTGCAAATAATTCGGCTTTATCCCGGCCCGAACATCTGGGACATTTATCGTCGCCCAGGTAAAAAACTTCATCCATGCCTGCATGAAATGCATCGGTCTTAAAAACTTCTACGATCTCATCTACTACATCAAATACAACATTGTGTACTGCCGGGTGAAGGGGGCAATAACTTTTACAATAAAGCCCATCCTCATTGGGCCACACATATTCTTCCGGCATCTCGATATGGGGGGTTTCGTCAAATTCCGGATATGCTTTTAACAAATTTCCTAACCTGTTACGGGATGATTGATGACCCAATAAGTTAATCTGTGGGATTATCCTTATATTCCCTTTCTCACACGCTTTTACTATTTTTTTTACATCTCTTTTTGTTATGGCATCTTCCCTTGCTAATTCAGGATGGGATTTGTATTGGTAATTATAGCCTACCCTTAGGACCAGTGTATTCACTTTACGGGGAACCAGTTCATCATTGATAAAATTGATGAATGGTTCCAGAGTCTCCTGATCAGGAGCTGCCAGGCAAATTCCTCTGACCGGCAATAGTTCATCCAGGGATTGCTGTGCGAATACAGTTGCAGAAAACAATATAAAGGAGATGAAATTTATAAAAATCGATTTCATGAGGGTTAAGGGTTTAAGTTTAAAAATCAATAAATCAAGTGAAATGTAATTTCCTACAAAATGATTTAAAAAGCAATTTTGTTTCTCTGCTTTAACCTGAGCAATGGAAAATTGAGTAGCAGGAATTCGGATAAAAGAAGAAAAGAATAAAGGAAGAATTGGAGGAACAGGAGTATTCCAGGACCATTCATAGTCGCAGAATCATTACATTCCTTCTGGATCCGACTTGCTTTCGAAATTCAAATCCCGCCTTTGTAAAGGAAGGTACAAACCCCATGAACCGGTAACTGGGTGAATCCTGTTTGACCGGATAAGCCTCTACATATCTGGCTCCCTTGCTTTTAGCATAGTTAATAGCTTCTTCGATCAATCGATTTGTCAGACCCATATTTCTGAACGATCTGTTTATATAAAAACATACGATAGACCAGACATTTGGCAGGTTCACTTCTCCTCCCAGGTCACGATAGGATTCTCTGGGGGCAATTGAACACCAGGCGATGGATTCATTATCAGCATATCCCATTATTCTTATCGGGATTTTATTATCCGCAAAATTTTTAAGAGAATTTTTTTTGTGCAGCTTGTTTCTCCGGCTTTTTCCATTTATCATATTTCGCCACACCATACACCAGCAATAATGGGGCCCTCCCGGGGATTCAAATAGTTTTGCCAGATCATCCCAGTGGGTACTGTCAACGGGATAAAACTCCAGTTTCTTTGAAATATCTAGATTGACCATGAGCTTAAGGATGAAGTTAACACCAATTTTCTCATAAAAATTATTTGGAGTAAATCAATTTATCAAATCTCAATGTATTACGATTGAAATGAATTTGATAATTTGTAGTACATAAAATTTTTTTTAAAGATTCATTAATATGGATAGAAGAGATTTTTTAAAAAATTCTGCCCTAACCACCGGCGCTATAATTTCAGGATCATTGGCTGGTTGTGATGAAAGGAAAAATACCTCAGGTAATTTTACGTTAAATCCTATCAGCAAACAATTGAAAAGACTTGCTATTGCCATGTGGGATTTCAGTTGGATACTTCGACATCATCAATATGGAGAATTTGCTGATTGGGATCAAGTATTAGAAGGGCTATCAGATCGGGGGTACAATGCAATCAGGATAGATGCGATGCCTCAGCTTATTGTTTCGTATAGTGATGGACAAGTAAAGCAGGAATTCCGCTGCGTGAAAGATGGATGGAAACCGGCTCTCTGGGGCAACGATTATACAACCACTATCAACCCACGGGAAGCTTTATTAACATTTTTACCAAAATGCCGAGAATATGGAATCAGGGTTGGTTTAGCTACCTGGTTTCTGCCCCATGGAACCGGGCGTGAGGATATATTTAATGAAGAAGGGGGGCTATACCGGGCCTGGTATGAAACACTGAGTTTTTTGGACAAGCAAGGATTACTGAGGGATATATTATACGTCGATCTTTTAAATGAATATCCATTCTGGCATGGTTACAACTGGTTAAAAAAAGGATTGGAGGAACGTAGCGATATAAAAATTTTTAAACTAAATAATCCGGAGGCCAATATACCCGATTTTGATTTTATGTCTGATGAAAAATTCAATCCTCTTCAAAAAATATTTTACAATGAATTTGCCAGGGGTCTTATTAAAAAACTGAAAGATCATTTTCCGGAACTCGATTTTTTTGTTTCTCTGGATTCGGGAATGATTTTGAAAGATATGGATATTTCTTTTTTTTCTGCTCTTGATTATCATATCTGGTTTGCCCATAAAGGAAGTATTCCTGGACTTGATAATATCGGAGAACGTGACCAAACCCTGGATTTAAAAGCGATTTACAGGGGGCTTCTTACCTATTGGAATAAAAATAAGGAATTTTTGGTTCAATGGATGAATGAACGGTTGAAGACAATTTCTGAAACTGCCGCACTTTATGAAATTCCCTGTGGCAACACCGAGGGATGGGGACCAATATCCTGGTTTGATCATCCGGAATTGGATTGGAATTGGGTGAAAAGTGCAGCCGAAATATGCATAGATCTCGCCTTACAGCATGAAAATTATAAATTTCTATGTACTTCAAATTTTACGCATCCCCAATTCAAGGGAATATGGAATGATATTGAATGGCACAGGAAGATGACCGGCAGAATTAAAAATTAATTTTTATAGATCTAAAAATATTAACCGACCCGAATAATACTGCTGATCATGCCTCAATATTTTTGTTGTACCAGATACTATTTTAATATGATCCTGGTTTCCTCCAGTTGAATAACATTTCCGGTTTTTACTTCCCTGACATTTTCCGTAAATAATACCCACCCTGTAATTAAATCAATAGTACTCGTATTTCTATCTTCTATTGTTAATTCAGGAATGTCTTTTCTGGTAGGTCCTGGTTGACCAGTGCTTTCAGCTAATCTTTTAAGATATTGATATACAGCTTCTGTTGCCTGTTCTCTATCTACTTCTTGCAATGTGGTTAGGGTAGCCTGTTCTTTTTCTGAATTTATGTTTGTTAATTTAACGACCAGCTTCGTATCAAATGGTTCTCCACCATAAATGTTAGGTAGTTTTGTATCAACGATATATTGCTCATTTAAAACATATTCTGCTCCAAATGGATTGTGAAAAAGTAAGATTTCTTTTATGGCTGCTGATTCAATGGCTTCTTTTGAAAAGAATGTTGACTTAACTTGTGAAATGATAACATTAAAGTCTGGAATATCTGTAAATTCCTTAGATAAAGTATCAATAGCCATATCCATCCAATCTCTTATCTCGATCCAATTATTTACTCCAACAAATGTTCCCAATTCATCTGTATTATAGTTTACTGTCATGTCCTGACTTAATGTCATCAGTTTTTTAAGAAACTCATTATCAGTTTTTACATCAAAATTTTCATATCTCCAGAGAATTGTATATGATGTATCAGTTGCCTCTATTATTTTTATTCTGGAATCATAGCCAACAACCTCTTCAGATACTATTTTGTCGTCCTGAATTCTTCTTTTTGATTCTGTTATTCTGTATACCTTTTCATCACCTATTTCCCAGTATCCAACAAAAGTTGCAGTGGAATCCAAAAAAAGGTTCTGACAAGTAGCGTCGTGAAATGATATTATAATTGCTGTTGAAAGCAGAGTTAGTATTTTTTTATTCATTTTAATCGTGTACTTTTTTATTTTTTTATGATATGGTACCTGGAGAAGCCAATGCAAAACGAAAATGTCCGGTAATCTGACCTATTAAAGATCTTTCTTCATTTAATAAACAGGTATTTTCGATCTCCTTTTCGTCCAGGTAAGTAACCAATTTCAGCCCCCTATTTTCCAGAAATGACCCTATTTTACCTTCATCAATAGCGAATCTATTTAGCTCATCCGGGTGATGATTCTTCATTGTTTCTAAAAATTCTTTTACTCCATAATAGTTACTTATATTTTCTTCCGAAATTGAAATCGTGTAATCAAAAGCAATAAGGCTTTTTTCATGTGAAAAAGACTTTACGAATTCCAGCGTTGTTTCTACTGATTCCGGTTCGAGATAGTAACTTACACCTTCCAATAAAAACAATGTTTTTTTATGATCGTCATATCCTGCTTTTTCCAGTACCTCTTTTAACGATTCTCTATTAAAATCTACGGGTACGAAGGTAACATAGTCGGGAATGTCTACCCTGGCTCTACTCAAGCATTTTTTCTTCCTGTTTTGAGTTGTTATGATATCCAATTCAAAAATTTTAGTCTCTTTATTTAATGTGTCAAAACGATATGCCCTTGTATCATACCCAGCGCCCAGAAAAACAATTTGCGGAATTTCATGTTTCAGGGCATCAGTAAAAATACGGTCAAAAAATACAGTTCTTGCTGTTACATATTCATGAAGCCCCGGTAAATACCTATTTAATCTCTTCTTTACTTTTAGCCTTACGGATTTGAATTTTATTAAAAATTTTGAAATAGATGGCAAAAAATTTTCAGCCAGATAATCCGGTCCTAAATATTCATTTTTAAATTCTTTGTTTGCAATGGCTCTATGCAGTGCGGCAAACATTGCTGTCTTGGAAGGCTTTCGTTCCAGATTATTTTTAGACATTTGTTCGTTTCTTTATTATTAGCGGTGTCATATTATTATATTTCGAATGGTATTAAGAATGGCTTTTTACCATCCTTATCATTCTACCTGTATGCTCACAGATTCCGTTCCAAAACCTTTTGAAGTAAATTCTACTTTCAGATCTCCTGGATCGAAATCAGAAGATACTACCACCATTGCTTTTCCAAAAAATAGATTGACTGACTTTGATTTAAATGAAGTCATTGATTGTGGATTTCCATTGCAGACCCCAGCCAGACTGCCGGCCCCGCTTATTTTTATATCAACAATATTATCAGCTAATGGGTTTAATATTCCATTTATATCAAGAGCTTCTAGCAGGATGTAGGCAAGATCTTTTCCATCGGCTTTCAGCATTTTTCGATCAGTAGTAATTCTCAATTTTACCGGTTTCCCAGCAGTCTTCTTTATGTTTTCCCCTATTATCTTTCCCTCCTTGTAAGCAACTGCCTTTAACTCTCCAGGTTGATAGATGACCTCTTCCCACATTAACCTGAATCGCTCTGTTGATTTTTTCGATTTGGGGTTTTTACATTTTTTGCCAAGTGATTTACCATTTAAAAAAAGTTCTGCGCAATCTCCATTTGTGTATACAAAAACCGGTATATCTTCTCCGATCTTATCCTCCCAATTCCAGTGTGGCAGGATATGAATGGTGGTTTCTTCAGGTTTCCAGTAGCTTTTATAAAGATAATACCTGTCCTTCGGAATACCACATAAATCGACAATCCCGAAATAGGAACTTCTGGATGCCTTATCCGCTGTCATTCCAAGTCTTCTCACCATCCCATTGTTATATGGTGTCGGTTCACCTAAGTAATCAAAACCAGTCCAGACAAATTCACCTGCTATATAGGATTCATCCTGTTGCCACATGAAGTCATCATCAGCAATTTCAGCCCATGGGGGGGCGTTCAGGTCATATGAACTTACCTGAAGCGAACTTGTGAAATCGGTTTTTTCCTCCGGTAATGGAAATTCGTAAAAATCCCTTGTGCTTACCGTAGATGCCGATTCGCTGATTATGACAGCTTTGTTGGGCTCTAATTGTCGTGCTAATTTATACCTGCGGCCATAGTTCCAGCTGTGTACATCGTAAAAATCAAAATGTCGTAATTCAGCACTCATTTCACTATCGCAAGCCAACGTGGTCGGCCGGGTATGATCATATTTTTTCAGATAATTGAGCATAGTCTGGAGTTTATAAAATCCGTTATTCTTATTCCATTGCACATCTCCAATTTCATTTCCTACACTCCACAGGAATATCGACGGGTGATTCCTGTCCCTCATCACAAAATTTCGAATATTTCTATGGGCGAAACTTTCAAACCGGGTCGTGTCAAGAATATCTGCTTTAGCGTCATATTTATCAAAAATTTCATTGAAGACCAGCAAACCCATTTTGTCACATAAATCAAGCAATTCGGGAGCAGGTGTATTATGACTTGTCCTTACAGCATTGCAGCCCATATTTTTCATAATTTCTAATTGCCGTTCCATCGCCCTTTTACTAAAAGCTGCTCCCAGCGGACCATGATCATGATGTAAATTAACGCCCTTTAATTGAACCCGTTTGTCATTTAGGTAAAAACCATCATCTGCTGTAAATCGAATATCCCTGACACCAAAAGTGGATTGGTACGAATCAAGTAGATCCTCGTTTCTGTAAATTTGTGTTATCACCGTATATAAATGAGGATTCTCAAGATCCCATCGTCTCGGATTTGGAATCGTTCCTATAATTTCAAATATTCTGCCACTATTGGCAGCAATTTTTACAGGATTTTCTATTTCAATTATTTTATCTTGATTGGCTGTTAGAATGATGTGTCTTATATTAATCTCATTTTCAGATTGAGAATGATTATTTATTGAAGTCATCAGGCTAACATCGGCATAATGTGGTTTTATGATAGGGGTAGTAATGTATGTTCCCCATATATCTACATGAATGGGATTTACTACAATCATCTGCACTTTTCGATAAATACCAGCTCCCGGATACCACCTGCTGTCATGTTTCCTGGTATCAACATGAATAGCTAACAGGTTCTGACCTTTAAAATTTACAAAGTCGGTTATGTCAAAATAGAAGGAATTGTAACCATAATCCCACTGACCAACCAGCTGATCGTTAAGGTATATTTTGGGGAAGGCCATAATCCCATCAAATAACAGGTAGATTCTTTTGCCCATATACGTATCCGGAATACTTAATTCTCTCCGGTACCAACCTTCTCCTTTCCATGGTAATTTCCCGGTGTTTCCATCTCCATCAACAATGAAAGGACCTTTTATTGCCCAGTCATGAGGAATTTTTATATCTGACCAATCTGAATCATCAAATGTTTGCTGATATGCTAAATCGTTCTGGCCTTTATAAAATTTCCATCCTGAAATAAGTTCGGATATTTCTCTTTCCTGGGAAAAAGCAAGGTGAGTAAGTATAAAAAATGCCAGGGTTAAAAATAAGATTTGTTTCGATTTCACTGTTTATATTTAAAAAATTAAAAAAGATTCAAATACGTATCGCGTGTGTGGATACCTGTTGGTTGTCATTTAAATTTATCCTTGTACTGGTGTAAATCCAAATGAATTCCTGTTATTTATAATTTGTTTATTAAGATAATTACAGCAAAACGAAATCGTCTCTGAAGTATTTGTAATTTTACACACATCTCACATCTCACATCTCACATCTGAATTCACATATCTGAAATAAATCTTATACTAATTGATTTATGATTTCAGATGTGTGATATTAGATTTCAGATTAGTAAAACTTCCCCCTTTTTTCACTCCCTCTTCACTCTCACTCTCGTCTTCGTATACCCGTCTGCCTGCCTTGCGAAAGCCCTTGTGGCGGCAGGCAGGAAGGGACTTCCCGATATCCCTGTGGTCATCGGGACAGGCCTCTCGTCCCTTCCCGATCAGTCTAATTCTTCTAAGATAAATTTCCCAATAAAATAGCTGCTTCAAGGTAGCTTTCGTCTTTGTACACCCGAAGGGACTTACCGCCTTATCGGCGGCATAAACTTCTCGTCCCTTTTGGATCTCGTTTTTTCAGGATGTGTCTTAAGATCATAAAAAAAGCTGCTTCAAGGTAGCTTTCGTCTTTGTACACCCGAAGGGACTCGAACCCCCAACCTTCAGAACCGGAATCTGACATTCTATCCAATTGAACTACGGGTGTAAATGGAAAGGTAAAATTATAAATTATTTGTAAAAAAATGTGATTGATCGAATCTGGTTTTGTATTAGATTGAGATGCACCAAAGATTTCCAGGCATTAGTTATCCAATATTGATATAAATTCTTCAATAAAGCATTCTTTTTTTTTACTACTAATTAATCTTCAATTTTCGTAAATTAGGTAGCCATGATTGAAGAAAAACATCTCCTGGCTGCCATTATGTTCACCGACATTGCCGGTTATACCGCATTAATGGGAGAAAAAGAGGAGGAGGCTTTACAAATACTGCGAAAAAATCGCAACATTCAAAAACCCCTAATCAGTAAATATGGGGGTATTTGGTTAAAGGAAATGGGGGATGGCATTCTGGCACGGTTCGATAGTGTTTTGAATTCAGTATTGTGTGCAAAAGAAATCCAAAGGAAAATTCAGGACGATTCTTCATTCAAAGTTCGAATTGGTATCCACCTGGGAGATATTACCGTTGAAAATGAGGACGTTTTCGGAGATGGGGTAAACATCGCTTCAAGACTGCAATCCATCGCTGATCCAGGAGGGATCTATGTTTCAGAATCTGTCATAAGGGCAATCCGGGCAAGGGATGAAGTGAAATATATAATGGTTGGTTCGGTGGAACTTAAAAATGTTTCTTATCCCGTTCAGGTTCATGCCATACAGGGTGAAGGGATATCCGCTCCCTCTATTGAAAAAATAAAGGAACTTTCATCCTTCCAATCCAGAAGAAGAAAAAAACAGAGAAGGTTGTTATTGTTCATTATGATCCTTGTGATAGGATTGGGCGGATGGTTTATCAGGGAATTCATATTTTTCCCAACGGATACACGCATATCATCCCTGGCTGTATTGCCATTAAGTAACCTGACGGGTGATCCGGAACAGGAATTTTTTGTTGCCGGGATGCACGATGCCCTGATCACTGAATTATCAAAAATAGGATCACTCAGGATCATTTCGAGACAATCAACCCTAAGGTATCAGGGAAGTATTTTATCGATGAAGGAAATTGCTAAACAACTTAGAGTGGATGCTCTCGTTGAAGGATCTGTTTTTAAATCTGGCGATAGTGTCCGTATTCAGATCCAGTTGATAAAGGCCATGCCCAGAGAATCACATCTCCTGGCACATGCCTATGATCGCGATTTATCTGATGTGCTGAATATGCATAAAGAGATAACTCAGGATATCGCAGGCCAGATCCAGGTTAAGCTAACGGCCGGTGAAAAATTAAACCTACAGGAAACTAAAAAAATAAATGCCGATGCTTATGAGGCCTATTTAAAAGGTATGTTTCATTGGGAAAAATTGACAGAGAATGATCTCAATCAAGCTGAAAATTATTTTAAATTGGCAGTGGAACTGGATCCGGATTTTGCCCTGGCCTATGTCGGAATGGCCAGTATTGGTGTTGGAAGAGCTCAAATGGGCTTTGCGCCCGCAGAAGAAATGGCCAGACAAAATATGAAGTATATTGAAAAAACCCTGGAATTGGATAGCACACTCTCCCAAATTCATTTTATAACGGCCGTTTTTAATACATGGGGTTTGTGGAACTGGGAAAAAGCCGAACAGGAATTTAAAAAGGCACTGAAATATAATCCCAATTACGTGATGGCAATTACCTATTATTCCCAGTTTCTTTGTACGATCAAACGCAATATGGAAGAAGGCTTAAAACAAAATGAACTGGCTTTGGAACTGGATCCATTTAATACATTGTGTAAGGAAATTTATGCGATGGATCTTTTATTTGCAAAGAAATACAAAGAATCCGAGGATGTACTGAAAGGCATCCTGAAAACCGAACCGGAAAGTCGCATCGCGTTGACAACACTGCGGTCAGTTTATCACCAGCAAAGAAAGTATGAGGATGCATTTGAAATATGGAAAATAACTTATTCGAGTGACCCGAAAGCCATTGAAGTACTGGAAAAAGGGTATTCTGAGGGTGACTATTCCAGGGCACTGCAGAATCTGGCTGAAATGCTGGTAGAAAGATCCAAAACCACATTTGTGACTCCCTGGTGGATCGGAACCCTTTATGCCCGGGCTGGAATAACAGAAGACGCTTTAGATTACCTTGAAAAAGCATATCTGGCCCATGATCCCAACATGCCTTCGATCAATATAGACCCGATCTTTGATTATTTACGCGAAGAACCCCGGTTTTTGGCGTTAATTGAAAAAATGAATTTCCCGAATTAAACTCTAAAAAATAAAATTATTCTTTTGCTTTCGTCGCGGTAAAGGGCAATTCATATCCCTGAACGATGATTTTAGCATTTAATACGTCCTCAGCAAACTCTCCGGTGAGGTCCATGTCCATGTCAAATGCATAAAAGTTGGCTGTAAGTACATTATCTTCGATTTTAAGATCGCGTAACTCTGTAGATCCCATATCCGAATTAATGGTTCCATTCACTTCTTTATCTTCCTGGTTCAGAATGATCCACCCATTGACTGTTCCCTGAGGGGTATCCAGTTCATAATCCCATCGGCCTATATATGATGGTATTTTAACTCTTGATGTAGCACATTCCGAAAAGATCCAGATAGTGGAAATGAGCAGCAGAAAAGTAATCATGTATGAAGTTCTCATTGCTAAAAAATTTAATGATTAATGATTTAAAAAATACTGACTGCTAATTTAGGATAATTCTTTTTGTATTCCAGTAATTTTCCTTCCCGTTTAATCCCAGTAAGTTTGTAACTTGCAGTGACAAGATCAACAATTCAGTGTTTTTAATTACTTTTTTTTATATATAAAATGTCCTTACTTAAATATGAGGGAAAAAAGATCTCTATTCTTCTTTTATTGATCTTGGCTGGGGAAGCAATCTTCTTTCTTCCTTTTGTACTTGCGCGAATCTTCCGTCCAACACTTCTGATCGTATTCAACATTACCAATTTTGAGTTAGGTACCTGTTTTTCAATATATGGGATAGTGGCTATGGCCTCCTATTTTTTTGGCGGACCCCTGGCTGACCGGTTTCCATCCCGTAATCTGATTGCCATCGCCTTATGGTCAACAGCATTGGGAGGAGGTGTGATGGCGATGGCGCCTTCAAATAATATTCTGGCAGTGCTTTATGGCTATTGGGGTTTTACAACGATTTTTTTGTTCTGGGCAGCCCTGATAAGGGCCACACGCGAATGGGGAGGACCAGATTTTCAGGGTAGAGCATTCGGATTACTCGAAGGTGGCAGAGGACTTACTGCTGCGTTAATTGGATCATTGGCATTATTTATTTTTTCATCTTTTATGCCAGTTGAAACAGATATAGCCATTCAGCAAAAACGTATTGATTCATTTCAAATAGTGATCCTTACCACTTCCATTATCGTTTTTTTCAGCGGGTTGCTGGTCTGGTATTTTATTCCAAAAAAAATCACTAAAGTTGATAAAACCGGTAACCCAAGCTCCATAAGAAATGTAATCAAACTAATGAGGATGCCTGGCATCTGGATGCAGGCCATCATTATAGTTTGTGCCTACGTAGGTTATAAAATTACTGACGACTATTCATTATATGCAAATCAAGTGCTTGGATTCGATGAAATAAACGCAGCAGGAGTGGGGACCATGGCATTATGGATGCGTCCGGTTTTTGCTGTGATGGCTGGGTTTTTTGCTGATCGTTTTAATGGTTCAAAAGTAGTTATCTGGTGCTTTATACTGATGCTAATGGGTGGAATGTTGATATTTCTTGGAATATTTGATAAAATAGTATGGTTGATTCTTATAATCATGGCTACAACCCTTGCCGGAGTATATGGAATACGTGGCATTTATTTCGCAGTGATGCAGGAAGCCAGAATTCCACTTATCTCGACAGGAACCGCGGTCGGCATTATATCAATCGTAGGCTTTACACCTGAAGTCTTCATGAGCCCTTTGATGGGTTTTCTCCTGGATGAGTTCCCGGGAGCTACAGGTCATCAATATGTTTTTCTCGTCCTCTCGTTTTTTGCTTTTGTTGGCCTGATGGTAAGTATTAATTTCAGAAGATTGGTAAAAAATTATTAACAATTATCGGATATCAGCTGAATCCATTATAATGCCTCTGATAACTTACGGACCCTACAATCTTCTATCTCCATAAATACCATCGCTACTCATATCTCAAACTGTCCACAGGATTTTTTAACGCAGCATTGATGGTTTGAAATCCAACTGTAATAACGGCAATTAATAATGCCATCAAACCTGCTACAACAAATATCCACCAGTATAATACAGTTTTGTAAACAAAATTCTGAAGCCACATATTCATTACGTACCAGGATACTGGGCAAGCAATTAAAAATGAAATAAAAATCCATCTGGTGAATTCTTTTGACAAGAGTAGTACTATCCGTCTCACAGAGGCACCAACAACTTTACGTACACCTATTTCCTTTGTTCTTCGTTGTATGGAATATGATGATAAACCCAAAAGTCCAAGACATGCAATGAATAAGGCAATAGCCGTGAAGTATTTAAAAAGTTTTGAAATTCGAACTTCAGACTGATACATCTGCTCGAGGCGATCATCGAAAAAACCGAAAATAAATGGAGATACCGGATTGATCTTTTTCCAGACCTGTTCAACATTCTCAATGGTTTGATGAATATTTTCTGCCTGAATACGTACAATAAAGACATTCGGATCATCCTGTAGTGGCAATAACAGCAAAGGTTCAATTGTTCTTTTCAGTGATTCAAAATTAAAATCATTAGTTACGCCTCTGATAGTAGCTTTGACATCCCCCAAACCAAAATATTTGCCTACCGGCTCATTTAATTTCATCCTTCTGATTGCTTCTGCATTAAGAATCACATCCAGGTTTTCAATTTTATCGATATCATAATTGTCAAAACGATCAGAAAAGGAACTTCCACCAACAAATGGAATTTCAAGAACTGTGAAATAGTTCTTATCAACCCACATCGTATTAATCAATACCTTAACGTCTGGATCTTTATCTTCCCAATCGAATCCCCAGGATGAATTTCCAGACCAGAAAGGAGGCTTATCCGCTTTGGTAAGCTTTATCACGCCTGGAATTTTCAGTATTTCATTTGAAAATGGGATATGATTCTGTTTTGCCTGGCCTTGTAATTCAATATAAATCAGATTTTCAGATTTATAACCCAGGTTGAAGTTTTTTATGTACTGCAATTGTGACAAAACAACGATAGCGCTGACAATTAAAATAATTGACAAAGTGAACTGAACAATTACAAGTATACTGCGAAGTCTCACTTGTTTTTTGGATTTCACCATGATCATGGATTTCAATGCCCTTGCAGGAGAAAATGATGATAATATCACCGCCGGATAGATCCCGGATAACAAAGCCGTAATAATGCCGGCTCCTACAAAAAGGAGCATCAGGCTTCGGTTTTTAAATATATTGAAAAGAATATTCTTACCTGATATGTCATTGAATAATGGGATCAACAAATATGCGATTACAGCAGCAAGGATTAAACTCATAAATACCAGGAGAATTTTTTCACTTAAAAATTGAAATATCAAATTGCTGCGATGGGCGCCTACTACTTTCCGTATACCTACCTCCTGTGCTCTTGCTTCGGATCTTGCCGTAGACAAATTCACAAAATTTACACTGGCTATCAGTAATAAAATAATTCCGATAGCAATAAAAAGGTAGATATATTGTACCCGATTGTTTTCCCCTGAATATGAATACAAATGATCTTTCACTAGGGGCTTGACAAACAACGTGGTGTTTTCCTGTCCATTATCCCTACAAAGATTTTCTATCTTCTTCTGAAATAATTCAACAGATGTACCCTCCTTTAACAATACGGTTGTACGAGGCCAATTATTCCCCCAGCTGTTCAAATCCCTTTCAAAAATCTTCTCCATCTGAACAAATGGAACCAGTATGTTGAATTTGAAAGTTGAATTATCAGGAACATTTTCCAATACAGCGCCAACTTCAAACTCATATTGATCATCCATCTTTAAGGTTTTACCTACAGGATCAACATTTCCAAAAAATATCTCAGCAATTTCACTGGTAATCATGATCTTGTCAGGATCTTTCAATGCATTGGGATCACCTGTCAGTATATTGAATGTGAAAACACTTAAAAATTCAGGATCAACCATACAGATTGGTCCGGCGGTGAATACTTTATTTTCAATACTCACAGGTCTGTCTCCAATCCATATTGTTCTTGTGGCATTTAAAACTTCCGGATATTTATTTTGCAACTCATCTTTCAGTGCGAATGGCGTGTTGTTGGTATATAAATTCTGACCTTCCGAATATTCCTGCTTCTCAATGATACAGAACAATTGATCAATATTTTCATGGAATCTGTCAAAGTTCATTTCATCCATAACCCATAGTAGGATTAGTACAAAAGTTGCCATACCAATCGACAAACCAATGGATGTAATGAGTGAGAATATTTTATTCCTGAAAATACTTCTAATAGCGACTGTAAGGTAGTGCCTGATCATAATATATAGTTTTTAATTAAAAAATGATGATCATTATCGTAATTATATCTTCAATGCAGTATTCTTATCAATAAGATTTCAGTTTTACTCTCTTACAGGGTATGTATGAATTTTATTGAGTGTTATATATAGGATAAAGGTCATACAACCCGCAATTTTGTTTGGAAAAGTTATATATATTATTTATCGCACATGTAGGTATATTAAATTTATTTTAATTGATATACTATTTAATATGACTCAATAATGAGCGAATAGTTGCAATTATTTATGTTTATTTTCAGGCATTAGATGACAAAGAAAGAGAAAAATTGTTTTGAATTTTAAACTCCATATTTGAACAATTACTATCAAATTATTCTAACAATGAAGAAATTAGAATTGGTATGGATAAGTTTGATTACTCAAAAATGAGATCTTATAACAGGCTAAATTTTCGATATGTAAAAAGGGCTAATTATTAAGCTAAAGCAAGCTTCTTATGAGAAAGTATAAGGGTTTACTTTTTTTACTTTGGATATGATCATTTATGATGTTGGGGGTGTAAAAGGATCAAATATGAAGAAAAAAAAGTGATTATAGAGTTTTTAACTATTGCTCAAAATAATGACTTACTCCATCCTTCTCAGCCGTAAAATAAATCACCGATGGCCACATAGGCGGTTTATTTGATTGCATCCAGACATGAAATGCCATTTTAAGTTCATTGACCACCTTGGGATTGAATGATGCCACATCCGGATTTTCGTACTTATTCTGGTTGAGATCGTAAAGGATCTCAGTGCCTGAATATTCATTCATAACAAGTTTAAATTTTTCGTTGCGGACTACCTTGCTTATGCCCCGCTGCCAAAACAGGAATTCATGGGGAGGCATTTTATTTTCACCCGTCAGGTGTGGAAGCAGGTTTACCCCATCCAACTTACGCCCAGGCATCATTTCAATTCCGGCAGAGGCGATGGATGTAGCGAAAATATCCATTGAGCTAACCATGTGCGGGAAATGGCTACCTGCTGCCGTCCTTCCTGGCAGGCGGATGATCATCGGGACTTTCAAACCGCCTTCAAACTCTGTATTCTTGCCCCCTTCATATCTGCCGTTGTCTGTGGTATGTGTATATTCCGCACCACCATTGTCGCTGATAAAAAAGATAATTGACTTATCAGCCAGGTTTTGATCAGCCAGATATTCAATCAGGCGACCGATATTATCATCCAGGTTGCTGATCATGGCGCGGTAAACCCTTTTTACAGGATCTTCGATGTCAGAGAATTGATCCACGTATTTTCTGGGTGCCTGAAGAGGCGTATGTGGGGCACTATATGAGATCCACAGGAAAAACGGATGTTCCTTATGTTCGTTCATGTATACGATCGATTCATCTGTGATCCTGTCGGTCAGGTATCCATCCTCTTCAATCTCTATCCCATTTCTATAAATGGCATGAGGGCCCTTCCTTTGTCCTGACCAGATATAGGAATCCGTCCAGTCCGCATCAATCTTCTGGTCAATGATTCCATCAGTACCTTCAGGAGAATAGAGTGTATGGCTGTTGAAGAAGCCGTATTGCTCATCAAAACCAAACGCTGCAGGTTGTTTTTCCTTGCTCCATCCCAGGTGCCATTTCCCCATGATCCCGGTATGGTAGCCGTGTTTTTTGAGGATCTCTGCCAGGGTAATTTCTGAAAGGGGCAATCCCTGATTTTGGATGGCATCTGCATCAGGCACGGAACTCATCCACTTAGCCACCCAGGGTTCGCTATTAACCAGGTATCTAAATCCAAGATATTCCAATCGGTTTTTCAGGTACCGTTCGTGCATGGTAAACTCGAATCCGAACCTGTGCTGATAACGGCCGGTGATCATGGCTGCACGGGATGGGGCACAAACGGGTGAAGTGGTATAGGCATTTTCGAAGATGATGCCCTCCGCACCTAACTGCTCAATATTGGGTGTGAAAATATCTCCTTCACCATAAAGGGAACAATCTGCCATGCCAAGATCATCAACGGTAATAAGGATGATGCTGGGGCGCGTGGAATCCGGATTATGATTCGTTGTTTGCAGAAAATCTAATTTACTCTGAAGGGCGGAATGGTCTGTTTCGATCCTAAACTCGGATGATGCCATCGGATACATAAGCACAAGTATGACAGCAAGGAGAAAGAAGAGAAGCAGGAGAAGGAGCGGTTTTCGGAATCTTTTATGCATGGGCGGTGTTTTGTGTGGGGGCAAATATAGGGTAAAGGGGAGAATATAAAATAGGATATGTAAAATATGAGGTGTGAAATGTGAATGTTGAAATGATTTGTTGGCATGGATTTTTAGGCTTAGCAATAAATCCAGCTGGTCGTTCAGCCATACCAACTTATCAATTCAACCTCTAAAACCAATGAAGCCATATGAAGAATCTCTCTGAAAATCAATGTGTTAGAAGATAAAAATAAAAAACTGCACCAAAATTCTCTGATGCAGTCCAGTTTGGCTCCCCAGCTTGGACTCGAACCAAGGACCCTCTGATTAACAGTCAGATGCTCTAACCAACTGAGCTACTGAGGAATTTCCCGAAAGGGAATGCAAACTTAGTACCTGTTATATAATTAATCAATAGTTGTTTGTTATTTTTTTAATCCGGATCTAACTCCATTTAGATTTTTCTTTTATGACAAAATAGCGCCATTTTGTCATGTTAATTAGATTAATAATAGCAAGTTGTGCCATAATGTCTGCATTTTTTCGGTTTTTTATCTGGGAATTCTATTGGTATAATTTTTAAGGATAGGAAAGTAAATTAAACGTGTAACTTAAAATTTTATAACTATGACACTGATAAAGTATAATCCGAATTACAGAAGAACCGTTCCTGGTTCATACAACTCATTATTTGACAAATTCTTTTATGATACGCTGGAAGATTCCAGTGTAAATCGGTTTTTACCCCAAGCCAATGTGCTGGAATCTGAAAAGCATTATGAAATTCACCTGGCCGTTCCTGGAATGAAAAAGGATCAGTTTAATATCAAAGTGGAAGATGGAAAGTTATTTATCGAAGGTGAAAGAAATGTCGAATTTCAAAAAAACCTTACTGTACATCGACAGGAAATTAACTATGGCGCGTTCAAGCGTATTTTCCATGTTCCTGAAGACGCCGATCAAAATAAGATCTCCGCTTCTTATGCGGATGGTATCTTAAGCCTTCAAATACAAAAAGATGTAAAGAAAACCTTGAAACATAAAATCGAAGTCAAATAAAATGGGCCTTGGATAACAAAAAAAACCCTGGCGTGTTATACTTCAGGGTTTTTTTGTTAAAATATGTTAATATTACAATCTAAACTAATTCAAACTTCGTTAATAGAAGTTGAGTAGATAAGCTAGAAACTAAAAAAAATAAAAGGTATGAGTAAAAGAAATTTTATCCTGGCTATTTTCATGGCATCTTTGATCAGTGCCATTATAGCCATTGCTGGATTCAGCCTCTTCTATGATACAGAGCCAAGCTATGATTCATTTGAAGAGAGACAAAATATTAAATTCAAAAACACGGTACTGGATCCGAACATTGATATTCCAGACGGGCCAAACTTTGTATATGCTGCGAGTCTGGTTACTCCAGGTGTTGTACATATCAAAACCATCAAGGAACCGGGTGGAGCCGGGACCTACAATCCATTTGAGGAATTCTTTAATATGCCTCAACGTAGGCAACCGGAGGAAGCAGCAGGATCAGGGGTGATCATATCCGATGATGGATATATTGTAACCAATTACCATGTTGTTGAGGGTTCCAAAGAAATTGAAGTAACCCTAGATGATAATCGTAAATATGATGCTAAACTGGTAGGTGAAGATCCAACCACTGACCTGGCGCTGATAAAGATAGACGAAGATGGTCTGGTATTTATTAAATATGGAGATTCTGATAACCTCCAGATTGGAGAATGGGTCTTGGCAGTTGGAAATCCATTTGAATTGACCTCAACTGTAACTGCTGGAATTGTCAGTGCGAAAGCGCGTAATATCAATATTCTCAACAGGCGTGAGTATGGTATTGAATCATTTATACAGACTGATGCTGTAGTAAATCCCGGAAATAGCGGAGGAGCACTTGTGAACCTGCGGGGAGAACTCGTTGGAATCAATACGGCCATTGCATCACCTACTGGTTCCTACACAGGATATTCTTTTGCCGTACCAGTATCGCTGGTTAAAAAGGTGATGGATGACCTGCTGGAATATGGATCGGTTCAAAGAGCATTGCTTGGAATTCAAATCCGGGATGTAGACGCTGATCTTGCCAAGGAATTAGGCATCGATGAAACTATAGGAGTGTATGTGGCAGCTGTGAATGAAGGAACTTCTGCTGAAGAAGCAGGGATCAAAGAAAAAGATGTAATTGTGGCTATAGACGATATTCCAGTTAAAAATGTAGCAGAATTACAGGAATACGTTGCCCGTAACCGCCCGGGTGATAAGATCAGCGTATCCTTTATCAGGGATGGCAAACGAAAAACGGTCACGGCCACTCTTAAGAATACAATGGGAGATGAAAAGATGTATTCCAGAACCTCCAGCATGGAAATTAAAGGAGCCAGAATCAGGGAAATTGATGATGGCCTGAAAAAGAAACTGGACCTGAATGGTGGAGTTCAGCTGAATGAAATTCAGGAAGGTCCGTGGAAAGAAGCTGGTATCAAAGAATCGTTTATTATTACTAAAATCGATAAACGGGATATTAAGACTGTAAACGATTTAATGGCTGCACTTTCCAATAAATCTGGAGGAATTCTGATCGAAGGTAAATATCCTGACAGTGAAGATATCTATTATTACGGAGTCAGATGGAATTAGATTTAACCGAAAAAAATCATGAATAGTTGGGATTAATTCTCTATATCCAACAAAAAAGGCGGGCTATTACTAACCCGCTTTTTTAATTTCTAATTAGAAAATTAGGCATCACAATTTCCAGCCATACACGCAAGTTCCTGTGCAGCAGTCGTATAATCCTCTTCTTCGTATCGGTAAATTTTTGAAAAATCGATATCAGGAAACTTCTTAACCAGTTTTTCATACAGATCATTTGATATTTCTTCATAAGGCATTTGATCGAATTTCGCATCAAATGCGGGAAGAAATGTAATTCCGCCTATTTTATCCTGGTTTTCCCATACCCATTTAATAATATCAAGTACCTCATCAGGCTTATACGTAATAGTAACGCTTGGATTATGTTCTGTGTAATTCATTTTTACCTGTAGCCAGTATTCCAGTTGTTCCAATGCAGTTCGCGTATTTCTAGTGATTGCTCCAGGAGGAGATTTCATTGGAAAATGGACCACATAGGTATTTGCATTTTCTTTTTTCTGACCATTCTCAGGATCCATCGGAACACCAGCATTGTGCAGGACCTTATAAACCGGTGTATGTGTGCCGATCCTTACATTTCTTATGTACTGATCAGCCCATCTGGCATGGATACCTGGGGAGCAATTTAATAACTGTGAAGAATTTCCTGAAGGTTTTACACAAGTTACCGCAGCAGATTGATTGATACCCAGCACTTTCGCATAATTTTTATTTGTCTCAACCGCGATCTGTTGCAACATTTTCTGTACATCCGCTTGCTGGACCAAAGGGCAATCGAGCTGACCATTAATATCCACCCCCAATAATCTTTCTTCAGAACAATTTGCCTTCCATTCAGGCCTTAATCCGGGAAAATAAGTAGCCATTGACTGAATAGTACCTATGATTGTGGCAAGTTCAACTTTTTCAGAAAGATCCTCGAATTGATCATTAGCTCTTGCTACCGCTACTGACAGGTTACAAAACTGAAATGGTCTTAATACAATTTCTCCACATGGGTTGGTCCCAAATTTCGCAGGTTTTCTTCTTTCTGGTTTTGTTTCAAGGGCTGCATGCCTGTTAAAAATGCCGGGCTCACCTCTTTCTGAATTAACAATGTCCAGAACATATTTAGCAACCTCGCTTTGTGTCAATTCCCTTTCAGGCCACACCGCTGAATTATTTGCATTCCAGCGTTGACTGTTTTTTATCCAGAAATCCCCATCCTTACAATGACGCATTTCATGATCATCATAATCAAATAAAGCGATCATAGCTGTTCTGCGTACGCCGCCAGATACAGCAGCCTGGCCAACTGAACACATTATGTCGTGGGCATCAATGGGTCTCAAGAAGCTACCCTGTCGCTGAAGTATTCTTGATCTGACAAACTCCAGCATATTTTTTAATGGTTCTGGTCCACTTGCTCTTCCTCCTTTTACACGTAAAACAGCACCTGCTTCCCTGATCAGAGAGTAGTTAAAGTGTATATCGCGACCACTAAACCAGGTTTCCATACCCACTTTTAAAGCTTCTCCCCAGCCCTCAGTTGAATCTTCTAAAACAAAATTGAGTGGTTGCTCATTTTTTTGTCTTTTTATTCTTGGAAATTTTTCAACATATTCTCCTTCAACTGAATAACCTACACCACACCCACTCATGGAAATAATAAGGGCCTCTACAAAAGATTGTATGCCATCGACCGGCATATATGAACAGTTATAGATACTGATATTGTTTCTTCTTGCTGCAGGACCTGCCATGGCCAATAACCTCATGGATGGCATTACTTTCATTTCCAGAATTCCTTTTCGAATCCTTTCATACGTAGATTTTGGTAATCTGAATTCTGAAAGTTCTTTGAGGAAATTTACTGCACGGTCAACTGTTTCAACCCAGGTTTCCCTTCTACCCAGATCCCAGTTGAATCTGGAATATTTATCATAGAACTGAAACTTTTGTAATTGTGTCGGAAAATACTTATCAGAATCTGAAAATGCTTTTTTGACGTCATCAGGTACCGGACGTTCCTGTCGCATTTTAGCATGTTCGGCGCGATATAAAATATATCTTTTAGCAGCATCAAATTCTTCTGCAGCTTGCAGCACCGTTTCAACAATGTCCTGAACGTTTTCAACTGTTGGTACATCAAATTTGGCTGAAACGATATTCAACACCTGGCTTGCTAATTCGTTCGCCTTCTTTTCTGCCTTTTGCTCAGGGCGATCCAGTGATCTGAAACATCTGAATATTGCATTTTCAATCCGTTTCAAATCAAAAAGAACTTTACGTCCGTCCCTTTTTACAATTTCAGTCGGGGCATTCACAATAATCTTTTTTTCGGTACCTTTTGAGGCATTTACTTCTTTTAATTTTTCCTTGCTTGATTCAACTTGTTTCTGTTCTAACATATTTGTAAAAAATTAATTTTTTATACACGTAACCTGGCTTGATCTATTCCAATACTTTGTGAATTAATTCTTTCAGAAAAACGCAGTTCGAGCTAAAGATATATTAGCATTTTACTAATTGCAAGGATATTTTTCTTAAAAATTTCACCTGATTTATAAGTTACTTTATTGCATAATATTACGTTAATTTTATTAACAATTAATTAAAGTACTTTTCTTTATAGCCTGATTAGCAATATGTTATAAATGACTAATTGACAACATTATTTACGTTTTTGTAATTAAAAAGATCTTCAAAACCAAGATTTTTTACAAAAAATGATTTTTCTTTAAAGTTTCACTTTAAGTATAGAAAAATATCACTCATAGCCTTTATGCGGATCACCTTTAATTATCGGAAAGTGTACTAAAATTAACGTGATAAATTGAACATAACCTATAATCTAGTTAATATAATCTCCTCTCAATGTCCTGAATCGTTTACGGACTTCTGCTGCAAAAACACTTCCCGGATATTTTCTAAGAAATTCTTGATACAGTTCTTTTGCTTTCTCGACATCCTTTAAGTGATAATCGTATATTTCTGCTATTCTGAAAAAGGCATCATCCCCGAATATATCATCCGGATAATCAGATAAAATAATATCCAGTAAACTAATGGCTTTATCAAAATCCCCCATCTCCAGGTAAATTGTAGCTTGAAGCCAAAGAATTTCATCAGTTAACCGGGATCCCTTATATTTTTCATACATATTCTGTAATGAATCCAGTGCGGCGTTTTTTCTATTTTGAAAAAGCATTAATTCGATATTGGCATATTTACGCATGAGAAAATCAGAAGTATCCAATCCTATATTATCCTTAATCAATAAACTTAAATGAATTGCATCATTCGATATTTCACGGGTTGTAGCTTGTTTTAGTACATCCAGATGTTCCTGCGCCAATGAAAATTCCCCTTTATAATATGAAAGTTTTGCACTCCGTAATTTTGCTTCATAGCCAATTGGAGTTTCTTTTCGGGATTTTTCAACCTGTGCATATAGTAGTGCAGATTCCCAGGGTTCTCCTGACAACAAATAAATATCTCCAAGATCAAGTTTACATCTGGCTTGTAATTCCGGAGATACACGGGGAATATTAATGATCGCATTTAATATTTGAATGGCTGAATCTTTTTCATTTAAATAAAATGCATGTAATCTTGCTTTGCTTAATAAAGCTTCGGCTGTCCTGGAATTAATTCCCAATTCCTGAACAAGATTGGTATAGTCATTTGCTAGAGTACGGATCTCTTTTACATCTACCGGAAATGTATTTTTTACAAGTTCCTCCCGTGATTTGATTTTATATCGTTTGGCAATAGGATATATATATGCCTGCTGGTAGTTTTTGGTTAAATAATCAAAAATTTCCAGAGCTGATTCATAATCTTTATTTTCAAGAGCAATCAGACCGACTTCTAAAATTTCATTACCTTCTTTACCTGTCTTCAAATCATATGCCCTTGCCTGAAGGAAAGCACCATAAAAATTTCGTTGCTGGATATTTACCCATATGATTAGTTCAGCATATATTTCATTGTTCGGATCTTTTTGTATCAGATCATATAACATTTGTTCAAAACCCGTAAGATCTTCTTCTTCGTTTAAAAAATTCTGTAAAACATTTTTCACATATGGCAGATTATTTGGACTTCGATTGACAAAGTTCAAATACTCCCGCACCATTTTATCTTTTTCATTTAATAATCTGTATATCGTTGCTAGTTCAACTGCATACAGTAAGGGATCTTTTTGTATTGCTCTACCGGCCTCATACAATTGGATACCATACTCAAGCTTTTGATTTCTTATAAAATATTGTGCTGTCATTCGTAATTTTCTTTCATCCTGTTTCACCCCGTCGATCAGGTTCTCGTAATATGCTTTTTCTTGTTGAATATTGCCCTTCCTGCCGAATATCAATCCTTTGTCTACAGCATAGAAAACGTTATCAGGAAAATCTTTAATATTTTTGTCAATGTATTTTTCAGCAGATTGGTAATCATTGGTGCTTAGTAGTATTTCAAAATAGTTTTTATGGATCAATGGAATGTTTTTAGGATTTCGTGATAGTTTCTGATACAAATCTTTTGCTTTTTCCAATTCTCCAAGTGAATAATATTCATTGGCAAGATTTATATCAGCCAGATTCTGTGCTACTGATGGTGCATAAATGGAACAATAAAAAATTGCAACCAAATAAAAATTCCGGATAAGTCTATGTTTCTGACTTTTCAACATGTTATTTATAATTTTTAAAATTATATATTAATTTATTATTAATTATTAGTGTGTGGATATGTGGAAAACGAATAAAACTTTTACTTGTTTTTTTAAAATGTTAATAAATATAAAATTAGTATATAATTATAAACATTTTATCAACTTTTAATATATTGATTTTCAATTATTTACGTTTGAATGTTCTTATGAAAGTTTAAATGTGGATAACTTTTTTTTATTATTAATTGTGGAAAATTTGACTAAAAGGTTATATAACTTTTTTTTTATCCACACCCTAATTCCTAAATTTTATATTTGGTAGTAATCATCTTTATTATTGGTGATTTATGAATAAGTTATCCAATTGTTATCCACATTAAAATTCGAGATTAATGTCAGTTATTTCCCAATTTGCCCGAACCGATATTACTTCCGGGAAAAAGTAGACTTCCTCAGGTTTAATATTATCATAAATATTTCCAGGGTCCCACTTACCATCATTGTTAGTGTCAATAAATACACGTATAACATAACTGCCAGGTTTTACATTGTTGAAAGAATATTCTGATGTATTTTTTATTTCTTGCTGAATTTCTAATCCTTGTTTATCCAGCAGTTGAATTGTAAACGAAGAAAAAGATGTAAACACCTTTCCTCGAATAATTCCAAAATTTTCGCTGCGCAATTGGGTGTAATAATAATCAAGATCTCTGAGTGTATCATTTTCAACGGATGTAAAACTTCCCCTACCAAAATGTAGATTCAGGTCCGTTTGTCTTTTTTTACCGGTATTTATTCCTGCTCCCCCTCTCGATTTATTTTCGGGTATTTGAACTACGGTATCTAAAGACCGGAGTTTATCTTCTATATATTCATTAAAAAATAATTTAATAGAAAAAGCAAAGGTATCATCTCGATCATTTATTGAATGAAGAGAATCATAGGGGATAAATTGATAAGTGACACTGTCATATTTAAAATAAACACTATCAGCAATGATTGATTTTATGGGTTTACTGAAAGTAATTTTTCCATTAAAATTATCAGTAATTTTTTCAGCATCTTTGGGTGAAAAACTGTAATTAAAATCTTCCTTTTTTCTTTTTGATTCTGTGAATTTCAGATATAAGGTATCATACAAAACATTATTTATGCTATCATAAGCACTTAAGAAAAACTGTAAACTATCGATATCTTGAAATGTATTATAAAAACGAATCGTTTTTCTGTCCCCTCCAAAATTATGATATAAAACGTGTGAGGAATCATTAGTTTTAATTGTGTAATCGTTAATATTTTTGTTCAGTTTTACTTCATAATATTGTCCTGATGGACCGCTTCGCTGGATTTTGACAGGGCGCATATCTAGGTAAAAGACATCGAGAAAAACTGAATCAATATATTGATTCAAGTTTAAGGTATCAGAAAAAAAACCAAAAGGTTCTTTGGGGATATCGCAAAATAGATTTGAATTACTATCAAAGTAAGTATATATTTTATAGTATCCGTTTTTAATATTTTCTATACGAAATTTTCCAAATTCATCCGACCTTGTTAAATATATTGGCTTACTGTTAAAGATATCTAATGTGTCATCCGCCTCATAAAGGCATACAGTATATTCTTCAGCCGGTTGATTGGTGAATAGATTTTTTACCTTACCTGTAATATAAATAGAATCTATAAAATTACCTGTACTGAATGCCAGAACATTATCATAAGTGACATTTCCTTCTGTGATATCCTGAATTGCATTTTGAAAATTAAAAGTAAATGTAGTGCTATCTGTAAATGATTGAGGAAATGTAAGTTCGATACTGTTTTTTTTAATTTTACTTTCAAATTCAGAATCAATCAGCGGTGTTATGATGAGTTGTTTATTGAGGTTTTCTATTTTTAAATGTTCATCGTAAAAAAGTCTGACACTAGTTCCCTCAAAATTTAAGCTCTTATTATCAGGAATGGATTTAATAAGAATTGGTGGAATTGTATCCCTTGGTCCTCCCGTTGGTGGTTTTATATTGGCACAATTTGATAATATATATATACCAATTAAAATAAAAGCTATAAAAAAAAGCAGGCTTTTCATTTTTTAAGTAAATATATCAAGCTGGAATAATTATTATTGTTTTTTGCGCCGTAACTATTTGATTTTAAGCCAGTTATAGCTGATTTTATATAATTTTTGCGTTTATATTTATTATATTCACTTAATAAACTCACGTAAAAGGCATCCATCTTCATTGGAATAATTGATTTTAACTTCAAATCGTGCAGTTTTGCCAATGACTTAAGACTGCTTTGGTTAAAATGATATAAATGTCTCGGAACATCATAAGCGGCCCAATATTCTTTATACTTTTCAGCATCATAGGATTCATGATTTGGCAATGCTAATACAAGAGAACCTTTTTTTAGAAGCAATTTTTTAACCTGGGAAATCACTTCATGGAGATCTGGCATATGTTCAAGCACATGCCAAAAGGTAATGATTTCGAATTCACCTTCTGGGTACAGATCAGAAAGATGCTCATATATTTTTATATTCAATAATTTTTCAGCATTTTTCATTGCCAGAGGATCTTTTTCTACTCCATATATATTCCAACCATTTTGATTACAAACGTATAAAAATTCTCCCGTACCACATCCAACATCCAGAATCTTCCCCTTTTCGCTAAGCGAATTGATTAATTTAAGTTTATTTTTTAATGTAAAATTACGAACTAACTTATAAAGGAAATTTGTTAAGCTATTAGCTTTGTTGGTATGCGAAATATAATTTTCTGACTGATAATATTTTTCAAGTTCAGTATTTAGAGGTCTGGGATTTGTAAAGCGAAATGTACAACTATTACATTCATTAATGGCAAAACTTTCACCACTGACAAAATGATCCTGACATATTATAAAATTTTTAATGTCCTTGCTTCCGCATAATGGACAATTATCAATCTTTTGATACATATTCTATTTACCCAGATAAACCATTAATATTGATATATCAGAAGGTGATACACCGCTGATCCTGGAAGCCTGCCCTATGGTTACTGGCTTTATTTTCAATAATTTTTCTTTTCCTTCAGAAGAAAGTGAAGATAATCGGTTAAAGTCAAAATTTATTGGAATTTTAAAATCTTCCATAAGTTCCATTTTATTGGCCAAATTCTTTTCCTTATCAATATACGTTTCGTATTTTATTTGGATTTCAACCTGTTCAATAACTTCTTTTTCAAACGTATTTATAAATGCTAAGAAAGAATTATTCGTTTTGGATAAGTCAAAAATATTAACTTCCGGTCTTTTTAATAGTTTATACACAGAAGATTTTTCATTGATATCAGTAGAATTAATTCTGTTTGCCAGTTTATTGAACATCTCTGGTTCAATTTTTATTTCCTTTAATTTTTTTCGTAATAATTTGGTAGCCTGTTTTTTATCCTGCATAAGCTGATAACGATCTTTTGAGGCTAGACCAACATCATATCCTTTTTCTGTTAATCGAAGATCGGCATTATCTTGACGGAGTAAAATTCTGTATTCTGCACGGGATGTAAACATTCTGTAAGGTTCTTCGGTTCCTTTATTTATAAGATCATCAATTAGAACTCCGATATAAGCTTCCGAACGTTTTAAAATAAAGGGATCTTGATGATTAATGTTATTGTGCGCATTTATACCCGCAATAAGTCCCTGACTGGCCGCTTCTTCATAACCGGTTGTTCCATTTATCTGGCCAGCAAAAAACAAATTTTTTATCAGTTTGGTCTCAAGAGTAGGCTTTAGTTGTGTGGGTGGAAAGTAATCATATTCAATAGCGTATCCGGGTCTGAACATTTTAACATTCTCAAATCCCGGTATTTTTCTAAGCGCCAGGTACTGAATATCTTCAGGAAGAGAAGTAGAAAACCCATTCACATATACCTCAACGGTATGCCATCCCTCTGGTTCAACAAAAATCTGATGCCGGTCTCTTTCGGCAAAGCGATTTATTTTATCTTCAATGGATGGGCAATATCTCGGTCCCACACCTTTAATCCTTCCTGTAAACATGGGAGATCTTTCAAATCCTTTTTGAAGCATATGATGAACATTCTTATTAGTATATGTGATAAAGCAGCTTAATTGTTTTTTTAGTGTTGGTGTATCCATAAAAGAAAATTTACCTGGATTTTTATCTCCTTTCTGCTCTTCGAATTTTGAATAGTCAAGGCTTCTACCATCCACACGAGGGGGTGTCCCTGTTTTCATACGACCTGATTCAAATCCTAATTCAATCAAAAACTCAGTTAATCCATGGGCAGCTTTTTCTCCGGTTCGCCCACCACCGAATTTTTTTTCCCCGATATGAATAATCCCATTTAAAAAGGTACCATTGGTTAGGACAACTGATTTACCTCGTATTTCAAGTCCCAATCCAGTTTTAACACCTTTCACCACTCCATTTTTGACAATAATACCTGTTATCATTTCCTGCCAGAAGTCAACATTTTCTAGCTTTTCAAGTTGAAGACGCCATTCTTCTGAAAAGCGGAGTCTATCGTTTTGAGATCTGGGACTCCACATAGCCGGCCCTTTGGATTTATTAAGCATCCTGAACTGGATCATTGATTTGTCAGATATGATACCTGAATATCCTCCCAAAGCATCTATCTCACGAATTATTTGTCCTTTTGCCACACCACCCATCGCCGGATTGCATGACATCTGCGCAATGGTCATCATATTCATAGTGGCCAATAATACTTTTGATCCCATGTTGGCAGCAGCAGCAGCTGCTTCACAACCCGCATGGCCGGCACCAACAACAATTACATCGTATTCCGTAAACATTTTTACTATAATCAGAAAATGTTCCACGTGGAACACTTAATATATGAACAAATATAAAATTGAATGTTCCACGTGGAACATCAAGAAAGATACAAAGTTAGGCACTCATTTTCTTTTTCACGCATAATTTGTAATTCATCTTCAGATTTATCACGATATCCTAATAAGTGAAGTACACCATGAATCATCACACGATGTAATTCATTTATGAAAGGAATTTTTAAATCCTGGCTATTTTCTTTAATGCGATGTATACTTATATAAATATCTGATTCTAGATTCCGTTCATCATCCGAATAATCAAAGGTAATGACATCGGTGAGCGTATGATCATGAAAGTATATTTTATTGAATTCAAGTAAAAATTCATCTGAGCAAAAAATAAAATTAATATTTTTTATTTTTTTGCCTGTTTCATTTTTGATTATTAGCTCAATCCAATTTCGTAATTTTGTTTTATTGGGGACCGTAAATTTCACATCCTCATAAAAAAAATGAATTCGAGGCATAATTAACTAATATAAAAACATAGTTCCACCCTACTGCCATTCTCCTTGAAATTAACTTCATCACTAAGATGTTTCATTAAAAAAATACCACGACCACTTGGTTTATCTATGTTTTCAGGTGAGGTAGGGTCAGGAAGATTGTGGAAATCAAATCCAAGTCCTTCATCCTTTATTATAAATTTAATGAGATTATCATTCAAAGATAATGACAGGTATACATTCTTCTTCTTATCATTATGATTCCCATGTCTGATTGCATTATTGACGGATTCAGTTACTGCAACCATGATATTACCATATATATCATCATCCAGTTTGAATTTTTCTTTGGCGTTGTCAATAAAACTTTCAACGATCCTGATGTTTTCTTCAAGCGAAGGAAAATGGATTTTAATTGAATTCATTATTTAATTATTTGAATGTCGTTTCTAATCTATTAAAATAATCCATAACCTCCTTTTTATAGTAGGGATTTAGTTTTGGAGGTAAAGTTCTTAATAGTTCTATTTCTTTCTCCTTGGATTTCAAATATTTTTCAAATTCAGGAGGTATTTCCCGTTGTTTGTCTTGTGCAGACTTTGCCTCTCTTTCAGGATCTAATTCCTGCTCGCGCATCGCATCTTCTGCTTCAAGTAGTCTTGTCATAATTTCCTGTTGACGCCGGATCAATTGTTCAGTTAATCGTTTATTGACCAAATCAATCTCTGTTTCTTCCATTTTATCAGTTATATCCCCTAATGAACCTTCTTTACCATTCATTTGATTTAATTTTTTCTCTTCCTCCTGAAGCATTCTACGAATTTTTTCCTGTTCTGCAGCAAGTTTTGCTAATTCCTCTGAAAGTTCTTTACCTGTTTTACCACTTTTCTTAAGCTCACTGATCTGTTGGTTCAATTGCTTTTGAAGTTCAGATAATTGTTGATTTCCCGGTTTTTTATCACCAGGATTAGGAATGGCCATGGCATTGGCAAGTTGCTGCTGCATCATGGAAAGTACGTCATCCAATAATAAGGCGAGATTATTCATAGATGTCATTGCAAATTGTTGTTTGCCAGTTGCCTGTGCTTTTTTCCTTTCCCGAAGATTTTCAACACTTTCATCCATGTATTTATTCATTTCGCTAACCTCCCTGGTCACAAATGAAGAGATCATGGCAACTCTTTTTGATAAAGCTATAAGACTGTCCTCAATTACTTTGGCATCATCTTTCAGTTTCAATTGTTTCTGCGATAGATCAATAAATCTGGGATCACTTTGATTAATTGATTTAAATCCATCCATAATTTCTTCCTGCGTAAAAGATAGCTTAAGAAGGTTATCAACAATCTGACGAAGATCATTAAAATCTTCCTGCATCTGCATCATTTGCCCACTGGCTTGCATCGATTCCAATTTTTCACCCATTTTCTGCATATTTTTTGCAGCGTTTTTCTGAGCTTCTGATGCTTTATTTCGTTTACGTTTGTCAAGATTTTCTATTGCTTCGTTTTGCTCCTTTTTAATATTCTCTTCCTCTTCAATCGTATTTTCCATTCGGTTCGGGAATTGCAGATCCTGGTTCATGTCCAACATTTCCTCCATCGACTTTTGGAATTCCTCGAAATCCTGATTTAAGTTTTCCTGTTGTTCCTTCAGATTATCGAGTTCATTTGATTTTTCTTCTGTCTCTTCAGAAAGAGCATTCTGATTCTCTTCCATTTCATTTATTTCCTCAATGACTTCATCCAGCTTCTTTTCATATTTTAACCGTTTAAAAAGTTCTAATGCCCTTTCAAGCTCTCTTTCCAGGTTTTTTTCATTTAAGTTCAGATTTTCGAGAATATTTTTAATCTCATTCAGATCCTTTTTCTCATCAAGTAGTTTGGCAAGTTCTTCATAAAGTTTTTTGGTTTCTTCATCAAGCATTTCATCCATCAACTTCTGAAGTTGTTCAACCTTTTCTTTAAAAGCTTCATCGAGTTCTTCAAATCTTTCCTGTTTCAGCTTATTGGCCTCATTTAATTCCTGAAGTTGTTCGATTTCTTCAGTGAGCTGCTGTTTGTCTTTAATTAATTCTTCGAGCAATTTCTGATCCTGCCAGTTCATCTGTTTTTTCCCCTTCAAGCGATCTTCGATTTCATTCAATTTCCGGTTAAGTTCCTGTGCTCTTTTAAAACTTTTATCTATCTGATTTTCAGCTGCTTGTGATGATTTTTTAAGCTCTTCCTTGAGTTCTTTTTTATCTGGTATGCTGAAAAAATAAATGCCTGTTCTGGAAGATTTAGAACCATTGATACCATCATTGTCCCTTACTTCCAGATAATATTCGATCTGGTTGGATTTATTCAGATTTAAACTGTCTAGATTCCAATGATAATAATAACTTTGTGAGTTTTTACCAGGATCAATATTCAGATTTACCTTTTCATATAAATCAGGTTCTACATTTCCAGAGCCGGAATAAACTTTATAAAACAATCGGAGATCCCTGAAACCATAATCATCAGATATATTGCCTCCAAGTATTAAAAAATCATATAATACTGTATCTGAAAACTGATTGACAGAGATTTTTGGATACTCATCAGGGATTACATCAAGGTGATAGATTATTTTATCCTTGTTGGACGTAAAATTATTTGATAGTGAAATTTCATAATTCTGTGATTGATGAATTTGTTTATTAAAATTAAATAGCTGATTATCAGATTTTTCTAATGAAAATTTGTTGTCCTCATTCATAAATTTAATGGACATGCTATCAGCGAAAAGGGTTTGAAATTGCCACTGAATACGTGTTCCCTCAGGAATCTGTAAATTTCCTACATTGGTAAATGTTTCCGGATTTTTCTTCAAATATCGTGGATATAAGAGTTCCACGTTAAAATTTTTAATATTGGGTCGGTTAACAACTTCAATCGAATAGGTAGTCGATTTAAATCCTGCCGCTTCAAAATTGAAGGTGATATTTCGTGAGATTTTCTGGAATGTGTATGAATAATGTACTTGATTATCGGCATTCAACTTTATTTTTCTTTCACCAAGAACTAAATACACATTTTCAGGAATCATATCCCCAGCCAAAGATAGCTTGAGATCAAAATCCTCATTCTTATATGCAATCAAGTTTTTATTTTCAAGAATAAATTGAAAAGGAGCAACAGGCTTATATTCTTTTTTATAGTTGATGATCCTGGCTGTGCTTTCCTTAATTACCTTGGGAAAGGAAACTCCCACAAATACCACTATCACAAATGGAATGATGAGGTAAATTACATATTTTCGATTAGTTGAATATGAGATTGCCTTTTCAAATGATATATTCGTGATTTCCTGTGATTTTTGATCGATACTGGCTTTCACCAATTGATTTTTATCGGTCAATAAATTATATAGCTGTAAAATATTTAACAGTTTATCCCCAATACTTGGGAAAAAATTACCGATTTTATGTGCAGCCTCTTCATGTGATAATTGCATCGATGAGATGAATATTCTGAATAATGGCAGAAAGATCCATTTAAAAAAGACAAAAGAAAGAAGTACAATGTATGAATAAAATAATACAGATCTGATTATTGTATTAAACTTGGCGAAATATTCAAGAAGGTTATAAAACAAAAAGGCACTTAATAATAATGACAATGATATAATAAGTCCTTTAATAAAAAAGTTGGTATAATACTTTTTCTTATAAGCCCTAATTCTTTGCTGAATTGATGTATCCTCCACTACCTTATTTGTTTTATTGAATTTATAAAAATTTAATTAAGCTGTTTTGGTTTATCAAAATATACCTCACTGAAATCTCTATATTGCATGGGATTGTTAGGAAAATTTTTCACATATGATCGTATTAATCGATAACCTTCATCATACCAAAGTATAATAATAGGTGCATCTTCAATTAATATCTTTTCCGCCTGCTTAAAAATACGATTCGCTTCTCTTAAGGTTTTAGCATTTAACGCTGTTCTATATAAGGCATCAAAATTATTATTTTGATATCTTGCAATATTAGGATACGATATAGCGCCCCTTTTGGTTGGCACATTACCTCCATAAAATGGCCATAAAAAATTTTCGGCACTTGGAAAGTCGGCTACCCATCCTGTTCTCATAAATCTAAACGTTCCCTGGTAACTTTTTTCAATTAATTGAGCAAAGGGCAGAATGGTTAACTCAATCTCAATATTCAAATTGTCTTTTAATTGTTTTTGAATTTCAATAGCCACATTTGTGTTTCGTTCACCTTCGGCATTTAATAATAATTCAATTCTGGGAAATTTTTTACCTTCCGGATACCCTGCTTTTGAAAGAAAATAACGGGCGGAATCAACATTCAGATGATATCCGTAAATGTCATCGATACTATAATCTGCAAAAACTGGTGGCGTGATTCCATGATTACCAGGTGCATAGCCTTCTCCATTTAACACGAAATCAAGAATTTTTTCACGGTCAATCGCATAACTAAAAGCTTTTCTTACATTTTTATCTTCAAATACAGGATCCTGTAGATTAAACGTTAGAAATTGTGTCATCATTTCTGGTACTCGTTGTAAATCATATGGTTGATATTCACCTTGTTCTATTTTCGATGTTTCTTCAAGTATATCTATGATATAATCTGTTGGTAAACGGTAGAGCATTTCAAGATTTCCTTTTCGAAATTCAAATAATTCAGTTTTTTTATCTTTAATAAATTGAATACTGATTGCATCAAGAAAAGGCAGTTGATTACCAAAAGCATCAATGCCATGATAATTTTCATTTTTTTTCAGAATAAGAGAAATATCTTCATCAACACTTGCCAAATAAAAAGGGCCTGTACCGACGGTTTTTATTCGCATGTCGATTCCATACATTTTTTCCGCCTCTCTCGGATAAATAAAACATTCTGGCATAGACAGTGTAACAAGAAATATGGAATTAGGTTCAATAAGTCTTAACTGGATGGTATATTTATCTACCACCTGTATTCCTTTAAGTCCAAATTCGGGTTCTTTACCACTAGCTGAAGCGTTGTAATACTCATTCGCGCCTAGCAATACATCTTTAAAAGAGGAGGAAAAGAGTTGGTTATTCATATTCTGGATACATAGTCTTGTGAAACAATATTTTACATCTTCAGCAGTTAATTCACGTCCTTTACCATCAGTAAAACAGGGATCATCGTGAAAATAAATCCCTTCTTTTAATTTAATGGTGTATGTCTTTCCAGACTCATCTATTTCATAGTTTTCCGCAAGACCCTGAATAACCTGTAAATTTTCATCATCAAGTTTGAATAGTCCTTCATAGATCTGAGAAGCAACCCGGTATGAATAAGCATCTGTAATATTGTGTGGGAAAAGATTTTTTATATATTCTGATTCATTTAACCTGAAAATTCCACCATAATAACGTTCTCCTTTTCCTTCTTTTAATGTCGATTGATTATCTGTATTCTCCCTTTCAGGTGAACAAGATATGATTAAGAATAGAGAGTAAACACAAATAAGTAATTTCTCCTTCATGTTTCTTTAAATAAAAAATGAAATAAACAAATTTCATCTAATTTAACTGATTTCCAGTAAAATAGGGCAATGGTCTGAATGTATTATTTCTGGAAAAATTTCAGCTTTTTTCAATCTAGATTTAAGTTGGTCGGTTGCCATATGGTAATCTATACGCCATCCTAGGTTTTTTGATCGTGAATTAAATCGAAAACTCCACCACGTATATTGATGCGGTTCTTCGTTAAAGAAACGGAAAGTATCTATAAATCCTGTTTCCAGGAATTTACTTACCCATTCCCGTTCTTCGGGAAGAAATCCAGAAGAATTTTTATTGGATACAGGATTATGTATATCAATTGGTTTATGGCATATATTAAAATCGCCTGAAATAATCAGCTTGGGTTTCTTTTTTTTAAGATCTTCTACATAAGGTAAAAAGTCATTTAAAAATTTCATTTTAAAGGATTGCCGGTCTTCTCCGCTTGAACCTGAAGGAATATATAGACTCATGACCGAGAAGTCTTTATAATCTATCCTCAATATCCTTCCCTCCTCATCATATAATTGCATTCCGCTGCCAAACTCCACAAAATCCGGTTCTGTTTTAGTAAGAATGGCAACTCCACTATAACCTTTTTTTACTGCACTGTGCCAATATAATTTATAACCGAGATGTGTGAATTGATCTATATTAATCTGGTTTTGATGAGCTTTTAACTCCTGTAAACATAAAATATCCGGAGAAACATTTTTAACCCAATCAAATAGACCTTTGTTTAAAGCTGATCGAATTCCATTGACATTATAGGAGTATATTTTCATTTATAAACCAATTTCGCTTTCAAAATATTCAATGATATGCATCTTCATAAGTTTTTCCTGTTCAATCATATCGGAAAAAGGTAATTTTTTAACAAGTTTCCAATGCGGCCAACCATCCTGATCGATCCCCTCAAGTTCGTAATAACCCGATAAACTTAAAATTTTGCATATCGCTATGTGGATCAGATCTCTTTTTTCCTCCTTGGTAAATACCCGGTTTCCTTTTCCGAGCTCATGAACACCAATAATAAAAAGAACGGTGTTTAAGTCATTAGGACGCTTACTAAATGCATTTTCTATTTTATTCAATACTTTTTCCCATGATTTGTGTAGATCAAGATTTTTCCGATACATTTCTAATTAATTCATCCGGTCTCGATACTGATTGAATTTGTTAACAACATTCAAAATTAAATATCCTTTGAAAGCAAATATATATTCATTATTTTAAAATCAACAAAATTAATTATCAGCTATGTTCAGTGACTTCCTATCCTTACTGTTTCCCAGGATATGTGAATTATGTAACCAGGGATTAGCCAAAAGAGAAGAGTTAATTTGTCTTAAATGTTTACATGAATTGCCCCGCTTTAAAAATGATCTTCCCAGAGAGGAAATTTATAGGCATTTTGTAGATTCACATCTATATCATGCATTTTATGCTTACCTGAAATTTTATAAAAAAGGAATCACCCAAAAATTACTACACAAAATAAAATATGATAGAATACCAGTTCTCGGTGAAAGAATCGGGTATTTATTGGGTACAGAAATTAGACATAACGATAAAGATTTTAGCGTAGACTTGGTTGTACCTATTCCTCTTCATCCTAAAAAACTAAAAAAACGAGGTTACAATCAATCTGATTTTTTCGCAAGAGGATTAGCCAGAGCGCTCAATACTCAATGGTCAGCGAAAGAAATAATAAGAACAACACACAATGAAACACAAACAAACAAAACACGCCAGGAAAGAATTAATAATGTAAAAGGTATATTTCAGGTTGTTGCGAAAAATAATATTAAAAATAAGCATATTATGCTCGTGGATGACGTAGTTACAACCGGTGCAACGCTGGAATCGTGTGCCCAAGAAATTAGTGAAGCAAGAGCCAGGTATATTACCCTGGCAGTACTTGCTATTGCGAAATAAAAAACCCCGATTATTCGGGGCTTAGTAATATTTTAAATTGATTAATAGCTATTAATAATTAGATCCTGCCCTGATCATGGCACATCGGAAACCAATTGTCGCGGTTGCTGAATCTTCAGACAGGAATCTTCTTGTTCCCGGTGACATCCAGTAAGCGACATCTTTCCACGATCCGCCTTTATAGACTCTTACTCTATCACTGATCATGGATTGTCTGGAATCCCACTCATACCAGTCTTCCGGATCATCAATATTGGCATTTTCTGTGGCATTTTTATCATTCGGGCCTCTACGTACTGGATTAAGATCTTCCATATCCTGGAAAGACAAAGGTCTGTAAACATCGAGAACCCATTCATTTACATTTCCTGACATATTATATAATCCAAAATCATTTGGCGGGTATTCATATATATATGCAGTAATCATGGCCCCATCGTTAAGTTTTCCTGCTATTCCGGCATAATCTCCACGTCCTCGTTTGAAGTTAGCAAGGAAATAACCCATTTGTTTACCATATGGATTTCTGAGTGCATGCCCGTCCCAGGGATATAATCTTCTATGTGTTTGGTTTTCATCCAACCACTGAGTTCCGATTAATGCCTGGGCCGCATATTCCCATTCTGCCTCTGTAGGTAGTCGGTAATCTGGTAGTACGACACCAGTTTCAAGAGGTATTCTTCCTCCAGTTTCTGCAGGAAGGTCTTCAAGACCTGCATCGGCTGCCAGTTTCTGATTAACAACTGAAGTTCTCCAGTTGCTGTAATCCATTGCCTGTCTCCAGCTTACACCCACTACCGGATAAAAACGGAAGCCAGGATACCTGAAATAATGATCAGTGTAAGGATCATTAAATGCCAGGTCTCTCGCCCATACACTGGTATCTGGCAAAGCAGTTTCATACGCAGTTCTAGGGGAATCAAGTTTTACATAATGCAGGTATTCTAACCAGTGAATATTGGCCACCTCGGTTTCATCCATATAGAATGAGGCTACAGTTACAGTTCTTTCTATATTATCTCTGGTATAAATAATATCTTCTTCGAAAGATCCTAGAACAGTTCTACCACCTTCAATAAATACAAGGTTTGGCCCTTCTGGTTGACCCCGATATTCCGCCACCTGGAATCCTTCTTCAGAATTATATTCCAATCCTGTGGCGGTACTGTATCTTCCTGGATTGGTTGCTGTTGGTGTACCTTTGCCTCCACATGCATATAAAATGGAAGCTACTAGACTGAAAAACACCAGATTTTTAAGGAAAGAAATCAATGTTTTCATGATAAAATTTTATTCAAAATGCTGTCACCTGTTTAACTTCTTTTTCAAAAATCCTGAATAATACCTATTCAGAATTCAAATATTTATTAGCTGATCTTATAAAATCGGCCGAAAATTTGTAACAATATTACAATAAAAACAAACTATATGTAAAATTTTTAACTAAATATTTCAATATTCCAAGATCGTTAAGACCTATTCTAACATATATACTCCAAAAATGTTGATTTTATTGTGTTTGATGCTAAGAATTTTGAATAATACTTTCAAGAGTTCTTTTGCTATGTACTACATTTTCTATATCCTGAATGATAAGCATTGGTTTATTTTTAGATTCTTTTAATTTACACCTACCAGGATTTGTTTTAATATAATGCAGAATCTGACCGAAAATTTCGGAATTATAAAAAGCTTCATTTTGGGGATCTATAAATTGAGCTTTGAGTGTTTCATTTTTTATAGTCAGTTTTTCAATTCCTAATTTTTCCGCAATCCATCGTATCCTCACTGTTTCGAACAGCGTATTAACAGATTCAGGTATTGCACCAAATCGGTCCCGAATCTCATTTATAAACGTTGATAATTCAACTTCATTCTTTATATTGTCCAGTCTGGCATAAAGATTTAATCTTTCACTAATATTTGAAACAAAAAACTCGGGAATCAGCATTTCAAAGTCTGTTTCAATAATACAATCCTCCGCAACAATTTCAGCTTTTTCCTTCAGGCTTTGTTCGAAAAGTTCTTTAAAATCAGTTTCTTTTAATTCATTGATTGCCTCATCAAGAATTTTGTGATAAGTTTCAAATCCCAAATCATTGATAAAACCACTCTGTTCTCCTCCCAGCAGATTACCAGCTCCTCTGATATCCAGATCACGCATGGCAACTCTAAATCCATCACCGAGTTCCGAAAACTCCTCCAAAGTTTTAAGCCGTTTTCGAGCCTCAACTGTCAAGCCAGCTGCTGGAGGAGTTAAAAGATAACAAAACGCCTTTTTATTGGACCGGCCAACTCTTCCACGCATTTGATGAAGATCGGACAAACCAAACATCTGTGCACGGTTTATGATAATTGTATTGGCATTTGGAATATCTAATCCAGATTCAATTATATTGGTTGAAACAAGAATATCATACTCACCTTCAATATATTTCAACATTATCTTTTCCAGCTTTTCCCCCTTCATCTGGCCATGTGCAACTGCAATGCTGGCATCAGGAACAAGTCGAAGAACAATATTTGCCACTTGTTCGATATCATTAATGCGATTATGCACAAAAAAAACCTGTCCTCCACGTCTCAGTTCAAAACTGATAGCATCTCTTATTATTTCTTCATTAAATGTATGAATTTCTGTAGTAACAGGTTGCCGGTTGGGTGGTGGTGTCGCAATAATACTTAGATCCCTGGCACCCATTAAAGAAAAATGAAGTGTTCTTGGTATAGGAGTTGCGGTAAGGGTCAGTGTATCAACGTTAATACGTATTTCTTTTAATTTCTCTTTAACGCTTACGCCAAACTTTTGCTCCTCATCGATTATCAGTAATCCCAAATCCTGAAATACAATATCCTTGTTTACGAGCCGATGAGTCCCAATTACAATATTGGTTTTACCTTCTGTGAGGTTATTAATAGTTTGTTTAATTGAATATGTCGATTTAAAACGACTGATATATTCAATTTTAACCGGAAAATCATATAATCGCTCGCTGAAGGTTCGAAAATGCTGGAAAGCGAGTATAGTGGTAGGTACAAGTACTGCAACCTGTTTGTTATCGGATACTGCTTTAAATGCTGCCCTGATGGCGATTTCAGTTTTACCAAATCCAACATCACCACAAACCAATCTGTCCATTGGATGGGGTTTTTCCATATCGGACTTTACATCATTAGTTGATTTGGCCTGATCTGGAGTATCTTCATAAATAAATGACGATTCCAATTCTGCCTGTAGAAAACTATCCACGCTGTATGCATATCCAGGACTTGCCTTTCTTTTAGCGTAAAGTTCAATTAAATCCTTGGCGATATCCTTTACTTTACTTTTAACTCTTTTCTTTTTCTGATCCCAATCTTGACTACCGAGTTTGCTCATCACCGGTGGCTTACCCTCCTTACCGGTATACTTCGATATTTTATGCAGAGACTGAACACTTACATAAAGAAGATCATCGTCTTTATATATTAACCTTAATGCCTCCTGATCTCTTCCATTTATAGTAATTTTATCCAGTCCGACGAACCGACCAATTCCATAATCAATATGAGTTACATAATCCCCTGGCTGAAGCGTCTCTAGCTCGCGTAATGTGAGTGCTTTGGATTTTGTGAATTTCTTTCTGGTTTTATATCTAAGGTGTTTTTCAAAAAGTTGATGATCAGTATAGATTGCGATTTTTAATTGATGATCAATAAATCCGCTTCTTAATTCTACATGGATAGAATCGAAGGATATGCTTGGATTTATTTCTTCAAAAATGGTAGTTAATCTTTCAATCTGGCTTCCTGATCCAGCGGAAAATATATTACTGTATCCCTTTTCCTGATTCTCTTCCAAATTTTTCCCAAGCAATTCAAAATTTTTGTTAAAGGAGGGCTGGCCTTGTGAATGAATATTGAAACTTTGGGCAGAATTCAAATGATAACGATTTCCAAATTCTATGCAGGTAAAATTTCTTAAAGATTCCTTAATGGAAATAGCTGTTTCAAAAATATCATTCGGTGAAAGGATTACCTGTGTCTGACCACTTTTATCGAGAATTTCATGGAATAGTTGTCTGGTTTTATCAAATTGCTGTTGAATCACATCAAGTGTCAATTCATAATCTTTAATAAAAATTTTAGTGTTTTTTGGTAAAAAGGATAGGAATGATTCTCTGCTTTCTTCAAGTAGTTTGGTCTGAATATTCGGAATAAGATGAATCTCTTTTAAATAGTCAACAGATAGTTGTGATTCAGGATTGAAAGTTCTGATACTTTCAACTTCGTTACCTATTAATTCTATTCTGTATGGAAGCTCATTGGCATAAGAAAAAATATCAATGATGCCTCCACGAATCGAAAATTGTCCTGCTTCAAAAACAAAATCAGTTTTTTCAAAATCATACGTAAAAAAAGTTTCAGTCAAAAATTTAAGGTCTACCAAACTTCCAGTTTTAATTGTAATCGTATGATGCAGAAGAGATCTTTTATTAATAACTTTTTCGGTTAATGCTTCAGGATAGGTAACGATTAATTCCCCTTTGGAATGTTTGTAATTAATTTTATTTAAAATTTCTGCTCGAAAAAGAATATTGGCATTATCAGTTTCCTGAATATCATACGGCTTTTTATATGAACTTGGATATAAAAGTATTTCACGATCTGGAATAAGGTTCTGGAGGTCATTAAAAAAATATGCAGCCTCCTCACGATCATGCATCACAAAGACGTAATTTTGAAAAGAAAGTTGATATACGGCCGCGGCAAGTACAGCATCCAGACTTCCATGTAGCCCTCGCAATTGAATGTGCTGCTTTTCATTTGGCTTGATATGTGCAGCCAAAGTTTGGATATAACTATCACCCGTATATAAAGAAATAAATTCTTTATAATTCAATATTTTTAAATTTTATGTGCAAAATTATCATCTATCCGACGAAAATTTCAATTTAGAAATTTTTTATTGTCAATGTTATAACCTTATTTGGGATTTACGTGTTTAATAAACAGAGATAAAACAAAATTGAATGTCATCAAAGCAGGATAAGTTATATACATCCAACAGGTTATTATCCGGAATCAGGGAAATTGAGAAATGGCATCCCCATAAGATGTTAACTTATCTTTTTTTATTAGGTAGTTTTCTTGTGATGATATTTTTGCTAATCACTTTTACCATTGAAGTAATTAGGCAATCTGAATTCCTTGAGATCATCAAATTACCAAAATTCTTTATAGTTGCTTCTATAGTCATTTTATTATCTGGTTACTTTAACAGGGAGATTTTAAAATTGTATCATCATGATAATATTGAAAAGATTAGAAAAAAATTGTTTGAAAAGTTTCTTTTTGGTACTGTTTTTTTACTGTTTCAATTTATCGGATGGCTTGAATTAGTATTTCAGGGTCTAACACTTAATAGTAATGTTATTGGAACTTATCTATTTCTGCTAACCAGTTATCATATGGTTCATATGCTTGCCTGTCTTGTTGCTATCGCATGGTTTTTATATAAGACCAAAGACATTCATATTGATCCGGTGAGCCGCCTCATCTATTTCACTGCTCCGTATGAACGAGTCAAATTAGAAATTTTTGTTATTTTATGGCGATTCATCATTTTTTCATGGATCTTCTTATTTGTATGGTTAGTATTTATTCTTTAAAATGAAAATTATTCTTTTTTACCTGTTAGTTTTGAATATATGCCAATCTGACGATACTCCAGAGATTATTAAAAATTTTCAAAATAATAATCATTTAATACTTGTTTTCTCAACTGATAACAAATCTTCGGATTATGAACAAACACTATTGGAGTTGGCACGTGATCCTCTAGGCCTTGACACCAGAGACCTAATGATTTTTGAGATATTTCAAAGAGGAGGGATCCATCCTAATGGATCGCCGTTAAATGAGGAAGAAGTAAAAAATCTAAGGAAGTTTTATGCGGTACACCCTGACAAATTTACATTGGTTATTGTTAATAAGAATATGACTGAAGTTTTCAGATCAGATGTACCTGTTCCCGCACAAAAGATTTTTGAAGTTATTGATCAGACATGAAATTAAGAATTAGTTGTTTTTATAATGTCGGTGAAAAATATTTTCTATTTCATCAACTGAAATGACATGTCGAGGAGTATCCATTGCCTTATCAATAATCTCCTCTATTGCCTCGCGTTTTAAATTCATCTTCAATCCGAGTTCAACACATAACTCTTTTTCTTCCAAGGCAATGATCCTGTCAATACCCATCAAAACAATCAAACGATGGTATTGCATCATAAGCTGATACATATCTTTGGCAGGAGTAAATTCCACATCTGATTTCTTTTCCCTGATTTGTTTTAAATCCACTCTGCTGATTCCAAGGCGATCTGCTACAGAGTTAATAAAATTAACCTCATTAAGGGCCTCGTTACCATCTATTTTTGAGAGATTTATTAAGTCGTTTAAATGACTTATTTTTTCTTCATATAACTGGTCCATAGATATAAAATTAATAGATTATATATGAAAAGATTAATAAATTAATTTTGTCACTAAAAAATCGCACTATGGATTTTACAAATATTACTCTGGCGATCGGTAGTTTTAAACCTAAATATTAAGTCGGTAGTTATAATTTTGGAATAAATATAAAATTATTTTCTAAAATTTCAGAGATTAAGATATTTAATATGCAAATAAATCAATTTAAATTAATTATTATAGGTGGAGGTCCAAACGGTCTCGCTTGTGCCATTGAGGCCCAAAAAAGGGGGATCAGTGTTTTAGTAATTGAAAAAGGTACCATTGCAGAGTCAATCAGACGATATCCTTATCAAATGACCTTTTTTTCCACCGCAGATAATATTGCCATAGGTGATATTCCTTTTACGATCGATAAACCAAAAGCCACACGAGAAGAAGCATTGAATTATTATCGACGTGTAGTTGAATTCTATAATATTCCGATAAGATTATGTTGTAAGGTAGTGTCCCTGGTTAAAAAAGACGACCTGTTTTATCTGGATACAAATGTGAAGGATCAGTATATTGCTGAACATGTAGTTATTTCAACAGGATATTTTGACTTTCCTAGAAAACTAAATGTACCCGGCGAAACAATGGCACATGTTAAACATTATTATGATGAACCGTACAAATATGCGCATCAGCATGTCGCAATCATAGGTGGAGGAAATTCTGCGGTGGAGACAGCTTTAAGTTTATACAGGCATGGTGTACAAGTCTCTATGATTGTTAGAAGTGAGGCAATGAAAAAAACAGCTAAATACTGGCTACTACCTGATTTATTAAATCGAATTAAAGAGGGAAGCATCAAAGTTTATTATAATCATGAAGTAATCCAGATTAAAAAAAAATATGTTATTACCATTAATAGAAAAGAAAATAAAAGTGATAAAATCCAAGCAGATTATGTATTTGTATTGACCGGATATCTTCCGGATGTTTCATTTATGATAAAATCAGGAATACAAATCAATGATAAAACCCTTGAACCATTTTATGATAAAAACACATTTGAAACAAACGTCCCAGGATTGTATGTTGCCGGAACTGTAACGGCCGGAATTCATACAGAAAAGGTATTTATTGAAAACGGACGATTACATGGGAAATTTATTGTTGAGGATATTCTTAAAAAAAAATTGATATGAGAAATTTAAAAATCTTTCGGTTTAAAACTCCCTGATATCAATTTTTGATTCACCATTTATGGGAACCTTAATTCTAACCCCATACGCTTTCACTTTAATATTGCCAATATAATTGATAGTCAGCTTTCGACCCATTAAAATTTTAATAGCAGAACTTATCAGGTTTTCATTAATCTGACTTTGAGAAAATGTAGCTTCAAGGGGAACAGTAAATTTTGACTGCTTTTCAATTTTCAGATCAAAGTCCTGTTCCAAACTTGAAATTTTTTTATCATTGAGTAATAAATCAATATCTGCCTTTTTTAGTATTATTTTATAATTGTTGGGATTATAAAAATCGGCAAATGCAGTTATTGTAATGAGGTCGTCAGTTTGTTCTTTAATTTTCACTTCCCGGATAGTTTCGAAAATAGGAGCTTCCGGTCGATTACAACCGAGAATAATTATCAAAGGAAGAATAACAATTAAAACAACTCGTTTTTTAAAATATTTTTTCATAAAGATTTATTCACAATAAACTTGCCAGAATTTATTCTGTGAGGTTGACGGTCAATCGTTCCCAACGTTGTTTGTTGCAGACGAGTATCACTTCATTGATATGATCATAAATCATTTCATCATGGATGATAGGAATTATTATGACCCCATTAGAATTCATTAACCCAAATTTATTTTTTCTTTCGACGAGGACAAAATTATTCTGAAGATCAACAATCTGATCAAATTTAGGGTAAAATTTCAATATACCATTTTTATCAATAAGTCCGGCATTACTATTAAGAATACAAATAAAGCCTCCATTATATATTCTTTCTATCCTGTCGTATTCGAATGCGATTTTTGTTTTACCCTTTTTATCAATAATCCCATATCTCCCATCTTTCTGAGCAATAGCTAATCCATCAATAAAGGTTAATATTTTATCATAATAGGGTTGAATTACTATAACTTCTTGTTTGTCAATGCAACCCCATTTACCAAGGATATTTATATTTGCCAATCCCTCACTAAAAAGACTTATTCCTTGATAACGATTAGCAATTCTTAATCGAGCGAACAGGTCAATAAATCCATATTCTCCATCTATTTTCACACCAATATAATTTTCATTACAGCCTAGAATTTCCTCAAAACGAGTATCATCCTTAAAAAGAATTTCACCTTTATAATCTACTGCGCCCCAGCCGCTTTCATTGTTAAATAGAAATAAAGAATCTTTTTTAATTTCTACCACAGAATCATATTCAACAGGTAAAATTCGATCTAAATCCTTATTAACAACGCCAAATTGATGTTTATAATTTTCTTCTATAAAGCTGTTGGAAGTCGGATGTAAATAATTTTCGCTATGATAAATATTTTTACCATCATATGTAATTATTGAACTTTCAAAGTAATTACTTATCAAATATTTATGATCGTCCAATATATAAAGATCGCCTTTTCTGGGAAATGATCGCCATTGTTTATGAATATCTACTACACCAATTTCGCCATGAAATCCAATTAGAAAACGATTATTAGAGACAGAGTAGATTGTATCATAAATTGGTGGTATCATTTCTTCTCCATTCATTTCCGCGATACCCCAGAATCCATTTTTCATTACAGCATGAAATTTTTCATTCATGGAATAGATACCATCATATGTTTCTTCAGACAGGCATAATCCCGAAAGATTGGCAATTTTCCAGTATTTATAGGCTCCTCTTTTTTCATAAAGAAACAAATTTTCCCCTTTTATCCTTATCGAATCATATTCAGGTGGTACTACCATTTCACCTTTATAATTAATGACACCATACCTTCCCTTTTTAGAAATCGCTGCCAGTGAATCATTTAATATATTGATATCAGAATCCTTAATTTTAAATACTACTTTTTCTTTTTCATCAACTATAAATGAAAAATTATTACGCCTGGTTCTGTATAATGATATGTCAATTGGCTGAACTAAATCATAATCAAGTGTTTTTAGTTTATTGTTATTAAAATCAAAGATCTGCCACTTTTTTGTTGGAAATGCATTTATGGTATTTTGATTTATGAGTTTGATTTTCTGATATGCAGGTGCAGTGACCAGATTGCCATTACTTTGTATAATCCCTTTTTTTCCTTCCCAGGAGTATACATATAAAAATTCATTTAGCGGTTTAATTTCATCTATTTCCAGATGGACAATTGATTTTCCTGAATTATTAACCAATAGGATTTTGCTCGAAGAATCCTTTAATGCATACATATTTTTTGATACTACTTCAATTTCCCGGTAGGAAAAAGGTATAATCGTTTTTCCACGGATGTCGATTACACCAAAATATAATATTTCGTTACTTTTAATGCTGGCAATTAAATTTGGATCACTTTTTTGTAAATGTGTATATTTAAAATCGATTACTGTTTTACCTGAAAGTGTTACCAGGCCATAAATTTCATTTAATTTATATGAATCATGTTTGGATGCAATCAGGTGATTCTTATCAAAAGGAATGATTTTAATAAAGTTGGGCAGGGTAATTTTTATATTCCTGGTGTTGATCAATCCCCAGAATTCCCCCATTTTGTATCCTATTACATCTTCAACAACCGATGATCCGCCTTCACTCCAACCTAAATCATCATAAATTGGCGGGATGAGAATATTACCTTTTTGGTCGATCAGTCCTTTCCGATTATCATTTTCAATTATTGCATAATCATTTGCATATACTATTGCAAATGAAATACTCATTAAGATGAATCCCCAGAAAATTTTCACCATATAATATTAATCGCAAAAAAATTTCTCGCTCCAAAAATAGTACATTTTGGATATTCAATATGAAACACCCGAAGTTATAAAAAAAAAATTTGTATTTTTTTTAAAATACCATACGAAAAATCCAGCCTGTTATTATCATGAAGGTTAAATAAAGTCAAAAAAAATTGAACAAAATTCGTTTATTTTAGTATTTTGCATTAAGGGAAAATTATATCAAGTTAACTTATGGATAAGTATAGGATATTTTATGTCTGCAATAGGCAGCCACAAGACAAAAATTTACCGGGAAAATTTGAAATAGGTAACAAATACATTGGACGAATGTTCAATGATTTGTTTGAAATTACACCAAAATGGGGAAGTGATTTGCCATCCAAGCTAATCCCGAAAAAGGTGTTTGAACAATATTTTGAATTAGTTAAATCATAAATTCTTATTCGCTCACATAAACCCTTTTTACTCTCTCGCTTACATTAGTTAAAATTTCGTATGGGATGGTATTGATTGCCATGGCTAAATGGTGAAGGGGCATTTCTTTGCCAAAAATTACAACTTCATCTCCTTCTTTCACATTTAATCCGGTAATATCGATCATGGTCATGTCCATACATACGTTACCTATTACGGGAACTGTATTACCATTTATATAGACATTTAGCCTCCCATTGCTGAAGTTTCTTGAAAATCCATCTGCATATCCAATGGCAATGGTAGCAATTTTGCCATCTTTCTCAATCTGCCCTTTTCTGCCATAGCCAACAGTTTCTCCTTTTTTCAGGTGTATAATCTGGCTGATATTTGTTTTTAATCGGCCAATAGGCAATAACTGATCAAGTATTTCTCCGGTGTTATCGAATCCATATAATCCTATTCCTAGTCTTACCATATCAAAATGATATTGTGGAAAGCGATTGATTGCTGCTGAATTAGCCAGATGGATAATGAATTGATCGGAGATTTTTGATTTGATTTTATCAATTGCGGATAAAAAAATACGGGCTTGTTCTTTTGTAAAAAGATCGTGGGATTTGTCATCAGCAGCCGCCAGATGACTAAAAACACTTGTTACCTTCAAGAAAGAGTTTGAATTGATGATAGCAATCATTTCATCCAAATCCTGAAGTTGAAATCCAAGTCGGTGCATACCTGTATCAATTTTAATGTGGATTTTTATATTTTCTTCATGTATTTGAGTATAGCTGCTGATCTCATTTAATAACCTGAGGTTATATATTTCCGGCTCCAGTCGAAAATCAACAATTTTTTCAAAAGCATCGGCAGAAGGATTCATGATCATAATGGGTAAGCTGATCCCATTCTTTCTCAATGTAATGGCTTCATCAATATATGCAACTCCAAGATAGTCGATCCTATGAAATTCTAATAGATTTGCAACCTCAATACTACCACTTCCATAAGCCAACGCTTTTACCATGACCATGATTTTGATTTCAGGATTTAAATAGGATCGGTAAATATTAAGATTATGGCTTAAGGCATCCAGATTAATTTCTAAAACTGTCCCATGAATTTTTTCCTGTAGTTTCTGAACCACTTTTTCCAATCCAAATTTTCGTGCGCCTTTAATCAGAATAATTTCATTACTGAAATTTTCAACAGGATATTTTTCAAAAAATGTATCGATATCCTGATAATGATGAAATAAAGAATGTTTTATATGGGGTCGGATTTTTTCAATTTCCTTTCCTATCGCAATTATTTTGTTTAATTTGAAATGATTAAGCAATGAAGAGGTTTTATGATACAATTCATCAGCCGACATACCGGATTGGAGAATGTCTGTTAATATGATTGATTTCATATTCCGCTGATATTGATTATGCAAATAATTCAGGGCAATTTCCAAACCCGCCAGGTCATTACTGTATGAATCATCAATGATATAACAATCATTAATACCTTTTTTCATTTCCAGACGCATAGAAATTCTTGAAAGTTGGTAAAGTCCTTCTTGAATCTGGTTTTTTCCCCATCCCAAATGAATAAGGCATACAATGGCATGTGTGATATTTTCTATTGATGCTTCGTCAATAAATGGAAAGGAAAATGCATATTCAAGACCGGAACCACGAATAATAATAACGGAAATATTTGTTTCCTTTTTTATAATCGTTACTTGATATTTTGCTTTTCCATGAGTTCCCCAGGACACTTTTTCTGTATCAGGCAAATTATGATCCACTGAATTTCGTATTAAGTTTTCATCAGCTCGATATATCAGCTTCTCAACATTTGAAAAAAGTTTTAATTTTTCAATCAGTTTATCTTCTTTGGAATTAAATCCTTCATCATGAGCGGGACCAATATTGGTTAAGATTCCAATAGACGGTTGTATAAGGTCCCTAAGATTACTCATTTCACCTGTTTTGGAAATACCTGCTTCAAATACTCCTATATTATGATAATCTTGAATTTGCCAAATGGATAAAGGCACACCAATTTGAGAATTGAAACTTTTAGGTGTTTTGATCACATTTAATTTCCAGGAAAGTAATTGAGAAAGCCATTCCTTAACAATGGTTTTTCCATTGCTTCCGGTAATACCGATAACAGGTAAGTTAAATTTTTGACGATGCCATCTGGCAATCTTCTGGAGTGCCAATTTGGATTGATCAACAAGTAAAAAATTTCCATCCGGGAAAGGAGATACATCAAAATTTGGATCTTCAATAATATATTGCCTCACGTTATTGGCATACAATTCAGATATGTATTCATGTCCATCATGCACTAGACCTTTAATGGCAAAAAATAGGCTAGATGGATTCATAACGGTTTTTCTGGAATCAGTCGATAAAAATGAAATGTCTAAATCTTTTAAAAACTGAAGATAAATTCCATCAGTCATGTGAGGTAGTTCTGAACTCTTTAAGGACATTATTGGTGGGCAAGTTTTAGTTTAAGTTCGAACTGATCAATGTCATTTTTAAAGCCCAATCTGAGAAAGAAGTTTAACAGATTATAGGATCTTTCATTAACGTTTAGGATGTATATTGGTTTTTTTCTGCAATTAACATGCATTTGTTTTATCAGAAAAGTTCCAACGCCCTTACCGCGGTAGTTCTTCTTAACTCCAATATTTGATACACGTCCCATTTTTTGATTGTAAACAACATATCCAATTAACAAATCCCCATCATATGCTTCAATAATGGTTTCATTTATTATATTTTTTTGTAACATATTGAAATTATCGAGAAAACTGGTTTCATAGTCACAAAATTTTTCATACGTTTCCCATGCAGGTTTTTGAGTTAGTTCAGTTCTAAAATTCTTTCTCGTGGCATTTTTAATATAATTACTTTCAGCATCCAGCTTCAGACAATGATAAAATTTGGATTTTTTAAAACCTATTTTTTCATAGGAACGTATGGCAGATTTGTTATTAGAAATCACTTCGAGAACGCAATTTTCTACTCCTTCATTGATCAATTTTGGTATAATATAATGGTACATTTGAGAAGTTAATTCATTTCCTCTGTAAGCTGGTAATACACCAGTACCCCCATTATAGGCAGTTTTTTTATGCTGGTATTGATTAATTGTTTGAAACAAAAAACCAACAAGTTGCCTATTAAAATAACTTCCAATGGAAAATTTAAATATGATGTTTGTTTTCTGAATAATTTTTCTGTTAAAGGCAGATTCATTTAATTGTATAGGAATGATATAATCTTCAAAAGCTTTATTGAAAACTTTTCTCATAACTGGTATATCATCCTTTTTAAATGTTCTGAATCTGAAATTATCCATATACTATCAGCAACCTACTTAATGAGTTCACAATTCGAAAGTATTATGAATCCATTATCTAAATTAATAAAAACAGAAGCATTATATCTCAATATTAAATAGGAAAAAACAGAAATTGAAAAATTTGAAAAGCATTAAGAACCTGCCTCTTAAAGTTCAGATGTTACAACTAATTTTAATCTATTTTTAAGTCACCAGATTATTTTGAGAAAATATATTTTATTAAAAACATTAAGATAAGCGATTAAATAAAAGCTTTTAAATCCTCAAGTGATAATTTCCCCTCGTAAAATGCCTTGCCAAATATAACTGCATAAATGCCAATATCATTCAACATTTTAATATCATCCACTGAGCGAACACCACCACTGGCAATAACTGAAGCATTCGGGAAAGTATCCACTAATTTTTTATACAGATCAAAATTTGGCCCTACCATTGTTCCATCCCTTGAAATATCAGTCACTTTTACATATTTTAATCCCAGGTCATAGAAGTATTTGATGTGTTCGAAAAGATCAATATCTGTTTTTTTCTGCCATCCTTTTATGAGAAGCTTATTACTGAGTGCATCAGCAGATAATGAAATTTTTTCACGGCCATAAGAAAAGAGCCATTGTGTGAATAATTCGGGATTACGTGCTGCAACACTGGCAACGGAAATATACCTGGCACCACATTCGAATATTTTCAATATATCGCCATCGGTTCGTATACCACCTGCAAATTCAATTTTCATATTGGTATGTCCGGAAATCGTTTCCAGAACATGATATGCAACAGGCGTTTCCTGTATTGCTCCTTCCAGGTCTACAAGATGAATTACATCCAGACCAATTTCCTCAAACATCCGGGCAAAATCAACAGGACTTCGTTCATACTCCTTTTCCTGTTCATAATCACCTCGGGTGAGTCGTGTAACCTTTCCCTTGATTACACTAATGGAAGGAACTAGTTTGATCATTATTAAAAAATCTTTTGATTATCCTAAAGATAATTACAAAAAGCAAAATTCACGATAATAAGTTCTAAAAATAAATTTGATATCAGATGTTTTCAATCAATTTGAATCCTTCCCCATGGATGGTCTGAATGGCAATTTTATTATCCTTTTTTAGATATTTGCGAAGTTTTGTAATGTAAACATCCATGCTTCTTGCATTAAAATAACTATCATCGTGCCAAATCATTTTTAATGCAGCACTTCTGTTGAGAACATCATTTTTGTTCTGACAAAGTAACTTTAATAATTGTGATTCTTTATTGGTAAGTTTGATGCTTTCATCCGCGATAGTTAAGAGCTGGTTGTCAAAATCAAAAGTATATTTCCCGAATTTAAATATTTTCTGATGATAATTTTTATTTTTCATTGACCTGCGAAGAACTGCATTGATTCTTAGCAGTAATTCTTCCATACTGAATGGTTTTGTGATATAATCATCAGCACCAATTTTGAGACCTTCGATCGTATCTTCTTTCATTGATTTTGCCGTAAGGAAAATAATGGGAATATCTTTATTTAACTGTCTAATTTCCTTTGCAAGGGAAAATCCATCCATTTTAGGCATCATAATATCAAGTAGACACAAGTCAAAATCGTCCTTTATGAATGTTTTAAGACCTTCTTCACCATCAGCACACAAGATTGGATTGTATTTCTTCAATTTCAGATAATCTCGCAGAATCAAACCTAAATTCGGATCGTCTTCAACAACTAATACATTAATTTTATCCATGATTGCCTAATGGTAATATTATTTCAAATATGGTTCCGATCCCCGGCGTACTTTTTACTTTAATATGTCCACCAAGAGCCATTATCATCGTTTTCACATAGGCAAGTCCCAGGCCAAAACCTTTTACATCATGAAGATTCCCAGTGGGTACCCGATAAAATTTTTCAAATATTTTATTTAAAACCTCCTTTGACATGCCAATTCCATTGTCTATTATCCTTATCAGTATGCCCTGATGATGATCTTCTGTTTCAATATTTATTTTGGGACTTTCATTTGAATATTTATTGGCATTATCTAAGAGATTATATATAATATTTGTCAGATGAACTTCGTCAGTAATAATTTCATGATTATCCGCAATGAGTTTTTTTGCAATATTTCCCCCCTTTTTCTCTACCTGTAGATTTATATGATTGATAGCCTTGTCAATAACTTGATGCACATCGAGTTTTTCAAATTTAAGTTTGAATTCCTTTTTATCCAGTGTCGCCATTTGGAGCACCTTATCCACCTGTCTTCTCAACCTGTTATTTTCATCCTGAATGATACTGATATAATTATTGACAAAGTTTTTATTTTTTTTGATGGCATTATCCTGAAGCGCTTCACAGGCTAATGATACAGTAGAAATAGGAGTTTTGAATTCGTGCGTCATATTATTGATAAAATCATTTTTAATCTCTGATACCCTTTTTTGTCTGAGAATAGCAAAAATCACAAAAGCAAACAGGAAGATAATCAGTGATACAAGAAGAATGGAAGATGTCATGGTAAGCCATACTTTCTTAATTAAAAAACTGGTTTGCCGTGGGAAAAAAACTGCTAAGAAATGATCTTTTCCGGATATATCATTGGGGAATAATTTCACTGTAAAATCTGATCCGAGTACTTTTTTTTCATCTTCAGGTAAATAATTTACAAAGAGAAATTCATTCTTCTGTTTATCAACAACCGCATATTCATATGATATATCAATACCCATATCTTTGAGTTCGGATTCGAGTAGTATTTCAAGCTGGTTCTGGTCAATTCTGTTCTTCATCGTTTGCTGATTACTCATTAACTCATCAAGTACAATAGTTACCATCCTTGATTTTTCGGCAAATTTTTCTATACTTTCTTGAATTTCCTGGTCAAAATTTTCGTAGTTTCGGCTATCGAACTCAAATTGTTTTTCCTTAATATCGACTGGAGGATCTGTATTTGAAGGATATTCCGGCATCATGTAATTTTGAAATTGATAGCTTATCTTAATCTGTTGACCACCGAAAAAAACAGAATCTTCAACAACAAAATCTGTAAACCATCCTGTTGTCTTGTCTGAATCTGCAATTTGTATTTGACGAGGACTATGCACGAAGTTTTTACCTTTAATCAAATGATTGGAATCCTGAACTGGGTATCGATTGGAAAAAACAGAACTGCCAAATTGTGCAGAAGCCATATCGTATACTTCATTTTTTTCTAATCTGGATACGACCTTATTAAGGGCTTCGTGTACATTTTGACGGAACTGAATATCATTGACCTTAATAGCACTATCAATCCAATATACCTGATAGCTGATCAGGGCGATCATGGCCAGGGACATGAGAAAAATAATGATCCGAATGGTTCGTATACTCATGATACAAATGTAACGTTATGAGTTATTTATAGATTTATTTTTAACAATTTTTAACATAGTTTAACCGGGATTTAACACTTTGCTATTTTACAATAAATACATTTGTAGCATAAACTTATAAACACATTAAATATTTGATCATGAAGAAATTTTTGTTAATAGGTATTGTTTTAGCAGTACCACTATATCTTACTAATTTTGTTTTTGCACAGGATAAAGAGGAGAAAAAAGAAGTTAAAATCACCGTTAAAGACGAAGGAGGAGGCCCGACATATAACGTTGAAGTTATCACTGATAAGGATGGACAAAAAAAAGTTATTAAAAAATCCTATAATAGTCTGGAAGAAATGGAATCTGATTCTACTATTTCTATACATGTTTCCGGAGATAAAGAAAAAAGATTTGATATTAAAATTGAAGCCTTACCGGAGGATTTTGAATGGATAGAAACTGCAGATAGTGTAGATCATAAGGTGATAAAAACAGAAGGGGGAAATTTTTTATTTATTAATGGAGACGAGAAAGATGATGAGCATATGATCAAATTTTTTTCCGATGCTGATTCCAATAAAATGGTTCATAAATACGAGATTAAAATTGTAAAAGAAGGAGAATTATCTGAAGATAGGATAGATATCAAAAAAGACATGCTGATTTTAAGGGATGATGAAGGAAATGTCTCAATTCGCCAGGGAGGGAAAGACGAAAAAATGGTATGGATTAGTGACGAAAATAAAAAGGCAAAAAAAATCATGATCAGTAAGTCGGAAATAAGCAAGGCAAGTATCAGCGACATATCTCCGGGCGATGAAGATTTTTCAGATTTTAGTCTTGAAGGAATTCCTTCATTGTCTCTTAAAAATATAAATTATTACCCGAATCCAAATGAGGGAGAATTTACACTTACTTTCACGGGATCAAAAAAACCAGTAATTGTTCGCATTCTGGACCATAAAGGGAACCTTATGTATGAGGAAAATGTGGAAAATTTCTCCGGAACATTCAATAAGGTGGTCAATGTAAAAAGTTTTGATAGAGGGGTTTATCTTTTACAGATACACCAACAGGGGAAAGCGCTGAGTAAAAAGCTCAAGCTGGAATAATAAACAGTAAAAGTTTTCATAACAGGAGGAAGGTCAATTTATTTGGCCTTCCTTTTTTGTTTTATCCTAATTTCAGGAAAATCAAACATTATTTTATCTTTGGGACCAAAACTTTTTGCAATGATTCTTAAAGACAATCATTTTTATATTCAGGGAGTTCGGCTAACCGATCTTTGTACAGAATACGGCACGCCCCTCTATGTCTATGATGCTGAAAAAATCGTTTCTCAAATTCAGAAAATGCAAAGTGCATTTTCCGGATCAAACATGAAGATTAAATATGCAGTTAAAGCCCTGTCAAATATTTCGATTCTCAAATTGATGAAGCGGTTGGGAGTTGGGCTAGATGTAGTATCCATTGAGGAAGCAAAAATAGGATTAAAAGCTGGGTTTGATTCCAGTGAAATTTTATTTACACCCAATTCCGTATCCTTCGAAGAAATTGAGGCAGGCATAAATCTCGGATTAAAAATCAATATTGATAATATATCCATACTTGAGGAATTCGGACATTATTACCATAGCCAGATTCCGGTCTGTATACGCATCAATCCCCATATCATGGCAGGTGGTCACTCAAATATTTCAACAGGCCATATTGATTCCAAGTTTGGCATCTCCATTTTACAGATGCGACATGTGCACCGTGTGATTAAGACGAATAATATAAATGTTATTGGTTTACATATGCATACGGGTTCGGATATTTTGGATGCGGAAGTCTTTATTCAGGCGGCGGGTATCATATTTGATGTGGCGAGAGAATTTGAGAATCTTGAATTTATTGATTTCGGCAGTGGTTTTAAAGTAGCGTATCGAGAAGGAGATGTAACCACCGATATAAATGCTCTTGGTAAAAAACTCGGTAAATTTTTTAATAATTTCAGTAAAGAATATGGAAAGGACCTGGCATTATGGTTTGAACCTGGGAAATTCCTGGTAAGTGAAGCAGGTTATTTACTGGCAAAAACAAATATCATTAAAACTACTCCGGCAACTGTTTTTGTGGGGGTTGATTCAGGCATGAATCATTTGATCAGACCTATGATGTACGGATCTTATCATGATATGGTAAATATTTCAAATCCAAATGGTACTTTCAGGGTCTATTCTGTCGTAGGTTATATATGTGAAACGGATACTTTAGGTGCTGATCGAAAACTTAATGAAGTAAGAGCCGGGGATATCATTGCAATAAAGAACGCCGGAGCATATGGGTTCAGTATGGCCTCAAATTATAATTCACGTTTAAGACCAGCGGAAGTTCTTATTATTAATGGGAAAGCGAACTTGATTCGAAGAAGAGAAAACCTGGACGATCTTATGAATACGATGATAGATATTGAGATCGAATAAATTGAAAAAGGTTTATATTGCATCACTCAATCCTGTGAAGATAGCTTGTGCTGAAAAGGCGTTCAAGACTGTATTCCCATATACCTCTTTTAAATTTATTGGGAAAAATGCAAGCTCCGGTGTATGTGACCAACCATTGTCCGATCAGGAAACCTATTCTGGTGCCTGGAACAGGGCGAAGAATTTAAAAGAAAGTCATCCAGAGGGAGATTTCTGGATTGGAATAGAAGGAGGCATTGAGATTATTCACAATATTATGCATGCTTTCGCCTGGATGGTTGTCTTAAACGGGAGAAATCATGGAGAAGCGCGTTCAGCCCCATTCCCATTGCCTGAAAAAATCAAGTTGCTTGTAGATCAAGGTATAGAATTAGGCCAAGCTGATGACCTAGTCTTCAAACGATCAAATTCCAAGCAAAAGGATGGTGCGGTTGGAATCCTTACCAAAGGGATCATAAATCGAACTTATTATTATGAACATGCTCTGATTCTTGCACTTATTCCTTTTGTCAATCAAGAATTTTACTTTACTGTAAAAGATTGTTGATATAAAATATTCAAAGTTAAATAATCAAAAAACAACTAAATGCCAATCCACAAAAACCAATTTTAAAATAGTATACAATTATCGATCCCTGAAGACATTACCAAATAGGTGCCAATTTGTATATTACAATTTTGTATGGTTTTGAGGTTTGGAATATTGTTTAATTAAAGCGTGTATTGAAAAGAGGTAACATACGTAATCCTTTTCTGTTTTCTTTCACATAGTTGAGCAATCCGATTTGTAATCCGTTTATCCGGAACGTATAATTAAAAATCCCAATTGTCAAACCCTGTTGGGAACCTTTGATATGATTGAATGCGCTAATGGACATTCCCTTCATCACACCATTTTCCCCCTCTATTCGCATATAGGCTGGGGCTATGTTGAGACCTGTAACAAATTCACCTCCGACTGCAAGGGCAGCACTTAATCCTGTTACCTGTGGACTTCCCACTGCAAGGGCTGAAAGATTAATTCCTGTAAGAGATTCACCTGATCCAACAGCCAAACCACCAACATTAATGCCCTTTACTGACTCGCCTGCCCCAACAACAAGTCCGGCGAAAGAAATGCCTGTAATCGATTCCCCGCTCCCAACAACCAGTATACTTAAACTTATTCCACGAATATCACTACCAGCACCTACTGCCAAGCCTCCAAAATTAATACCCGAAATATCCCCACCGGAACCCACAGCCAGGCCTCCCGCATTAATTCCTTTGAGGCTTTCGCCCGATCCTACGGCTAATCCACCAATATTAATTCCTGTAACATTTTTACCCGAACCTACAACAAGTCCACCAATATTTAATCCGCTGACATTCTGACCGCTTCCTACAGCCAGCCCACCAATATTAAATCCGGTCAGATCTTCACCGGCTCCAACGCCAAATATACCGACAGAAAATCCATAGCGATATTTGGTTCCTGCAGCCATAGGTACCCCAATACCGATTCCCTTAAAAGTACCCGAGTGATCTCCAAATTCCTTATCGTACCAGACTGTGAAATTGATTCCCTTGATATCCTCAATATTTTTATCAATGAAGTTAAAACGAATACCGGAAAACCTTGTAGAGTTACCAAAACTGATTCCCCATTCATCCGCAGGAAAATTCAGCCCCTGACCATAAGAGAGTGTTGTAATTAAACAGATCGGTATTAAATAATAAAGGCGAATAATTCTGCACATAATAAATTCTTTTATCTATCAGACAATATAATCATGTGATAGGTTGCGTAATTATGCAAAATTTTTAAAATCATAACAAAATTATACATCCAGCTTTAATGTAAATTTACAGGAAGGTTATGGAGTATTTAGATGTTAATGCGTATTTTAGTGAAGAGCCGGATATTCCATTAATTGATGTCCGATCCCCGGCAGAATACCATCATGGCCATATTTCCGGATCTTTGAATATTCCGATTTTTTCAGATGATGAAAGAGCACAGGTAGGTATAACTTACAAGCAAAAAGGAAGAGTAGATGCGATTGAAAAAGGTCTGGAACTGGTTGGTCCCAAACTAAAAATACTAGCCAAACAGGGAAAAAAACTGGCCAAGTTGAATAAATTAAAAGTTTATTGCTGGAGGGGAGGTATGCGAAGTGAAAAAATGTCCTGGCTTTTTGAATTGGTTGGGATCAAATGTTTTGTACTTAAAGGGGGGTATAAGGCTTACAGGAATCTACTGCTGGAAGATTTTAAACAAATCAAAAAATTAATGATTTTTCAGGGATCAACAGGAACAGGTAAAACTGAGATATTACGAAAAATGCAGGAAATGGGCGAACAGGTTTTGGATCTCGAAAAACTGGCGAATCACCGCGGATCAGCTTTTGGTGATATTGGAATGGACGCACAACCAACTTCACAACAGTTTCAAAATGACCTTCATGCCAGATTGAAAAGTATGGATCCAGAGAAAAGAATATGGATAGAGAGTGAGAGTTTAACGATTGGAAAGGTGTATCTTCCTGAAAGCCTGTGGGAAAGAATGAATAATTCTTCAATCGTAGAATTGATTATACCAAGGGAGAAAAGGGTAAAGCGGCTGGTAGAAGAATACGGATCATTTGAAAAAGAAATACTAGAAAAAGCAACGAAAAAAATCGAAAAACGATTTGGCGGGAATAATGTTAAACAAGTAATAAACTATTTAAATGATGACGATTTATACAATGCTGCCAGTCTGTTATTAAAGTATTATGATAAATCGTATACTTTCAGCCAGGCAAAATATAAGAACCTTAAGCCAGTAGTGATCAAAAGCGAATCGGGTAAAGCAATTGATAATGCCCAATTGATCATTAAAAAGGTTATAGATTTGAATTTATAACATGGATAACATCAAATTAACTGCGTATTCTCATGGTGCTGGATGCGGATGTAAAATATCGCCAGGCGTTCTGAATGAAATTTTACAGTCAAAAGAATTTAAAAACACATTTCCTTCACTACTGATAGGCAACGAAACCCGAGATGATGCTGCAGTTTATGCTCTTAATGAGAATCAAGCAGTGATATCGTCAACAGATTTTTTTATGCCGATTGTGGATGATCCATTTGATTTTGGTGGGATCGCTTCTGTAAATGCCATCAGTGATATTTATGCCATGGGAGGAAAACCAATCATGGCAATTTCGATTTTAGGCTGGCCAGTTGATAAACTTTTGCCACAAATTGCACAAAAAGTACTGGAAGGGGCCCGGAATGCCTGTTTACGTGCTGGTATTCCTTTAGCTGGTGGACATAGTATTGATGCACCTGAACCCATATTTGGATTGGCAGTTACCGGTTTGATCGATATAAATAAGATCAAATCCAATGACAATGCCTCACCTGATTGTGAATTATATCTCACAAAACCGCTTGGTATTGGAATTCTGACAACCGCCCAGAAACGGGGAATAATCAATCCGGAAGACCTGAAAAAGGGCATCGACCTGATGTTGACACTGAATGATATAGGACAAGAATTAAGTGAAATTAATGCAGTAAAAGCTATGACAGATGTCACCGGATTTGGATTATTAGGTCATCTATCTGAAATGTGCGAAGCTAGTGGTGTTTCGTCCGTAATAAATTTTGATCAAATACCAGTCATTCATGGAATAGAACATTATATACGACAAAAAATGATTCCGGGTGGCACAGAACGCAATTTCAAAAGCTATGGCCATAAAATCAGTCCTTTAACCGATGAACATAAAATCATTCTATGTGACCCACAGACAAGTGGAGGATTGCTGCTGGCTGTAGCTCCTGAAGGCAAAGAGACATTCCTAAAATTAATTCATAAGCGGGGACTCAATTTAAATTCATTTGGAAAAATCGTTAATAAAGGGAATATATTGATCCAGGTTAATTGATCCTGTTGACATTTAGAAAATTAATCCTCTAACATCCCTGGAATTGAGTTAAATTTTTTCGTATTTTCTGATTTAAAATCACTTAACAGAATCATTCTTATGAAAAATAAGACCCAAATCAATTCGAGAAGAAATTTTCTAAAAGGCGCTCTGGTAAATGGCGCGGCCTTATCTGCTATTCCATTGGTATCTTATGGCCATGTTCGGGGGGAAAAAGACAAGGATATAATTGATGAAAAAATACCAAGACTTCCCTTAAAAATCATGATGAGATCAGGTCTTTCGGATGAACACATGCAAAAATTAAAATCAGTTTCAACCGAAATATCCACATTTAGCTCGGAAAATACGGATCAGATTGGGGAGGTGGATGTTTGGTTTGGTGGAATATCTGAGGATCAATTCAAAAAAGCAAAAAAATTACGATGGGTCCAAAGCACCTCAGCAGGTGTCGAATATTATCTCTACCCATCATTTATTGAAAGTGATGTGATACTTACCAATGCAAAAGGATGTTATGGACCTGCGATTGGAGAGCATACGATTGGATTGCTGTTTTCATTGACAAGAAAATTGGCTTCACAGGTACGGAATATGCAGAATAGTATGTGGCAAGGCGAAGAAGATATGGTGGAAATGAAAGGAAAAACAATGGGAATTGTAGGCCTGGGTGGTATTGGAAGTCAGGTGGCCCGACGGGCGCGAGCCATGGATATGAAAATAATTGCTGCAGATATTGTCCCAAAATACAAGGAGCAGATAGGGGATATCTGCGATGAAATACGTCTGGTGCAGGATGATGGACTTGAATGGCTTTTACCACATGCGGATGTTGTTGTAAGCGCTGCACCTCATACAAAAGTCAGTGAAGGGATGTTTGGACCCGAGCAATTTGGTTTGATGAGGAAAGGAGCGTTTTTTATCAATGTTTCCAGGGGTAAGCTTGTCCAGACACCTGCGTTACTCTCTTCATTAAAATCAGGGCATCTGGCCGGAGCAGGACTCGATGTGACTGATCCGGAGCCATTACCTTCAGATCATGAACTTTGGAAACAACCCAACGTGATCATCACTTCGCATATTTCAGGTAGATCGCAGTATTCATATGTCCGAATGCAGGATGTTTTCGTAGAGAATGTACATCGCTTTGTTAAAGGATTTCCCCTGCTGAATCAAGTGGATAAGGAAATGGGGTTTTGATGCGGAGACGCGGAGATTTGACAGCAACAGAGCTTTTACTTAAACAATTTGGCGATGTTAAATTAGATAATTGTCAAATCGTTGAGCTTAAATTAAACTTGTAAATTCACCTGATCTATAGCCATTTTCATTTTATCCTGTTTAAAAGCTATTATTTATAATTTAAAGTTTGAAAAAATCAGATAGTATGGTCAGTTTTTTATATTGTAACTTTTTATCTTTTTTGCTAATCAGAAAGGTCTTAGTACCATTAATAAATTTCAGATAAGCAATATATACCAAATCTTTTAAAAATACTTTGAAGATTCAAACGTAATTCACACGTTTCGCAATTCGTTATCTCAAATCGCGATTCGCAAATCATTCCGTTTCAATACGCCCGCTTTCCCGTATATTGGCGCCTTCGACACCCGTCAGATCATCACCCAGGTCCTGCCGGGCCTGATTGGCAAGCGCTTCCAGTTCTTTAACAATTTCAGGATATATTTCCTTTACATCATATTCTTCGCCAGGATCCCTACGAAGGTCGTAGAGTCCAAAGTCAACTTCGATCTCCTTATATTCTCCCGGCCATCCATCATTTCCGGGGAGCACTCCTTCATAAGATCGCGATGGATGAGGAAAAACCAGTTTCCAGTTGTCTTTCCTGACAGCCTCAAGGCTGTTTTGACGATAATAATAATAAAGATGATCACGTGGATTAGCATTTTTATCACCTTTCAATAGTTGAAGTATGGATACACCGTCAATTTTATGATTAGGTAGTATAGATCCCGTGATCTCGGCCAGTGTAGGTAAAATATCCAGGGTGGCGGTTATTTTATTACAAACTTCTCCTTCTGGGATGTTGCCCGGCCATTTCATAATGCATGGAACACGCTGCCCTCCTTCAAAACTTGTTCCTTTACCTTCCCGTAATCCGCCGGTTGATCCTGCATGGTTACCAAAATTAAGCCATGGGCCATTGTCCGTTGTAAAAATCACCAAGGTGTTGTCCTCCAGGTTATTTTCCTCAAGAGCCTTCAGAATCTCTCCTACCGACCAGTCGATTTCCATCATTACATCACCATAAAAACCTTGTTTGCTTTTACCTTTAAATTTTTTCGAAACACCAAGTGGGACATGAGGCATGGAATGGGGGACATAAAGGAAAAAGGGCTCATCTTTATGTTTTTTGATAAATTCTACGGCTTTTTCAGTGTAAAGGGTCGTTAAGATGTTCTGATCTTCAAGGGTTGTCAATTCCCTGATTTTATCATTACCCTCGATCAATGGCAAGGGAGGATATCTGGCCTTCCATGGCCTGGATGATTCTTCCGTAATGGGGGAACCGTCAAAATCCACCGGCCACATATCATTGCTGTAAGGAATGCCCAGATATTCATCAAATCCATGCTGTAATGGCAGGAATTTTTCGTGATGACCAAGGTGCCATTTACCAAAAATACCTGTAGCATATCCTACTTCTTTCAACATTTCTGCTATCGTGACTTCATCTTGATGAATGCCATGCTCGGCCCAGGGCATTAATGCTCCTTGGATCCCGATGCGATTTGGATAACAACCAGTCAATAATGCTGCCCTGGAAGCGCTGCAAACAGCCTGGGCAGAATAAAAATGAGTGAACCGCATACCATCCTGGGCCATTTTATCAAGACTGGGGGTGTTAAAATCTGTAGCCCCGAAATTTCCTACATCACCATATCCCTGGTCATCAGTAAATATGATAACAACATTAGGAGGAAAATCCTGTTTCGGCTGGCAATTATTTGTAAATAGAAAAAATATAGTACCCATTACCAAAACAGGAAAATTTTTTAAATAAATAGGATACATAGGGATATAAATTTAAAAGGATTATCATACATCTAATGAGGTTGAACTCGTATCTTTTTCAGGATCCAGCCACCCGGTTTGTGTCTGATTTTCGCTGAATCGCTTGATCCCCACTTTTTTTATCATTTCGTCATCTACCTTGTAAAGTGGGGTATATCTGGGATGATGAGAATCTTTATAGGGATCATTTCTGGCCGCATTATAGCAACATATCAGAGACCATCTTGGATTTTTCGACTTGTTCTGGTCCGAACGATGTAAAAGATTTGAATGAAAGAACAAGGCATCTCCAGGATCCATTTCACAATATATCAGTTCGAGACGTTTAAGGGCTTCATTTACCCGTTCCATATCAGCTCCCGCCTGGTCTCCTGTAAGAATATGATTGACACGACCCATTTTGTGCGACCCTCTGATCACCTGAAGGCATCCGTTTTCCTTAGTTGCACGGTCCACAGCAATAAATACACTGACCAGGTCAGGAAACAAAACTCCATTCTGGTACCAGTATCCATAATCCTGATGCCATGCCCAGGCCCCTCCAATTTCAGGATCTTTGAGGATCATTTTAGAGTGGTAATGATATACCTCTCCCTCAAGCAGGGCTTCAACAGCATTTACTACACGATGGCAACGGGCAAACATACCATAAATAGTATCACCCGGGTGATTCCATAAGGATAATCGAACAGTACCTCCTTCACCATCTTTTCTTCCGAATGAATGTTTATCCAATTCCCGGTCTTCAACAGCGGTGTTTTTGAGTAATGTAATTTCTTCCTGATCGAATAGGGATTTCACTAGGATAAAACCATCCTTTTCAAAAGTTTCTAATTGGTTCTGGGTTAATTTAAGCATCTCTAAATCTATTTCGTTTCGTAAATAGTGAATTATTCAAAATACAAATTACTTATATTTTTTTAAGAATTCATTTTAACCTCTATATTTCAATAGAATCTTTCATGAATGGGGATCGAAATGACCTGATAATTTGAAAACTAAATTGTTTATAATCCAGTTCGCTAATATTTTCATGCAATCCTTTATTGGATTGGAATTTTGACCTTTTTTAATTATTATTCACTCGCAACAGTCCACAATTATCAACTATATTTATTTTTTATATCATTTAATATATCCCTGATTTCCTTCAGAAGTTCGATTGTCTGGTCTTTATCAGACTCAGAAGTTGTTTTTGAATCCTGCTTGCTTAAAATTAGAATTTCTCTTTGTTCCAAAACCATTTGTTTAAATTCCTGTGTATTAATGATACCCATCAATTCCATATCACTCCCTTGCGGGTTACTTTGTCCAGCTGTTTCTATTCTGAGGATGCGCAAATTAAAAAATTTTAACAATGGATTTTCAATAAAAGTAATATCCTGAATGTTTTCAAGAGGAATGGTTTTTTCTACCTTAAATAAAACACCTTTTTTAAATTCGAGATGTCGTTCGGTCAATTGACAGATCAGGTTTTCATAATACCTTCTGCTGACATACTGGCCGATACCCAGCAACCAGATGATAATTAATGGAATTCCTACAACTGAGATCAGCATGTAAAAGCAGATTAATATCAAAAAGTAGTTTTTTATATTTGGATTGAATTCCGCTTTTTGAATGATTTTTGATTCCGAAATCATGGCAATTAAATTTTAATTGGTACTGGTCATATGAATATAATAATTCTTGGTGTTCACCGTCAGCAATTAAGGTAATAATTTCGAAATATAACGGTTGATTTTCAATAATCACATGATTGATTCGAACAAATAATCCGATCATTTTTGAACAGCATAACACTATGCCGATTTTTTAGTTATTTCAATGGAGGTAACTTAAGATGGAATTCATTCATGCATTTCTCGATGAAAAAAGAAATTCATCAGATGATGAAGCTGATTTAGTGGTTGCAGAATTCTTTAAATCGGATAAAGCCCGATATATTTATGAAATAGTTTCGAAACCTCTGAATGTTTTGAGGGAATTTGAATCAAACGATCCTCAGATTAATGATTTTCTTTATAAAAAGCCTGTGTTTCCATCCTGGCTTGATCGTGAACAGTTAAAACGAGCATCTGATTTTTACGTTTCCTATGCACTTGAGATCATGATGTTATTGGGAGCTGTTTCTCTCCCGACCTGTTATGCAGCATTTCCGGGAAATAAGGTATTGTATATTTCAGAGAAAATCAGAAAAAAGCCGGGTAAACGGTTGCTTGAGACCGCTTCTTTTGTGATTACGGTATCAGAACCCGGAGCATTTGATGAACATGGTAATGGGTACGTTGCAGTTCAGCAAGTCAGGTTGATCCATGCCATTGCACGCTATCACATCCTCAAGAGTGGTAATTGGGATAAGTTTTGGGGCTTGCCAGTGAATGAAGAGGATATACTGGGTACCAATCTTGCGTTTTCCTATACGGTTTTAAAAGCATTGAAAGACTCTGGTTTTAATCTAAATGGAAATGATCTGAATGCCTATCTTCATTTATGGAAATGGGTTGGATACCTGATGAAGATTAACGAATCCCTACTCACAGACAGGATGTATGAAGCCTCCCAGATAGACCAGATAATCCGGAAGAGGAATTTTAAAAAAACGAAAGAAGGTATAGCCCTAACCCGATCATTGATCTCGCATTACAGGGAAGCATTACCCAGTAGATTAGGTACGCTCGTCGAAAGTCAGATCAAATATTTTGTTGGTAAGGAGGTAGCCGATATGCTGGAATTAAGATCGAACGCCCTGCATGATATGATTATCAAATCAATGGCCTTCTTTCAGGAATTTAAAAATTACTGGATCCCGCATCAACCAAGCTATCAGAAAATGAAGAAAGATCATGAACGGTTAAAGGATTTGTACCAGGAAAAAGTCTAAAAACGCATAATATTTTATTAACACTGTTTATAATGCTGAATATCAGCAGTGTAGATATAACATTTTTATTCAGGTTGTCATTTTTTTGAAGTTTTACACTATATACAAATAGAAATATTACGCATTTCCAACATATACCAATGTGCTACACATGGAGCACATACTGTATAATTCCTCTAGCGGATTTCTCCAACATGTATAACCATAAAAGATTTGCATCTTCTTTGGGTCAACAACAATTTGTTGCTTCATAATGAATTTCACCAACTGGATTTTGATCTAGAGGTTTGTCCGCATTCAGGTCTTAAATAAGGGGAATCCTTTTCTAATTAAAAACACCGATCATTATTTCTCAAATGATATGAAAATTAAAAAAATAATCGTTAAACTCATAGTATCTTAATTTAGCACAATCTTAGACTTCGCAAAATTATGATAAACACAGGCCTTACGGATAAAGTAGCCATTGTAACCGGTGCAAATCATGGTATCGGAGCGGCTATCGCTATCGCATTTGCCAATGAAGGCGCAAAAGTTTTTATTAATTATTTAAGGCAGTCGCCAGAATTATATGGGGAAACAAAGGAAAGCGCTGAAAAAGCGAAAAAACCCGGTCGTGCTTTCTATTGTAGAGAAATTGCCCAATCAGCAGAAGAAGTACGAAAAAGTATCCTGGATGTAGGTGGTCAGTGTTATACCTGGGAGGCGGATATATCCATTCCGGATAATATACCGGAAATGTTTGATCAGGCGGAAAAATATCTGGGTAACGTCAGTATTGTAGTAAATAATGCTGCATTTGACAGACTGGATACTTTTCTGCCGGAAAAGGAAATAGATAAAAATCCATTTTTTGCGGAGGAATACCGGCTTCAAACTATCACGTCGAATTCATTCGATGAACATTTTTCTGTAAATAGCCGGAGTGTGGCCTTAATGACCGCTGAATTTACCAGAAGACATATCGAAAAAAATGCAAAATGGGGCAGGATCATCAATATCACTACGGATGGTGCCTGGTGTCATCCATCCAATGTATCATATGCTGCCAGTAAATGGGCCATTGAAAGTTATACCCGGTCGGCTGCTGTTGAATTGGGTCCTTATGGAATTACGGTAAATGTTGTCTCTCCAGGGGCTGTCCAAACGGGCTGGATGCCGGAAGACCTGGAAAAAAGCATTGCCGAAAGTTATCCGATGCGACGGATTGGCCAACCGGAGGATATTGCCAAAGCAGTGATCTTTTTTGGGTCCGAACAGGCCGACTGGATCACCGGCCAGGTGTTACAGGTCGGGGGTGGGAACCGGATGTAGTATTATTTTCAGTGATCCAGTCACTCGGGTTGCATCCTGTATAAAAATGATTAAGGTTGGATTATAATTAAAAAATCAATCGACCGGAAAGGTTTGCTTTATACCCCATACACCCGAGCGACTGGTTGGTGTAGAACGAATTGCATTATTCAAGCAAGATCTTATTCATTGTGGATTTATACCAACCATTGTCATGATAATACCATTCGTGAACTTCCTGACACCTGAATTTAAGTGAAGATAAGTCGATTGGATCATATTTTTGTGGTATTTGATCGGGTGTATAGGAGGCTACCATTTTTACATTTGTATCGTGATCGAGTGAATAAGTATCCATGATTACCTGGATACGATCATTATGTTTTTTCCACTCATAAACATGATTTATTTCTGGTAATGTTAACTGTATTGGGAGCATACCTATCGTGCTCATATTATCTGTTACAGGAAGAATTTTTTCAACTAATCCCTTCATAATATTTGCGATCTGAAGCATTCTGTCGTCTTGAAGTTCTGCTGGATCTTCACCTTTTGACAACAGGGTAAACAAAATCTCCCTTTCACTTTTAAAGCTGAAAGTATTCATGAAGTTTCTGTCACGGTAATATTCTTCGATATCTTCAGGCAGGCGGTTATTTTGAGCTTGCACATGTTGGACAAGAAACAAGCAGAAAACAAGAAAAAAAACGATCTTTTTCATACCCATAATAACGATTCTACTCAATTACGGGTTCCAAAAAATCTGCCTAAACGAAAACTCAACTTTTTCGAACTCAGAGATCTCAACTGGATTTTCTCAATATATTAAAAATGGGTTCCAAATCCCTTATTCATCCCTCAATATATACGCTGGATTTGTATTGGCAGCTGAAAGAATGGTTAGGGAGGTCGTCACCAGGGCCACAATCAATATGGCCATACTTCCAAGGATCAATGTGAATATACTTACAGAGATATGATACGCGTATATAATGGATAGCACCTGCTCTGTGATCACATAACCCAGGAAAGCTCCCACAAGGCTTGCAAAAATCATGGTCCACAAAAAACCAGTGTTCAACTGCACAAGAATACGATGGCTGGATGCTCCCAGTACCTTTCTTATCCCGATTTCCTTAAATCTTCTGTTTACATTCAATGATGATAGCGCAAATATCCCAGTCAGTGATAATAAACCTCCTAAAATGGCCAATGCAAAAAATATCTGTTTCATGTTATCATTATCCTGCATGGCATATCCATATGCGAGATCATCCTGAAAACTACCTGCAAAAGGCCTGTCCGGGATAACACTTTTCCAGGATTCTTCAAGGTAACTTAAAACGTCCTGTTTGTGGTTATTGTTAGCCTTTATAATCAACATTTGATATTCATCTTCCTTCACCGGAATAAATACTTCCGGAACTATACCTGTTGCATCAGCATATAAATCCCGAATGACATTCCGGATAACCCCTACTATATATCGTTTCCCTTCTTTCAAATTAACCATAGCACCTATGGGATCTTTAAGGTTAAACCTTTTAATGTATTCTTCATTAACTATCACTGCATCCCCCAGGTCAGTTTGGTTATTTTTATAAAAAAGCCTGCCGGATAAAAGTTTTACCCCCATCATATCCAGATATTCATCACCTACCCTATACGATCTGATTTCAATATTTCCTGAATCAAGTACTAAAAATGTATCTTCATAACTTGATCCCAAATGATCATTCGTTCCAGTAAAGTCTTCAATATCAGAGTGATTATATACTTTATTTTTTATCAGATCATACTCATCCTTATCATTTAGATACACCATGATTAAATCCTCTGATTCATATCCCACATCTAGCATTTTAAGGAATTCGGCATTCTGAGTAAATACGATGCCAGCTACCAGCATGGTGATCGAAATGGCAAATTGCAGCCCATTCAGAATTCTCGACATGATGCTCGTCCCCTTCAGTTTTACCTGATGTCTGAAAATATCTGTTGGATTAAACCTTTTAGAATACATTGCTGGATAGAGCCCTGAAATGATTGTTGTGGTGAGAAATAGTGTTAAAAAAGCAAGAAGAAAATTAACCTTGCTGAAATAGGTAAAATGGATGGGGGCATTCCAGATGGAATAGAACCACTCGGCCATCCAGTTAAATATGGCCATACCGACCAGAATAGATAACAAACTGGTAATTGATACCTCCAGAAGAAATTGAAAAAATATCTGATAAGTTCCACCTCCCATCACCTTTCTCACACCGATTTCCCGCACACGCGTAGCCATCAAGGCTAAGGATGTATTGGCCAGGTTAAAACATGCAATTAATAAAATCAATATAGCCAGGGTAGAAAATACAAATAATACCTCATCACGTAAACGGAAATTTGCATTGCTGCCACTTATTTTACCCTGGTTAACGATACTTGCATCTTTAAATTCAATAAGCTTAAAATCTGATATTTTCCATTCCTCACGCGCCTGGTTCTGGATGGTTACATATTTATCTAATTGAGTTTCAACATCTGTTGGAGTTGCGTTTTTATTAAGCTGTAAATAGATACTTGCCTGCTGCCAGGCTGTCCAATCATCAGGTTCAATATCATTTCCGTACATAAAATGATCTATATTGGTCAAAGCATCAAATATGAAGCTTGAATTCATGGGAATACGGTCAAAAATCCCCACTACCGTTAAATCAACAAATTTTCCTCCCGGGAAGTGGATAGTGATCGTTTTATCAAGTGGTGATTGATCACTAAAAAATTTTTTAGCGGTTTCCTCGGTTAGAAAAATGCTGTTTTTATCTTTTATATAAGATTGTGATCCGGTCTTTAATTTGATATCAAATAACTCAAAAAAATTAGGATCGACATATCCGATAGATTCACGGAATAAAATATCCTTGTATTTGAGATTCCCTCCCCAGTTTATAAATCGCGTTTGATCCGCCACACCAGAAATCTCTTCCGGTATTCTTGGTCCCATTGCAATCGGAGCTAATTCATAACGTTGAATCTCCCCAGAGGCATCCTGTTTGAATTCATGAATACGAAGGATGTTGGATGTGTCAGTGTAATAATCGTCAAATTCATTGTTGTAGGCAAATAAAAGATAAATAGTAAGGCAAAAAGCCAGGGCAATGCCCATTCCCAGAACATTAATTAAAATATAGACTTTGTTTTTGAACAGATTTCGGATGGTTACCTTGAGGTAATTTTTAAGCATGATGTGAATATTTTGAGTTATTGACCTGAATTAATTGACGACTGTATCAGGATCATAGTTGCATTATTAGGAATTTTTTTTTGCGCTAATCCCTATAATATTATTCAAAAAGAACTTATAGAATTTAGGATGATAGAAAATTAAATGGGGAATCTGTAATTGAATTTCAGGTGAAAAACCAGAAATCATCAATAGGTTTTTTATTCCAGATGTTTAACTGTTCACGAATTTTAATCCTCTCCTTTGGCGAGTTAACTACAATTATAATTTGAGGGGTGTTAAGATCCGGTACTTTATTGAAATGTTCCAATTGAATCCCGTATACATCTTTCCCTATTTTTTTTACATTGTCACAAACCCAATGGAATTTATGATTTTTCCTCTGTAACAGCCTGGCTAGATCCTTACCATTCCGACCAGCACCCCATAAGATAAGTGGCCTTTTATTATCCCTGTCTAATTCGTAAAAATATCTAAGTTTAAGCTCAAAATATCTGTTATCCTTATAACAATTCCAGGTTCTTGAAATCCGAACCGAATGATCTCTCCAGAAATGTAAAATTTTGTCAATCCCAACTATATTTAATCCTTTCTTGTAAAATCGAAAGCATAAATCATAATCTTCCGGATAAACCTCAGGATCAAAAGCTTCTACTGAATCAAAATCCTCTCTATGAATGATCCAGCAATGTGAGGGAATGACGCATTCCTGGTATATTTCTTCATAATGTGCATTTCGTTTCGCAATATCATTTAACCACCGGTCATATCGAAGGAATCCTTCACCCACTTCACCTTTTTCCACAAAATGTGATGTCCCTCCAGCGATCACAGTTCCTTTTCCATATTTTGTCCAGGTGTCCACCAGAATCTGTAGTTTATATTCTGGCATTTTGTCATCTGCATCCATTCTATTGATCAATGATCCTCTGGAATGCCTGTATGCTTCCTGTAGCGTAGGGATCAGACTATGACGATCACTATTAATAACACGAATGCGGGAATCACTTTTTGAATATTCTTTTAATATATCTGATGTACGATCAATTGAATGATCATTTACAGCGATTAATTCCCAGTTTGAGTAAGTTTGATTAATAATTGAATTCAAGCAGTCTTCCAGATACAACTCCTCATTTTGCACTGCCATTATGATAGATACAAATGGACTCGAATTTTCCATTGAATTGGCAAAATAGTGATTATTTGAATTACATGAATCTATGGAACTATAAAATATGTAATGTTAGTTTAATATTAGCACCAATATAAACTTTTAGCCATGATGCTCACACAAAACAATCACTATTAAGATTTTTCATGCAAACTTCAGAATTCTGTTGTTTCTGGTTATTAGGTGTTTTCAAGGATACGGACAAACTCAAATACCGTATAAAATGACACAAGTTAGTGATGAAGCCTACCAGGCAATACTCCAATTTTACCAGTATGATAAAGATATTCCCTTTAATGTACAAATTGTTGAGCTAGTAGAAAATGATAAAAAAGAATTGTTCTTTTATGAAAGTGGCCATCAATTACCTGCAGAACATGCTCATGAAGCAGCTAAATGGATTTTCAAGTATTTATAATAATTTTCATTAACCAGTATCTCGGGATGGCTTTCCCTGTGCCCACCATACCATAGCGACTAATTATTTGAAAAACAAGTAATCGCTAGTTCATATGGGTTGGAGATAGGCTTCCGATAGGTGATTGAGCCTGTTTCAGGCTGTTTATCTTATTTCATCAATTTGGAGTTTCACTATTCAAGGGGTATCTTCTGACTATTTTCAGCCAACCATGATTCAAAAGATTTTAATTCCGGATTAAGCTCTCTCGAAAATTTTAAATCACGAATCCGGAGACCGTCCTTTTCAAAGTCCCTATAAAACTGGAACATATTGCCAAGATCATCAGCTCCGGGAAAGCCAAAACCACGGTATTGTTCTGGTGTAACAACATTATATAAAACTTCCTTGTTTAAAGCTTTTGATAAAGCACTTGCCATTTCATATCCCGTAAGGTGTCCCCCTGCAACGCCAATCGTTTGCCCAATTAATTCGTTACCTTTCTTGAAAATTCCATATGCACATTTACCAATATCTTCAGCAGCAATGCCTGCAAGTTTTTTATCCCCCATTGGAAATGTGATTGCGAGCTTACCATCCTTACCTCTTTTTGGTCCCGCGCCAAAATATATCAGATTATCCCAGTAAAATGAAGCGATAAGAAATGTTGTTGGTACGCCAGCATCTATAAAATGCTGATTCGCAGCTCCCTTTGCATCGAAATGGGGTACTTTATATTTTTCCTGTAAGGTAGGCATCCTATTGTCATCGAGAGGAACCCATTTACGGGTATCTTCCAGTGTCGACCAGATAACATGCTTCAATTCAGCTTCTTTTGCTGCTTCAGCCATATCTTTGGCTTCCGAATACTCTTTCTCAGGTGTATAATGATCCCAGAAAAAAGTAACAAAAAAGGCACCGTATGCACCTTTTAAAGCCTGCTTAATACTTTGTTTGTCATCAATGTCCGCAGTCACTACTTCAGCTCCCATATCAGCAAGCTGCTTAGCTTTCTCTGAATGTATATTCCTAGTAACTGCACGAACTGAGAATTCACTGTTGCGATCATTAAGAATTGCACGGGCAACACCGCCTCCTTGGGCCCCGGTTGCTCCGAATACGACAATTATTTTTTTCTGATTCATAGGTCATTTGGTTATTTGTTTAGTGTATTACTAAAATAAGAACCCAGAATATATCAAAAAGTTTCAGAAATAATAATAACTATTAAAAATATCCGGTCAATTGTCGTATAATAGATGTTTTACTCCACCACAATCTCATCCACAAGCATATTTGCTGGACGTCCTGCACCAGGATGATCAGCGGGAGTATTGCCGATTGTATGTGCTTTCACCTTAATATAACGGGTGTTATGTGGCACAAATTCTGCAATAAAATCCCGCTGCTGACCGCCATATTGATCAATGGGCAATGTATTTATTACATCCCCAACCTGATCGAAATTTTCTCCATCCTCTGAAACGAAGTATTCCACTTTTTCAGGGAACAACCTGAGCCAGTACCCATACTGGAAGTAGGCAGATTCAATTCGTTTCACCTGCTTAACTTCTTCCAGGTCTATGATCACCTCGAGGTCTTTTCCTCTGAAGACAAGCCAGTTGTAAGCGTAATCGTGTCCTCCTCGGATACCGTCCGTCAACATTGTATGTGCATCAGGTGGAAGATCCAGGGAATCCGGACTCAGAAAAGTGACTTTTTTCCCATAAGCCAGGTGTTCCTTCATACCCTGTGAAAAGAGCCTGTACATAGAGGAGCGGTATTCATCAGGGGAGGTGCTCCACTCTTTTACCCGGGTGACACCCTGTCTAATACAAAGATCTGTGAAGGGATCAATTTTTGATCTGATTTCTGTCCTCACTTCCCACTGTCCGTTTACCTTTTGAAAAAGTCCTCGATCCCCTATATACTTTTTCTTGGCTTGCTCCATAATGGCAAAATCCAGTGGCAGACGGGCAATCCGAACACGTTCCAGAAGTTCTGCACTATCAGCTACAGCCAACTCCGCTTCATCGAATAAAACTTCATACCGTTGGATTAATTCAGGAGTCAGATAGCTGGTGTCAGCTTCATTAGGGCTGCCAAAAATACGTAAAGGAGCGCCCGAATCAAGCAGAGCTGCTTGCATCTCGTCTATATACATCCTGATTGATTTCCCTCCCTCGCCATAAAATCCGTTCAGGAAATCATTCATCAGTGTATCGATATTAGCATCAGGTTCCCATAAAAGTTTTGAAATCAGATAGGCACGAAGCTCGGCAAACTCACCGCCCACTTCCCTGTTACCCTGCTCAAACATAGCAGATACACCGTTTTTCACAAAAAACTGAATGTTCGGCTGCAATACATGCAGGTTTGGGAACGGACTGATAAGGTTTGTAAATTGTATCACATAATCCCAGACGATGATATCCTTCGAAATTTTACCCCATTCTACCACATCCCTCATAAATTCGGCACTGGTAGGCTCCTCTTCAATGGACTCATCACGGAAAACTTCGATGCTGCAGAGCATGATGTTTACATTTTCCCTTGGGCGAAGTGTTTTTGGTGCTTTACGCCCATATTCATACGCCAATGTTGAAATTATCTTTTCCGGGAACTGGTCAGCTACCTGGTTTACAAATTGGATGATGGATCCAGAAGGAGATCCCTCCCGTTCATCAATGGCTTTACAATTTTCACAGGTACAATAATTGCGATTATCGTTCTGGCTGACTGACCAGTATGTGGCTTCCGGATTCTCGGCGATTTTCTTTCGCAGATTCTGAACGGTAACTTCAAGTACCTCCGGATTCGTTAAACAAAGTTGTGTCGGAATACGTTTTCCGTTGACCATGGAATAGTATTCAGGATGATCTGCAAAGTAGGTCTCCGGAGGGACCAGGGCATGGAAGGTATGTACCCACATGCCCCAGTCAGGGCGGCCTCCTCGCTCATCATGACTGAGCTTATGCCAGTCAATGTATTCAGCATCCCATGTGGCACGATAGTGAGTGCTCCTGAAATCGATTTCGGGTACTTCCATGTTTTTGATATCTCCAAGTATGATTCGTTTCTGCTCCGGGATGACCTTCACTTCGGGACTGTACATTCGGCAGCCGAGATATTTTTCAAGGAAAGTATAAACGCCATAGAGTGTTCCTTTCCCGTTTCCTCCGGCTATGATCAGACGAAGACTATCAGTTTTTATAATAAAACCATCCTTTTTCAACGAATTATAATTTACCTTGATACCCAACTCGTCCAGGCGTTCATTCTGCCCCAGCACAATTTCATATGGGCTAATTGATTTGTCAGCCGAAATGATTGGAAGAGCAGCATCGGAGATCTGAAGCAGATAATCCTGGAGCACTTTGGAGGCTTTTAACTCATGGGGTGTAGCGGCTGATGGGATAACAATACGATAACGACTTGTGTTATCTTCCTCGGTGAGTTCAATATGCTGAGGAATGACTGTGGCCGCCTTTCCCCCCTTCTTCTTTTGAGCAGAAAGAGGTAAAACAGGTACAACAATAATCAAAATCAGTAAGATAATGATTACAGAAACGGGTTGGAAGGTTATATTATATATTTTCATGTTAAAAATTTTTATTAGTTTTTTGTATTATCCAGATAAAAAAACAGGATTATGAATATCCTCAATCTGAATTTTGTCTTATTTGATTCTGTACGTTTGTTCCAGAAGTATTTTATTTTAATTCATCATGATGCTCAAATCAGCCTTAGTAAATACTCTGAAGGCTTTTTCTCTATACGTATTATCTAATTTTTTAGCATAATCCCTAAATTCTTTCAACATATTACCAGCCATTAATGATTTTTCGAATGAGAGTCGGATGATCCATCCTTCGTTTCTTAATCCACCCTTAGGTGTTAACCAGCCACTATTCACTAAAGGAATAATTTCACAGTGAATATTATACTGTTTCAAATCACCAAAATATTCCATTAAGGGATTATACATGCCTTGTATCTTAGATGATAAAAAGGTCCTGCTATCCAACTCCAAACAGCCATTATCTTTATCTAATTTCCCATCACGAGCCATTATCCATAAAATCTTAACCAGTTTTTCCCTTTTACTTTTTAATGTCTGAAATCTTGCAAATGAAATATTTTGTTCAGCACAAATTGACGTTAATATGGAATAAATGAGTTTTAGACTTTCACTTTTATTTTTAAACTTTGGGAAGGGACTAAATTTATTATTTGTAGAAAATTTTTTATATTCAATCAACTCATTCTCACTTATGGATTGCCTCATTATATTAAGGTGACGAAGGCCAACATATGGTTCTATAAAAAGTTCATAATCTGATTTTGATATTTCTTTACCAGTTTTTTCCGTAAATTCATTCCTGTCTGCTATTTTCTGAAGGCTATGTACTTTTAATAATTCTTCACATGGGAATCCGATACAATAGGCACAATTTTTCAAATCATTTATCATTGCGCATTTACGAACTTTGCAATTCAGATAATATGTTTTTCTTAAAGAATCAGGCACCGAGCATCCATCACAAGCTCTCAACTTCTCCGGACTTAGTTTAATATTCAAATATTTTTCCCAACCGGCAGAACATCTATGTCTGTCTTCGAATGTTCTAATATTTTCTTTATATGTAGGGCAATTACTACAATTGCATCCACATTTTCCTATATAATTATCCATATCAACCTCCTTATCAATAGGGACATACTTTTGTCCCACAGGATACCACCTGGTTTGATTGATAAATAATTCTATATTAAGTACGGAATTTAAAAAGTAATTCGAAAGTAATGGATAGAATAATTAAATTAGGATGAACTATAATCGCTTCTGTTTAAATTTTCTATCAAACTGAGATCATTCAACTGAAAGTTATAAACACTTGTGGATCTCTGTCAGCCAATAACATTGTTCTGCCGTGACGGTGATCCAGGGATGATCATTTTTTAACCAGTAACCTTCTGAATGCTGATCTGCTAAAACAGCATTGATAACAGGCTTTGCAATATCTAAATACTGTTTATCAGAAGTTACCGAATATAATGCAACACAACCAGGCCCCACTTTGGCAGCCCAGATGGTTTTCAATGCTTCTGCTCCAATACTCATAAGAATTTGCCGCACTCGATCAGCAAGTTTTGATACTTCATCAACAGTTCCAAAAGTTTTTGTATAATTTGCCAGAAAAAAACATATGGCTCCTAAAAAATAATAGCTTTCATCTTTCTCTCCAATTTTGAGCAGATATGTTTTTGAGTCTAGGTCAGAAGTAATATTTCTAATCAAAGAACCATCAGATTTTGTTCGAAGGTAGAAATTTTTCTGATCGGGTTGTTTTTCAACAAGTGATATTAGATATTTTAAACATAACCCTGCCAAATCTTGATTATTTATTTTACATGCTGCCATACCCAGAAAACTTGTGGATAATGGGTCTTCTGTTATTTTTTTTTTATTTGACGGATTGGTGCTTAAGCCACCTGTTATTTTATTATGATATCTAAATAAAAATCCAAATAATTTATCTGCTAAACTATACTCTTTAAGTTCAATTGCTGCCAAAATAAGCCAGAGGTTGGCATAACTGTGAAATTCCAGATGGAAACCTGATCTTTTTGACTCAAAATCCCCATTATCAGACAGACATTTTTCCGCGATCCACAGAAGTAGCTCAGATGCATTTTCTTTTTTTCCCCGTGAAAAGAGTGTCAAAGGCCATTTGTAATATAAAACAGGATCAGAAATAGTACTGCCGACAATGTTTTCCATAGCCAGGTGTTTAAACATCCATCTATCGGTAAGATCAGCGGCAGTATTGCATTTGCTTTTTAGTTCATTTATACTCATTGAAATAATAAATATCCATTATTTTGAGAGATTTAATATGTTGCTTGAGTCGGATACCAAAATTTTCCCAGTTCCTGTTCGTTTCCTGCGACCACCCAACTTCAGATAATGCAATCATTCTTGGAAAAATTTGTCGATCCATTTCAGGTTCAATTCTATTAATATGTGACCAAAAATTTGCTTGTATACCAAGTATTTTATCTCTATTTCTTTTTTCAAAACCTTCCGGAACAGGATTGAAAGAATATACTTTTTCAGTAGAAATATCTTTATACGTATAATCAAAATAACAATGAGATGTTGGGCTCAAAATCATCGGGTTTCCATGTTCCGCAACCAATGATGGAACTTCTTTTTTCCATGATCGCCAATACATTACGATTGCTTCTTCACTCAGGCCTCCTTCTATGATTTCATCCCATCCAATCATTTTTTTACCATTTTTTGTCAGAAAAGTCTCAATACGTTTGATAAACCAGCTTTGAAGTTCATCCTCTTCGAGTAGGCCAAGATCTTTGATTCTTTGCTGGCATTTTTCACATTCCTTCCAAAAATCTTTTGGTGCTTCGTCACCTCCAATATGGATATATTCAGAAGGAAAAATATTTATTACTTCTGATAATACGTCTTCTAAAAATTGAAAGGTGAAATCGTTTCCGGCACAAAATATTTCCTTATGGATATTTGGCCCTTTAAAGAATGGATGGATAGTTAATGTATCTCCCTTGCAGGATAAGTCCGGATAGACTGAAAATACTTCTGATGAATGACCGGGCATTTCAATCTCCGGAACGATCTCTACATTTCTTTCTTGAGCATAAGTGATTAATTCTCTGAGATCCGTTTGTGTATAATATCCTTCCCGTTCTTCCGGTTCGTGAAAAATCGTATCAAATTTGGAAGCAATTTGAGTTAGTTCAGGATATTTTTTAATTTCAATTCGCCAACCCTGATCATCTGTTAGATGCATATGAAGTCTGTTCATCTTATAAAATGACAAAACATCTATGTATTTTTTTGTCAATTGTTTATTCCAGAAAGTTCTGCTATAGTCGATCATCAATCCCCTCCATTTGAATCTTGGTGTGTCTACTATTTGAATACAAGGTATTTGCCATTTGACATTATTAATTTTTGCATCACGTAAAATATCATTAGGTAAAAGCTGCCGCAAGGTTTGAATACCCCAAAATATACCCATTTCATGAGCTGATTCAATTTTTATCTTCTCCTGATATATTTCCAGCTTATAACCCTCTTCTCCAAGATAATCCAGTTTCCCATTAAGTAGAATCTCAATAATATTTGTAGATTTCCCAGGTCCCTCAATTTTTATATCATATCCCGTTGCGGGTTCAAGATAATTATTTAATTGTCTTGCCCTGAATTCCAATCCCTTTCCAGCAACTATCACAGTAGATGAATTGAGTTTGAAGGATCCTTCAATTCTGGTAATTTTATTGGGCTGGGGAATGATATTATATTCAAGATCTGTTTGAGCAAAAATTGTTGTTACATAAAATAATGATAATAGGAAACTGAAAATTGCCTTCATATAATTTATCTGTATAAAAATCAGTTATCCGGGAGGTATTTCAACAAAAATCGTATTTGGTTACCTCCCATAATTTTTTTGATTTCTTCATTAGAAAATCCTTCATCCATTAAAGCATCAGTTAAAAGTATTATCTGCGAGGCATCAAAATAGGTATGAACACTACCATCAAAATCGGAACCGAGTGAAACATGATCAATCCCGGCTATTGTAACCATATGTTTTATGGATCTTACAATTGATTGAGGGTGTATATCTACGACAGCTTCATTCCAGAAGCCAACGCCAATTAATCCACCTTTTGATGCTATCAATCTAATTTCAGCATCAGAAAGATTTCTCGGACTATTGTTGATCGATTTGGCACCTGAATGAGATACGATAACTGGACGATTTGATAATGCTGATACATCAGAAATTAGTTGTGGTGAAGCATGTGCCAGATCTATAATGACAGATTTTTCTTTAATTCTCCTGATAACCTCCTTTCCGAATTCTGTTAATCCTCCCTTACTCACTCCCGAAGAAGATCCACCTACCTTGTTATCAAAAAAATGTGTTAATCCCATTATCCGATATCCTGTGTTATACAAACGGTCAAAATTGCTTATTTTTCCTTCGAGTGCATGAAGTCCCTCAATTGCCAATACACCACCTACAATATCTGCATTTGACTTGCGTAATGAAATTAATTCCTTCAATTCTTTTTTAGAAGTTATCACGATAAATTTCCCCCTGGATTTTTTTTCGGTCCTATACAGTTTATTACTTTGGTATAATGCACGATCACACAGGCTGGACCAGGTGCGAACAGGCCATCGATTGGCTATGGCAAGAAACGTAATATTATCCAAAACATTTGTTTTATTTTGATAATAGTTCTGGCCTGAGGGAGATTTTGTTACCGCGGCAAATACCTGTAATGTATAGTTTCCTTCAATCAATCTGGGAATGTCGATCATTCCATAATTTATTCGTTTTAAAAGATTACGATCCCACAGTAGGGGATCGGCATGCCAATCTGCAATGATCAGTTCAGCATGTAGATTTTGAGCTTTTTCAGATATTTCCGGAAGTTTTTTAAGATCGACATGGTTTCGTTGTTTATCAATGGATTTACCTAATACAAAAAAAACATAAACAGAGGCGGCAAACAGTAGGAATACAAGTATGGAAAGAAATATTTTTAATTTCATATATTCAAGATAATGATAATATACTTTTTTTCTCTGTAAGTAACAATTTCGTGAAATTTATAAATCTGTGATATGATGCACTTTCAATTTTGTTATCTGCCCAAGTTAGTCACTCCGTTAAGGCAAGGTAACATGTGGCAAGATAAATGATATAATAATTACCTATCCACTGATCCACAAAAATTAACCAAGCATATGCACAAACAAGCCGCTTCTCAGCTTAGGTTCGAACCAGGTAGTTTTGGGGGGCATGGTTTTGCCACTATTGGCAATAGACATCAACTGATCCATGGTAACCGGATAAAGGGCAAATGCCACTTTCATCTCACCACTGTTGACACGTTTTTCAAGTTCATCCAGCCCGCGTACACCTCCGACAAAATCAATCCGTCTATCTGATCTTAAGTCTTCAATGCCAAGGATGGGTTTTAAAATCTGTTCATATAAGATGGTTACATCAAGAACACCAATCGGATCTTGTTCATCCCATGTGCCAGGTTTTGCCCGTAGGATACACCAGTTACCTTCGAGATACATGGATATTTCATGAGGCTTTTGTGGCTTGTATTGGGCGGGTCCATTTGATTTAATATCAAAACTTTGATTTAACAGATCAATGAATTCATCACGGCTCAATCCATTTAAGTCTTTTACCAACCGGTTATAATCTAATATCTGAAGCTGATCGTGTGGGAAATGTACCGCCATAAAATAGTTGTATTCTTCGATACCCTGGTGATGTGGATTTTTATGTCTCAATTCCTTACCTACCAGTGCGGCTGCAGCTGTCCGATGATGCCCGTCGGCTACATAGGTATTTGGGATCTTATCAAATTCGTCCACAATGGATTGGATAAGCTTGGGATCGGATACAGCCCACACAACATGACGAATACGATCAGTGGTCTTAAAATCATAAACTGGTTTTGTTTTTTTTATAGTACTGACAATATCATCAATTTTTTTTACAGAGGGGTAAGCAAAAAAAACAGGCTCAGCATTCATGTTAGTGAACCTTATATGATTTTTTCTATCCTCTTCTTTATCCTGACGAGTTAATTCATGTTTTTTTATAATATCATTAAAGTAATCGTCAATAGCGGCACATCCCACAATACCTGTTTGTCTCTTTCCATCTTTTTCCAACATATAAATATAAAGGCTATCATTTTTATCCTGTTCAAAAAGACCTATCTCACATGCTTTTCTAAAATTAATCTCACCCTTCAAATAAACATCATGACTACAGGGATCATGGCTTCGAGGAAAATCAATTTCAGGTTTAATAACACGTAGAAAAGAAATAGGATTACCTTTTACCAAATCCCTGGCTTCATTTGATGATATCACATCATAGGGCACAGATGCTACCAGAAATGCTTTATCTTTAACTGGTCTGAATGCACGGAATGGTTTTAATGTAGCCATATTTAAGAATTTTCAGGAATCAATCTTACTCTTATGACGCCTTTAATCGCCTTAATCTTTTCGATCTGATTCGATTTTGGTTCCTGGTTAAGATCAATAATATTATAAGCGATATTCTCATGATGTCTGTTGAGCAGATCCTCGATATTGATGTTTTCATTAGCCAGTACTGTAGTTATCTGCCCCACCATTTTAGGTATGTTTTCATTGACTATACAAAGGCGGTGACCAGCATTTCTAGGCATTTCAGCTTCAGGAAAGTTTACAGAGTTTCTGATATTCCCATTTTCAAGGAAATCCTTAATCTGATTGACAGCCATCACCGCACAATTGGATTCGGATTCCGGCGTACTTGCTCCAAGATGAGGAATGGGAATGATTTTATCATGTTGAATTAATTTATCATCAGGGAAATCAGTTACCAGGCAGGAAACCTTGCCGCTATCCAAAGCTGCGAATAAATCATTTTCGTTGAATAGACCTCCACGTGCAAAATTCAAGATCCTTACACCATCTTTCATCATTTGAAATTTGGTCTTATCGATAAATCCTTCAGTGCTTTCAGTCAATGGTACATGTAGGCTCACATAATCTGATTTACTTAACAGATGCTCGAATCCTTTAGCTTTTTGTACATATTGTGACAGCCCCCATGCGGAATCTACAGATATATATGGATCAAATCCAATCACTTTCATGCCGAGGGATTCGGCAGCATTTGCCACGAGCCGTCCAATAGCACCCAGACCAATGATCCCAATGGTTTTACCCAGAATTTCAGGTCCGACAAAATTAGATTTTCCTTTTTCAATAAGTTTCGATACTTCTTCTCCTTTTCCGGAAAGGCTTTTGGCCCAATTGATTCCCCCAACGATATTTCTGGATGATAAGAACAAACTGGCGAGTACAAGTTCTTTTACTGCATTGGCATTGGCACCCGGTGTATTAAAGACAACTATACCCTTTTTTGTACAATGCTCCACAGGGATATTATTTACACCAGCACCAGCTCTGGCGATAGCCTGTAAGTTTTCAGGCAGCTCCATGTCATGCATTTTAAAACTTCTAACCAGAATAGCATCGGGATGTGCTATTTCAGATGCAGATTCATATTTATCATACGGCAACAGGGACAAGCCTGCCGGTGATATCTTATTGAGTGTTTGAATTCTGAACATATTAAAAAATATTTTTATTTATTATCGAGCTCAAATTTTTTCATAAAGTTTACCAGGGTTATCACACCTTCCCTGGGCATCGCATTGTAGATACTAGCACGCATTCCTCCAACTGTTCGATGTCCCTTCAGGGTTTTTAATCCCTGGTCTGTAGCTTCCTTGATAAATTTTTCATTCAATTCATCGGAAGGTAATATAAAGGGTACATTCATTATCGAACGATGAGGTTCACTGACAGTAGCTTTGAATAGACTGGAATTGTCTAAAAAATCATATAGTATAGATGCCTTTTCACGATTTATCTTTTCAATCGTTTTTACACCACCCAGGTTGATCAGCCATTCAAATACCATTCCGGCCATATAAATAGCAAAACAGGGTGGCGTATTGAAACGCGATCCATTGTCGGCATGTATCTGATAATTGAACATGGTCGGTGTAATTTCCATGGCCTTTCCTATCAGATCTTCCCTGATGATCACGACGGCTAATCCAGCAGGGCCTATATTTTTTTGAGCCCCTGCATATATGACCCCAAATTTTTTAACATCATATTCCTGTCCTAGAATGTTTGAGGACATATCTGCAGCGATTGGGATATCGCCTGTATCAGGAAGATCCGTAAATGTGGTACCATATATGGTATTATTTGTTGTTATATGTACATAGTCTGCTTCCGTATCGAACATATCTTTCCTGATCTCGGGTATATAACTGAATATCCTGTCTTCTGAGGAAGCAATTACATTAACAGTACCATATCTTTTACCTTCAGCAATTGCTTTTTTCGACCATTGGCCGGTATTGATATAATCTGCTTTATTACTTTTTGTAAATAAGTTCAACGGTACCATGGCAAATTGACTTGAAGCACCACCCTGCAGGAAGAGCACCTTATAATTATCAGGAATGCTCATCAAATTTCGCAAATTAGCCTCTGCTCTTTCGATAACTTCGGTGAATTCCTTGGAACGATGACTTATTTCCATTACCGACATACCTGTTTCCTTAAAATCCAGTAATTCATTTTTTGCTCTTTCTAATACTGGTTCAGGTAAGGTGGCAGGTCCTGCAGAAAAATTATATACTCTGGCCATAGATAAAAAATTTAAAAAGTTGTTAATACTCGGTGACTTTTAGGTGATTCCCAAAAATACATCGAAAGTTTAAAAATTTGATGAATAATAACGAGAGATTTCAGAAAGAATAACATTGAAAAATATTTTAGTTTTGAGACCATTATTTTTTTTAATAAAAATAGCTATTTACCTATCTTTGGATTTTTAACAATGTGCCGCCTTGGCTAAAGAAAAAACAGTTTTTATTTGTCAGAATTGTGGTGTTCATTCTCCTAAATGGTTGGGAAAGTGTCCATCATGTGGTGAATGGAATAGTTTCGTAGAGGAAATTTTACGAAGTACGAATTCCAATAGAAAACAAGTGTCCGCCCGTTTAAAAAAAGGTGAATCCAATGCAGTTCTCTTAAAAGAGGTAACCAGAGAAAAACAATACAGGTTTACTTCGGGAGACCGGGAATTGGATAGAGTACTCGGAAATGGGATTGTACCCGGTTCGGTTATTCTAATCGGAGGAGATCCTGGTATAGGGAAGTCCACACTGATGTTACAGATCGCGTTGCAATTGAAATCAAAAAGAATCCTGTATGTTTCTGGTGAAGAAAGCCCTAACCAGATCCGGTATCGTGCAGAAAGAATCGGAAAATTAGAAGAAAATTGTTATATACTATCAGAGACAAACCTGGATGATGTTTTTACTGGTTTTGAGCAGGTTCAACCGGAGCTTATCATAATAGATTCAATTCAGACATTAAATTCTTCATTTTTAGATGCCCCTCCCGGGTCGGTTTCCCAGATCCGGCAATGTACCAATGAATTGATGGGATATGCAAAAAAACAGCATGTTCCTGTCTTCCTGATTGGACATATAAATAAGGATGGAAATCTTGCTGGGCCGAAAGTTCTTGAACATATGGTGGATACGGTACTTCAGTTTGAAGGAGATCGTCATCATATCTATCGTATCTTAAGAAGTATAAAAAACAGGTTTGGATCAACCTCGGAACTGGGAATTTATGAAATGCATGGAGATGGATTACGCATTGTTGATAATCCATCTGAATTACTCTTGTCTCAAAGAGATGAACTGGTGAGTGGCATGGCCATAGGGTCTACTATTGAAGGGATCCGGCCGTTACTAGTAGAAGTACAGGCACTGGTAAGTCCTGCTACCTTTGGTACACCCCAACGAAGTACAACAGGTTTTGATTTTAAAAGATTGAACATGCTGCTTGCTGTTCTAGAAAAGAGGGCTGGTTTTCGATTGGCCGTACAGGATGTTTTTTTAAATATAACGGGGGGTATTAAAGTAGAGGATCCTGCATTGGATCTCGCGGTGTGCATGTCAGTTATATCATCATATCAGGAAATCCCGATCTCGCTTGATACATGTTTTTCAGCCGAAGTGGGCTTAAGTGGTGAGTTAAGGGCGGTGAATAGAATTGAAAACAGAATATTGGAAGCAGAAAAGCAAGGATTTAAAAAGATTATTATTTCCAAATATAATCCCAAGAATTTCAAAGTGGGCAGATTTAAAATTGAAATAAAACCATTCAGGCGGATTGATGAAGTAATTTCAACATTATTAGATAAATATTAATCGTAATAATATGATCGATCTTATTTTGGAAAAAATCGGTTTCGAATTATGGGTAGGTAATTATATTATCCTGCCATTACTCATTTTTTCAGCGCGTATACTTGATGTATCAATGGGGACGATACGTATCATTTTTGTTATCCAGGGCAACCACAAAATGGCACCAGTTGTAGGTTTTTTCGAATCTCTAATCTGGTTATTAGCAATCAGTCAGATCATGGTAAATGTTGACAATTTTGCCACCTATATAGCTTTTGCGGCAGGATTTGCTTCAGGTACATTTGTTGGAATAAAAATAGAAGAAAAACTGGCCATTGGTAAAGTACTTGTCAGGGTAATTACCAGGGTGGAAGCACAACAATTGATTGAGTTTCTGAATAGACATGACTTTCATTTTACAAATGTTCCTGCAGAAGGCAGGTTCGGCAAAGTTAATGTCTTATTTTTTGTTATCAATCGTGAAAGATTGCCTGTAGTTCTAAATGCCATTAAAAAATATAATCCTAAAGCTTTTTATACCATTGAATCTGTCAAAAGTGCAAGCGAATACCATCTCGGAGAATCGACAAGAAAAATTGCATTTTTTGAAAGACTTTCTTTAAAAAGAAAATAATATGTTGCAAAAAATAAAGGTTCCTAACACGCTTGTGCTTCTTTTTTCTATGATGGTATTGGCACTTCTTGCCACTTATTTGCTACCGCAGGGTGAATTTGAAACAGCAGAAGATGCCAGCGGACATACCGTTGTTGTACCAGGAAGTTATCATCGGGTAGTCAATGAATATAAACTTAAACCATGGCACATATTTACTGTGATTCCAAGGGCATTTGCAGAAACACAGGAAATTATTTTTTTTGTATTTATAATTGGAGGTGCCTTGGCAGTAATCAGGTCTACCGGTATGATTGACGCTTTTTTAAGCCGTGTGATACATCAATATAGTGAAAAGCCATGGATGTTGATCTTTTTTACGATGCTGGTTTTCAGTATAGGTTCCAGTACCTTGGGTATGGCTGAAGAATTTATACCATTTGTTCCGGTTTTGCTCATGCTTTGTCTTTCATTAAAACTGGATCGAATCACCGCAATTGGTGTAATGGTAGTTGGATATGGCATAGGTTATGGAGTTGCTGCCCTCAATCCATTTACTGTAATGGTTGCTCAGGAAATTGCTCAATTAAAACCCACTTCCGGGGTAGTATTTAGACTTGTTTTGTTCATTCCATTTTTTGCAGTGGGATACCATCATGTATTTGGATATGCAAAAAAGGTATATAAAAATCCAGAGAAAAGCTACCTGGATAAGGATGAAGAACTAAATCTGGAATTACCTGAAGAAAATACAAAAATTAAAACACGGCACTGGATCATATTCCTGGTGATTGTTTTGGCATTGTTATTAATAGTTTATGGTATTTCTGAGTTATCCGGCTGGCATTGGTATCTGGTTGAATTAGGGGCTGTTTTTTTAGGCATCACGATACTGGTTGCCATTATTGCTCGATTACCTCCAGATAGGACAGCCATCGCGTTTTCAAAAGGTGCAACCGAACTGACAACCACAGCCTTGCTCATCGGATTTGCCAGATCAATCGCTTTGATTCTCGAAGACGGTGTGGTATTGCATACAATCGTTAATGCCCTGGCGTCACCATTAGGGAAGGCAGGACCTGAAATGGCTTCCGTAGGCATGTATATTATTCAGAGTTTTTTAAACTTCTTTATCCCATCAGGAAGCGGGCAGGCGTATGTGACCATGCCTTTGATGACACCCATTGCAGATCTTTCAGGAATATCACGGCAGGTAGCAGTTCTGGCATATCAGTTTGGTGATGGATTCACTAATATGATTGTCCCTACTAATGCAGTATTAATGGGAATATTAGGAATTGGGAAAATTCCTTATGATAAATGGTTTAAATTTATATTTCCATTGATTCTAAAATTATGGTTGCTGGGCTCATTGGCACTTATTATAGCGGTATTGATCGGATATCATTAATTTGCATGATAACCATGTAAAAGAAAATTATTTTTTCATTTGTTATGTTATAAAAATAAAACGCATATAAACGAACCAAAAAAACAAATAGCATGAAAGTACGAATTGAAAAAGACACCATGGGACAAGTTGAGGTTCCTGCTGAAAAATACTGGGGAGCACAGACACAGCGAAGCAAACAGAATTTCAAAATTGGTGGTGAGAGAATGAAAATGCCGGAAGAGATCATCACAGCTTTTGCCTATTTGAAAAAAGCGGCTGCATTAACAAATATGCAATTAGGTGTATTGCCAAAGGAAAAGGCAGAAATTATTTCGAAAGTTTGTGATGAAATTCTGGCGGGTGAACTTGATGATCAATTTCCGTTAGTAGTATGGCAGACCGGATCGGGAACGCAATCCAATATGAACGTTAATGAAGTAGTAGCCAACCGGGCGCATGTTTTACTCGGGGGAAATTTAACGGATGAAAAGAAAAAAATACATCCAAATGATGATGTGAATAAATCCCAATCATCTAATGATACATTTCCTACGGCCATGCATATCGCAGCTTACCAATTTCTGATCAGGTATACCATTCCAAAAGTTGAAGCACTGAGAAATACCCTGGATGAAAAAGCCAAAAAATTTAAAGATATTGTTAAGATTGGCCGGACACATTTTATGGATGCTACCCCCCTGACTCTCGGACATGAATTTTCAGGATATGTATCCCAGTTAGATCATGGATTAAAAGCATTAAAAAATACCTTTGACCACCTGGCAGAACTTGCACTTGGAGGAACTGCTGTTGGTACGGGGTTAAATGCTCCCAAAGGCTATGCAGAGAAGGTCGCCAAAAAAATAGCTGAATTAACGGATTTACCATTTGTATCAGCCGATAATAAATTTGAATCCCTGGCCGCTCATGACGCTATTGTAGAAACTTCTGGTGCCTTAAAACAGATAGCTGTAAGCCTGATGAAAATTGGCAATGATATTCGAATGCTTGCTTCCGGGCCGAGGTGCGGTATAGGTGAAATCATCATTCCTGCAAATGAACCCGGATCATCGATCATGCCAGGAAAAGTTAATCCTACACAAACGGAGGCCATAACCATGGTATGTGCTCAGGTAATTGGAATGGATACCGCTACCAGCATAGGGGGCATGAATGGACATTTTGAGCTGAATGTGTTTAAACCTATGATGATCTATAACCTTTTAACATCTGCCAGGCTATTGGGAGACGCTTGTGAATCATTCAATAATAACTGTGCTGAGGGTATTGAACCTAATGAGAAGGCAATACAGGAAAATCTTGAAAATTCGCTAATGCTTGTAACGGCATTAAATACCCATATTGGATATGAAAATGCAGCCAAAATTGCCAAAAAAGCCCATACGGAGGGATCAACATTAAGAGAAGCAGCTATTTCGCTTGGATTGGTAACAAATGAACAATTTGATGAGTGGGTTGATCCCAAGAAAATGATTGGCAGTCTATAATAGAATCTGGTAAAATTTGACATTTAAAACTATTTTTTTGTACATTGCTAAATATTTTGTAATTGTTCACCAATAATTTTAGAATATGAAAAATTTCATTATTCCCTTTTGCATTGTTTTTATGATCGCAAGCATGCAAATTACCAAAGCACAGGTTGAGCTTTCAAAACAAGAAAAAAAAGAATGGAAAAAGAAAGCTAAAGAACTGAAAAAGAATCCGGAGGAATTAAAACGAATATTCGATGAAAACGCTGCCTTAAAAAGTGAAACTTCTGGTTATAAAAGGCAAATTGCTACATTGGAAGGCAGGGTGAATGAAAGAGATGCTGAACTCTCAACAATGAGACAAAGAATCCAGCAAATGGAAGCCGAAGTATCAGCGGCAAGGCAACAACTGGAAGCCGCACAAAGTCAGCCCAGATCAGCATATGATGATTCCGGTGTTGTATTTAAAGTGCAAATTGGTGCATTCCGAAATAAGGATCTGTCCAAGTATTTCGACAACACCGAAAATTTTTCAGGCGAAACTACAGAGGATGGTGTTCAAAAAATCACGCTGGGAAGGTTTAGAGATTATTGGGAATCTGATACATTTAAAAAATATCTCAGGGAAATGGGTGTAAGTGATGCCTGGATAGTACCCTATAAAGATGGGCAACGTGTTGCCATGAAAGATGTATTGGAAGGTGTGATACAATAAAATATTAATTATATAAGAATCAGGCTATCTAAAAGTTGGACATTAGAATTCACGCTGAAGACTGTAAGAATTGGCAATGTTATGATTTTTAGAGAGTTAAACTCTGCGATCACTATGGAAATCTTTTCGACCATTGCGTGAAATTAACCTTAGATAGCCTCTTTTATTTTTGACCAACAGCAATTATCGATAATCCTGCAGAATTTATAATCAATTTGTCAAGAATTTTAAATAGTGGGACAAGTTGATCATATAATTTCATCTGTCCTCCAGGTATAGTTTCATTTTTTTGTAGTTTACCTGATACAAACCATCCTAAAGTTCCTGCCAGGTTAAAGTATTGCGTATGTACAATACTAAAATTATTTTCAATCAGAATATGATGTAGTTTCTTTTTAGTATACCTGCGATAATGACCAAGTGCTTTATCAAATTCATTGTATAAAAATGGATACGCAGGAACAAGAATAATGAGATTTCCTCCTTTCTTCAGTAAATACTTGGCATTTTTTAGGGCTAGAACATCATTTTTTATGTGTTCTACTACATTCAACGAAAATATGGTATTAAATCCGGTCTTGAAGTGATTGAATTTTTTATCGAAATCAGGATCAACCAGATCCAGCCTTATGATATCCAGAAGATTAGGGAATAATTTAAAATGTGTTTTTAGATAATCACAATAATTTTGACGGATGTCACTTAGTGTGATATTGTATCCTTCTTTCAGGAAAAACTTTGAAATATTTCCAATACCACTTCCCACCTCCAGAATATTACCTGAGCAAAACGGTTTTATAGTATTGTACATCCATTCGTTAAATTTATCTGCTTCTGAAATTACTTCAAGGGTTGCTTGACCTTCAATATCCGTTTCTTGATGAGCTCTTGATTTCATGTAAAAAGATTATACTTCAATACACAGTATATGGCCCTGATACCATCTATCCAGTTGATTTTTTTCCCTTCCTTGAATTTTCTTCCATAATATGAAATTCCAACTTCATAAATTCGTATGTCAGGAATTTTAGCCAGTTTAGCTGTTATTTCCGGTTCAAAACCAAATCGGGGCTCTTTCAACTTGATGGATTTGATCATGGATGATCTTACCAGCTTATAACAGGTTTCCATATCTGTAAAGTTAAGATTGGTGAACATGTTCGATAAAAAGGTCAGCACCTTATTCCCTAATGAGTGCCAGAAAAATAATATTCTATGTGCTTTACCACCCAGAAACCGTGAGCCGTAAACCACATCGGCATACCCTTCGATAACCGGCCCCAACAAGATATTAATTTCTTCAGGATTATATTCCAGATCCGCATCCTGAATGATCATAAATTCACCAGTAATTTTTTTTATTCCCTCCTTTATAGAAGCCCCTTTCCCCTTATTTGTAGAATTTGAAACATATACGATTTGCTCAGAAGAGTTATTGATAAACTCCTTGATATTTTTCTCCGACTGATCTGTTGAACCATCGTTAACAACAATAATTTCCTTTTTTATATTATGGATAAGTTTTACTTCGCAAACACGTTGTAGTACTTGCTTGATGGTAGCAGCTTCGTTGTATACAGGGATTATGATCGATAAGGTGTTAATATTCATTTCCTGTTCAATTTTCCGGGGTAAATTTCAGGAGATAAGTATCCGGATTTGTGAGTGATAATACCAGCGGGAAGATAGTTTGATTATTTTGAATTACAGGATAGAGATATTCATAGGTCTGCCGATATCCTAAATTATCTAAAACTACATAATCTGCTTTTTTTGATTTCAGATCATCGATCATTTCCTTTTCGTCTTTCGAATACATATATGTTGCGGTATAAGTTCCTGATTTTAAATGAAAAAGCATTGGTTTTCGACATATAACAACTACATCGCGTATATTTTCTCTTTTAAAATATTCTGCAATTCTAAAATAATTTTTCCAGCTTAAAGGATACTCATTTTTAGCTTTTTGATGTAGTATTTTAATTGGATTTATGAAAAACAAACCTAATAAGACAAGAATTAATATATTAAACTTAAGTTTGATGTTCATATTCATCAATAATTGATTGATTAAGTGATAAAAACCGATAATGATTGAAAATAAAATAATGGGCATCACAGGTAATACAAATCGGACTCCACGCCATACTTCGGGCCAGAATAATAATATCCCGAATGTTCCTAGAATATAACAAATGAATAATAATCCTTTTTGCCAGAATTTATAAAAACCATAGACAGATACCAAAAGCAATATCAATCCGATAATCCATTCAAGGGATGAAATATCTTGAATATAATTAACCTTTATAAATGGAAAAGTTGAATTTGGTATTTCCCTGGTGATATATCTGGCAACATTAGCAAAAAATCTGTTGAAATAATCAGCTAAATCAGCGTTGCCCAGCTCAGGTCTGTAGGGATTGATCATAATCAAAGGCTTTAAGTAAGAACTTCCACCTAATCTCTGACCTCGAATAATCCAGGGTAGGGCGAGGGCAATAAATCCTGTAAAGATAGATACAGCAACCTTCCATTTTTTCATTAGCAGCAGGTATAATATCACCCCACCAAAGAGAGCTAATCCGGTTGATCTGATATAGTAGGAAGCAACAAGTGTGATCAATATCAAATAAAAATTGGGCTTTTTAAAAAAATTATCATCAAAATCAGCTTTTAAAATTAAAAGAAGACATGAATATGAAAATAGAATAAAAGAGATTTCACTCATCATCATGGTACCATATTGCAGTAGATGAACATTGAGAACCAGGAAAAAGGATGTAATAAAAGTAATTTTATTATTTCCTGAAATAGACTTGATAAGATAATAAATAAGAATAAGGCTGATTAATAGAAATATTCCATTGAGAAGTTTTATAAAGGTTGTCGAATCAGAAATGTGCATAAACAATGATAAAATAACGGGATAGCCAGGAGGAAAATGGTTATTGGGACCTTTATTTATACTGGCGATATTTACATATCCTTCACCTGATGATATTGCTTTACCCAAAACATAATAATAAGCATTATCACCATTGAGATCGAGTTTCTTGTCAAAAATATAGCCATAAACAGATATGAATAAAATTGTAATAATAAAAATGTAAATAATATTTTCGAACCATCCTGCGTGGTCTGAATTATCCTTGGTTCTTGCTTGAGTTATGTTGGATGCAAGCCTTTCTTGTTTTTTTGAATTTTTATGCTTACCCATCTTTAGAAATTGATCTGGCAAAGATAATACAAATCGTAATTCAACCCGAATTATTGCCACCTGATAATTAATCAAGTCAATTACTCATTTTAAATTATTGATATTCAATTGGATATGTTATCGGGTTAACCCTCGTCCCCATAGAAAATTTATCAGGTTTTTAAAATTTGGATACTCGTCAATCAGGACGGCTCTGCGGGGCGCCTACCTGCGTGCCATCGCCATGCGTCTGCGCCTTAGTCAGCTACGACGTAGGAGCAAGGCGATGGCCACCAGAGACCGGCAGGAAGGAAAAATTTGTGAATTTTTCGGGTCAGTGGATATGAATCACGAAGATAGACAATCAATGATTGGATAAGGGCTGTTTTATAGTAAATGACATTACCTTTGTATTCAGATTTAGAAATCAAAAATCTTTATCATGAGAATATTAAAAGAAGATGCTGTTGCTGTTCTTATTGATATACAGGAAAGATTATTTCCACACATATATCAGCATGAACAACTGGAGAGAAATGTGAATATTCTACTACAAGGTTTACAATTCCTGAATATACCAATAATTATAACTGAACAGTATTCAAAAGGTCTTGGCAATACCATTCCTTCCATATCAGGAAATTTCAATCCATTTCATTCTATAGAAAAAATTACATTCAGCTGTTGTGATGAAAGTAAATTTCTGGCAGAAATTAACCGTTTAAATAAAAAATTTGTTATTCTTGCCGGCATCGAAACACATGTTTGTGTATTACAGACTGTACTTGATCTATTAGATATTGGGTTCACACCAGTTTTGGTTGAGGATTGTGTTTCTTCCAGAAAGAAAAATGATAAAACAATTGCAATTGAGAGAATAAAACAGGAAGGAGCCATCCTGACTACCTATGAATCAATACTTTTAGAACTTTGCCGTGAGGCTGGAACTGAAACATTTAAGTCGATATCAAACTTAATCAAATGATTATAATTGAATGAATGAAAAGATCCAACAGGTTGATAATCAATTTCTACAATTAATTAATCAGGATTTTAATGTTAATGAAAGTGATTTGAAAATTGTTCAATCTGATCTACATGAAATTAAGCTGAAGCTTATAGAATTAATTGATTATTGCCTGCAAAAGGATTTCGAAAGACTGCTGAATGCAATGTATCGTCTGGATATCAACGAGGCAAAGTTCAAAGATACAATTAATGGTAAATATGGAAACGATATTTCAGCGAAATTAGCTGATTTGATAATTGAGAGGGAATTGCAAAAGATAGAAACAAGAAACAAGTATCAGGGGAAGTAAAATGATTAATGAGGATTCAAAAATAATTGCTGTTGATTTTGATGGGACCATTGTCGAACATGATTATCCCAGAATTGGGAAAGAAATGTTATTTGCCTTTGATACTTTAAAAGAATTACAAAAAAGAGGGCATAAATTAATTTTGTGGACTTTCAGGACAGGAAAATTTCTGGATGAGGCGGTTACTTTTTGCAGGGAAAATGGTATTGAATTTTACGCTGTGAATAAAAACTATCCTGAGGAAGAGATGTCACGGGATATCAGTCGAAAGATTCATGCAGATATATTTATTGACGACAGGAACCTCGGGGGTTTTCCAGGCTGGAGTATTGTATGGCAAATGTTATATCCTGATGGAATTACATTTACTCATAAATTGATCAACCCTAAAGCACATTATAATTACAGAAAAAAAAAAGGATTAATTAACGTGATAAAACGTTTATTGTCTTAAACAAATGGCAAATATTAAGACGGAGGAAGAAATAAAATTAATGAGGGAAAGTGCTCAGTTGGTGAGCAGGACCTTGGCAATTCTAGCTGAAAAAATGCAACCAGGGATATCACCGATTGAGCTAGACCGGATAGCTGAGGAATTTATAAGAGACAATGGTGCAGTGCCGGGATTCAAAGGATTATACGGATTTCCGAATACTTTATGCACTTCTTTGAATCAACAGGTTGTTCATGGAATTCCCAATGATAAACCGCTGTCCGAAGGTGATATTATTTCTGTAGACTGTGGCGTATTAATGAATGGATTTTATGGAGATCAAGCCTATACATTCATGATTGGTGAAGTTGATGATGATATAAAAAGATTAATTGATGTGACGAAGCAATGTCTTATATTGGGTATAGAGCAGGCAGTCACAGGAAATAGAATAGGAGACATTGGATATGCAGTGCAAACTTTTGCTGAAAAAAATGGATTTGGGGTTGTTCGGGAGTTGGTTGGACATGGCCTTGGTAGGAAAATGCATGAATCACCTGAAGTACCTAACTATGGAATGCGTGGTAAAGGACCAAAATTAAAAAATGGAATGACCCTTGCCATTGAGCCAATGATAAATCTGGGCACAAAAAATGTTAAACAATTAAAAGATGGTTGGACTATAATTACTGCTGATGGCAGACCATCTGCTCATTTCGAACATAATATTGTCGTTAGAGAGAACGCTGCCGAAGTGCTGACCTCCTTTGAATATATTGAAGAGGCATTAAATAAGGTAAACATTTAAATTAGCAAAGTTGTGAATTATTGTCCTAAGTGTGGTAGTGATAATTTGAAGTTCGAGATACCCCCTGGGGATTCGCTCAAAAGATTTATTTGTCAGAATTGCAAGACGATACATTACCTGAATCCGAGGATCATTGTAGGATGTTTGCCGATATTTGAAGAGAAGATAATAATTTGCAAACGTGCTATAGATCCATGTAAAGGTTTGTGGAATTTACCTGCAGGATTTATGGAAAATGGTGAAAGAGCCGAAGATGGAGCACTAAGGGAATTGAAAGAGGAAACAGGATTGGAAGGTCAAATCATGAAGCTTCATTGCATTTACAGCATTCCACATGTTAATCAGGTATATATGATATTTCTAACTCGAATATTTTCAGGTAATGCCAAACCAGGTGAAGAAACACTTGAGGTAAAATATTTTGAAGATCATAAAGTTCCCTGGGGGGAAATAGGCTTTACTTCCAGTGTATATGCAATTGAAAAGTATATAGAATATAAATCTAACACGAATAATAAAACATTTATTGGGAGCTTTGTAATGGAAGGACCTGAAAATCGAAAAGAATTTTTTTAGCGGTCCTTTACAAATGTCGTTAATTTAATTGCCTGAAAAATTCTTTCACCATAAGCTAATTGGCATTCAGTTTTTCTGTTAAATTATTTAAAAAGTTATTTAATGCATCCTGCCAGGTTTCGTCTGCATCCCATGATTCACCAATATAAATCTCATTTCTGGAAAGGCTTCGTATATAAAATTTATAAACAGGAGCATCCACCGGTATTGTCCTCAGGGTGAACGATCCATCTGGCTTTTTCAGTAAAGTAATGTATCCGGTTTCAATATCATTAAGTTCATAATCCAACATTTCTTTGATGGTTTTTCCAGTGGTATGAACATGCATAATAATATATAAAAATCCCTGACGCCATAATTCCTTTTCATCAGGATTATATTTTACCAGTTCAAATTGCCATGGATAATCCTGGAATGACCGATCCAGTTCAAAGTTCATTCGTTCCACAGATGCATTGTATTTTTCAGTTTCTTCTGCAATTTTGTTATTAATCATACCACCCGGCCTGTTTGACGGAATAGGGGCCTCTTCAAATTTAGGTACAGCCAGCTTATCTACTCTCAGGTCAGTGGGGAAACTTGCATTGCGACGCCCGTTAATGATCGATATACCTCCAAAGAATTCAGGTCGGTCGATGATTAGATTATTGGTTTTCACATAGTCTTTCCTAATGGTGATGCTGTAGATTTTTTTCATCAGGTCTTCCATATCTTTATCCTGATCTTTATAAGCAGGTTGGCCATTGGCAATAACCTGTCTATCCTTATTGAATTCAGTGATGACAATCACGTATCGAATAGCTTCTTTATTTTTAATTTTGAGGTTAACCTTACTTAGTACGATTATATATTTGATCTCTCTTTTTACAAAATGATCTATGTATTTACGAGATGGATCTATCCCGGCATAAATATCATCCAGGTAAAAATAGGCAACCGGATCTATGCCAATCTTAATAAAATAATCATGTGCTTCCCGGGCGAGGGATTTCCAATCTCCTCTTTCAGAACTGTTTTTAGATATAGGAGGGGTCGATATAAGTACTGCACATTTTGATTGCAGGATGTCCTCCGGCAAATTTTTTGAATAATCTAGAAAACGGAAGCCTACAACATTAATCTCTTCTTCTTCCTGAGCAAAAACCGTAAATGATATTGTAATTAAAAAAATAAAAAATGAAACGTAAATTTTCATATATTCAGAAAGGTTTGCATCCATTATAAATAAAATGTCCAATTATAAAGTACGTTTAACATGGATAATATATTTTACTTTACAAAAAAAAATTTGGAGTATTTATATAGTTCGACTACTTTAGTGGTTCAAATCAATTATAAAAGTGTAATTGATTTATAAAGAAGAGTGGAGAGACAGGCTCTATGAAGCTCTAGCAACCTGGATCAAAAACCAAGGTGCTAATTCCTGACCCAAAAAACAGGGAAATATAAATTTAATTACTATGAAAATACATACGATTTCCAGGTTTATTAAAGATGCACTTGCATTACAATTGGGATTTCATCCTGTTTTCCAGTTAATATCAAAAATATGCAATACCTGTTACATGTGTTGTAGCAGTTGTTGCTAAATCCATCCTGCATCAAAAGGTCAGGCAAAGAACTTATTGTAACCAAACATTATATTATTATAAACCATTAAAATAACTATCATGTCGAATCAACTAAAGTATGAAACCTTACAACTGCATGCTGGTCAAGAAATAGACCAGACCACCTTATCCAGAGCCGTGCCTATCCATCAGACGACTTCTTATTTATTCAAGAATTCTGAGCATGGTGCTAATTTATTTGCTCTTAAAGAATTCGGGAATGTATATACACGAATCATGAATCCCACCACTGACGTTTTCGAAAAGAGAATGGCTGCATTGGAGGGAGGTACAGCCGCTTTAGCCGTGGCTTCTGGCCATGCAGCCCAATTACTTACTTTTACAAGCCTTTGTGAAAGTGGCGACAACTTCATTTCTTCAAAATATCTTTATGGCGGATCTCTAAATCAGTTTAAAGTAACCTTCAAAAGACTGGGCATCCATGTCAAGTTTGCTGAAACAGATGAAGTAGAATCATTTGAAAAATTAATCGATGACAAAACAAAGGCTATTTATATAGAGACGATCGGTAATCCGAGATTGAGCGTCCCGGATTTTGACGAATTTGGAAAACTGGCAAGGAAACATGAGATCCCCTTTGTAGTAGATAATACTTTTGGCGCGGCCGGTTATTTATTCAGACCCTTTGAGCATGGGGCCAATGTGATTGTAGAATCCGCTACCAAGTGGATAGGTGGACATGGCAATAGCATAGGCGGAGTGATAGTGGATGGAGGTAACTTTAATTGGGGTAGCGGAAAATTCCCTCAACTATCAGAGCCTTCTGAAAGTTATCATGGACTGAATTTCTGGGAAATCTTCGGGGAAAACAATCCATTAGGGCTACCCAATATCGCTTTTGCCATTAAGGCCAGGGTGGAAGGATTGAGAGATCTTGGACCTGCGCTGAGTCCTGCCAATTCGTTTTACTTCCTGACTGGTCTTGAAACCCTATCGCTGAGAATGGACAGAATTTGTCAGAATGCCTTGGAGTTAGCTCATTGGCTTGAACATCATGATAATGTGGAAAGCGTTAATTATCCTGGGCTGGGATCAAGTCCTTTTCATGATACGGCAAAACAATACTTGCAAAGAGGATTTGGCGGGGTGTTAACTTTTAAAATTAAGGGAGAAAAAGCACAAGCCACAAAATTTGTTGACTCTTTAAAACTTGTGAGCCATTTAGCAAATGTGGGAGATGCAAAGACTTTAATCATCCAACCTTCTGCGACAACGCATTCCCAGTCTAATGAACAGGAACAATTGGAAGCCGGAGTAGAGCCCACCCAATTGAGAGTATCAGTGGGCATTGAACATATTGATGACATAAAGGCTGATTTCGAACAGGCTTTTCAAAAAATACTTGATGAAATTCCTGCTGACCCGATAGGATAAGAATATTTCTTAAGATCATGTTAAAACATCAGACATTTAAATACGAAAAAGAATTCCAATTGGAGCTGGGGGGAGATCTTCCGGAATTGGAATTGTATTACACAACGTATGGAAAATTAAATGAGAATCGTTCTAATGTAATATGGGTTTGTCATGCTTTCACCGGAAATTCGAATTTCCAGGATTGGTGGCCGGGACTTTTTGGAGAGGGAATGTTATTCGACCCGAATGATTTTTTTATTATTTGTGTCAATATGCCGGGAAGTTGTTATGGATCAACCGGGCCATTAAGTATCAATCCAAAATCCGGAATCCCATATTATCATTCATTCCCGGAATTTACCAACCGGGATATTCTGGCTTCATTTAATCTGGTGCGAAAACATCTTAAAATTGAAAGGATCCATACGGTTACCGGATGTTCTCTTGGTGGACAACAGGCTCTTGAATGGACTGTGTCCGAACCTGATTTATTTGATCACCTGGTTTGTATTGGTGCCAATGCATTTCATTCACCCTGGGGAATAGCGTTCAATGAAACACAACGAATGGCTATTAAACAGGATCTTACATGGGAATTAAGTACCGACACGGCAGGAATCAGTGGTATGAAAATAGCCAGGGCAATGGCATTGATTTCGTATCGCAATTACATTACATACCAGGCTACCCAGAGCGAAGAGGATGTGGATAAAACAGATAATTATAAAGCATATTCCTACCAGGCTTACCAGGGAGAAAAGCTGGCCAGGAGGTTTAACGCTTTCAGTTACTGGTACCTGTCCAAAGCAATGGATACGCACAACATTGGCAGGAATCGGGGTAGTGTTGAGGAGGCGCTTAAACGTGTAAAAGCAAAAAGTCTGTTTTTGGGATTGGATTCGGATATACTGTTTCCTATCCAGGAACAAAAATATCTGTATGAACATGTAAAAAATGCTGAATTTAAAACCATTGATTCTTTATATGGGCATGATGGATTTCTATTGGAAGCCGAAAAATTGACCAAGGTAATCAGGGAATTTTATAATCAGGCAACTATAAAAAAGGGAATGGTTGCATAGTAAGAATTAAGAATTAAGAATTAAGAATTAAGAATTAATTTTTAGGCCTTGATAAAATTTATTTCCAGATGGATTATGTAAAAAAACAGGACTGGTTGAAGGATGTTTCATGGTATGAGGTGGGGATAGGATAATGCACACAATGGATTCATCCTAATTTCGTTATCAATTGCGATTACATTTTTGCATCATACGATATTAATAATACAGAATATAAAACATCATGTGGTTAAATAAAAAATATTGGATCCTGGTTTCTCTTTTTCTCTTTTTATCATCGGGGGTTTTTGCTCAATTTCAATCACCCAGTTTTAAATGGGGAAAAACAACTCATGAATTTGGTGAGGTAAAACATAAATCACCGGTAGTTTATGAATTTGAATTTACCAATAATGGACAGGCACCGTTGATCATAGCTGATGTGGAAGGTTCCTGTGGTTGCACGGTGACCGAATATTCTAAAGATCCGATCGCACCTGGTAAAAAAGGGAAAATAAAAGCAACTTTCGATGCCGCTGCTTTGGGTAAATTCCATAAATCCATCAAGGTCACCGCCAATGTTGAAGGAGGACCGGAATACCTGTATTTGCAGGGAACGGTTGTTCCCTAAAGTTTCAGTTCGCAGGAGACACCCTTTAATCAGATATTACAATAATTTTAGCTACCGGAAAAATTGGTATTTCCTGATTTTTCTAAATTGATTTTTCGAGTGAATACGTATATTTGTGAATCAAACCGGGTTGTTAGCTCAGTCCTCTTCCGCTTTTGCGGAAGAGGATGCCTGCTCCCGATTTTATGGGGAAGGTCGCTGGTTGATAGAAAAAGATATTGAAAGGGACATTAGCTCAGTTGGTTTAGAGCACTAGCTCGACAAGCTAGGGGTCACTGGTTCGAATCCAGTATGTCCCACTTTGGCAGGTGGAGTTTAGAACGTCCCGATGCAATCGGGAAGGTCGCTGGTTCGAATCCAGTACAACCCACAGCAGAGTTAAAATATCAGATTTCTGAATTCTGATATTGATTTTTTGTTTGATTTTGACCTTATCGATTCAATATTTCTGACGCATACCTTCTGGCAATACACAATACAGGTATGATTCTGATTAAAATTATTTACTGTTTGGTAAAAATCAACTCTAGCGCAAGACTGCATTTCCGACATCAAATAAATAAGATAAAGTATATACCTGATAGGAGCCCAAATAGATCGTTTTTTATGGGCTTTTCTCTTTAACTATTGTAAATTATGTTGGACGATGATGGCAGCTGAAAATGGAGCAACACACAATATAAAAAAGCTTCATTATGGCTACAATAAAAAGAAGCATCACAATCAATGCAACAGTTGAGAAAGTATACAACTATCTCACTGACCCAAAGAATGATCCCGAATGGATACCTGGTATGATTGAAGTTAAGGACTTAGCCGGATCTGATGCTGGAGATCGTTTCAAGTGAACGTATAAAATGGCCGGAATATTGTTCGAGGGAGAGACAACGATTACGGAACTTGTACCAAATAAAAGGATTATAACAGATAGTAAAGGAGGGGTCAAAAGCACTTTTACATTTAACCTGGAGGCTCAAGGTAAAGCAACTTTAATGGAACTTACTATTGATTACACCATCCCTATTCCAGTATTGGGCAAACTGGCTGAAAAGGTTATACTGAGACGGAATGAACGCGAAGCGGACCTGGCAATGGAAAACATCGAGGAAAGACTGGAAGGCTAATCAGCATTAAAAGGCGATTCATTTTTAATTAATTTTCTTTTGATCTAAATTATTTAATGTAAAACAAAAAAGGAGGTAAAGAATGCCTCAAAATAACGTATTAAGTATATTAAGGATTTTATAAATAAATTCTCATTAAGAAAGGTCGAATTGAGGGCTTCCTTAAAATCCAAGTTTGTACTATTGTTATGGTATTAAGTTAATATCCAATTTATATTCCTTTTCTAGCCATATAACCACATCAATAAAATCATAAACATAATCTTCACAAATTTCCTGGCTATTTATATTAATGCTGAATAGAAGGAATAAAAATGTGATCTTTCTCATGAGTATGGTAACTACCGGTCGGGTATAAGTTGTCGTTTAATGCCGCGTATACATTGTTGAGCGATGGGTGCTCATCTTTTCCTACAAATCTTCCAAATAATACTTACCATCAAGAAACTCAGCCGGAAGTCCAAGTCTTTCAAAGTATCTGACCATAGCTATACAGGCGTATTTTTCTGTAGTGTAATGGGTAGCACCTATAACATTTATTTTTTTTTCTTCGATAATCCTATGGAACTCCACAATAGGTTCAACTGAAGGAACTTGTCTGGTATTCCCAGTAATATACATATTCATTCCAAGTTCAAAAATTTCTTTCGCAGCAAATCCAACACTTCCTCCTCCGGCAGCTATCGCAACCCGTCCATCATGTATTACTTCACTGCCATTTCTGATTAGTTTCACTTCATGGCCAACAATAGAGCCAACATATTCTGCAAGTTCCGTTGCGGTCTTTTTATCTGTTTTACACACTACTCCACATTTAACCCCCTCGTATTCACAGAACTCACCTATTATCTTAAGGTTTAAATGCTTTGCCAAGCTGACGGAGGTTGAGTATTCACCATTTTTATCAAGAGGAGCATGAAGTACATAAAAGGAAATACGCTGTTGTTTAAGTTTTGAAAGGAAGTCTTCGGGTATATCGTAAAACGGAAAACCTGTAATAGTTGGGTCATAACCCATTGCATGGTGTGAAAACAATAATAAGTCGGTTCGATTAGTAAGAATTAGTTTTTCAAGGATGTCCAGATCCGGCATTGTAGCAGTATAGACTTTTTTCACTTCTGCAGTGTTGTCCAAAACAAGTCCCATGTATCTCTTTTTAAAACTTGGAGAAATATAGTCATTGAATCTCATAAAGCTCCAATCATCTTTCAGGTATCCAACGCCAAAGTCTTTATCAAGTTTTGAGTAAAGCTCTTTTGCATTCATATGTTTTCATCCGGTTTTCATAATTTGCATTGTTGATTACACCTTTCGCCTGACGGCAGTCTGTCTAAAAACTTCCAATTTGTAAAATTATTCATTAAATATAGGCCCAAATCCTGCTGAATGGAAAGGACTTCCTGTAAAACCAGTTTTT
>Ga0209536_100000146_pt1 | contig 105150 bp, 113 predicted proteins | sample DeeMarSeWOR28_12_FD_187461 | JGI IMG/M metagenome (GOLD analysis project Ga0209536, IMG submission 187461) | Marine sediment microbial communities from White Oak River estuary, North Carolina - WOR-2-8_12 (SPAdes) (version 2) | ecosystem: Environmental > Aquatic > Marine > Intertidal zone >... | reverse complement strand
TTCTAGTTCGAGTTCAAGATCTAGTTCTAGCTCTTCTTCTTCAAGTTCTAGTAGCAGTTCCAGATCAAGTAGCAGTTCTTCCTCGTCCAGTTCTAGTTCCAGTTCAGGATTAGTTGTCAGTTCTAGTTCCAGCTCCAGCTCTAGATCTTCCAGTAGTTCTAGCTCACATTCCAGTTCTTCAGCATCTGTTGGTCACTACTCAACTGATTTTAGTAAATATTCTAACAACGAAAATCTTTTAACAAATGATTGGACTTCGAGATGGAATACAGCACCGGGGCTATATTGGTTAGGTGCAAATGATTATGGTGATTATGGCGGTATGTCTGGTGAGGCATATGTTGATGCCATTGCCAGTAGAAGAGGTATGTCGTGGGATGATGTTGGAGATCAAACAGACGCAGAAATTTTATTCAGAGCACGACAGTCTACAGAGGCAAATTATAATACAAGAGTTGTTATAAGAGGTTCTGGTTCTGGTGATAGTATATCAGGTTATATGCTAACACTGTATGGTACCAGTCACATAATACGAGTACACGAATGGAGTTCGGGTACTGCATCTACAGTTGGTAGCTATTCCCTAACAATTGATAAGGATACTTGGTATTGGGGAAGATTTCGAGTTGTTGATGATAATATTAAAGCAAAATGTTGGACAGGAAGTTTAGGTGACGAACCAGGATGGCAAATAGAGGAAACAGACTCAACACATTCAAGTGGCTGGGTAGGGGTCTCTGCATACGATCATAGCTGTTATACATACTACGACTGGTTTGCTGTAGCTACTGGTGGTGGTACGGCTGAGGGACCATCTTCATCTAGCTCATCCAGTTCTAGCTCTCGATCTTCAAGTTCCAGTTCTAGTAGTTCTCGGTCAAGTAGCAGCTCTTCTTCTTCAAATTCAAGTTCCAGTTCAAGTTCCAGTTTAAGTTCAAGTTCCAGTTCAAGATCGAGTAGTAGTTCCTCATCTTCAAGTTTTTCTTGCGGTTACAATGACGATTTTACAGGAGATAATGGAGATCCTCCAGACCCAACTAAATGGATAAATATTAGTGCGGGTAATGGTAGTGCTGAAATTCAATCGAATAAGTTACGTGGTATTTATGGAAGTGGAGGAGCAGGAAATTCAGCAGGAGCTATACTACTACCGTGGATTACAGGTGATTTTGATGTAGAGATTCAGGTAGATGCTCAAGTTGCTCCTAATGCAAGTGGTTGGCAAGCATATCTACGCTTTGATATTGATAGCAATCATTGGTACTGGATTTCTTTGTGGGCGGAATTCAATAATAAAAAATGGCAAGCTGGATATAGAAATGGTGACGGTGTTCAATATCCTGATAATGACAGCCGTACTCTAGATAATGGTTGGTTGCGGATTACTCGTAGTGGAAGTACGGTAAAGGTATTTTATGATGAAGGTGCAAAAAGTGGTTGGACACAGTTAGATGGACCTAATGGGCGGGATATAGGCGATGGTGATGGTAGAATAGCTTTATCTGTCAATGCCTGGAGTAATTACCCAGAGCCAACCGTTGATTTTGATAACTTTACATTCAATGAGGGATGTGAAGGGTTATCTATTTCAAGTTCTTCTAGTAGTACAAGTTCTAGTTCTAGATCCTCAAGTAGTTCGAGTTCCAGAAGCTCAAGTTCCAGTTCACGTTCTTCTAGTTCATTTAGTACTTGTTGGTGTGATGATGATTTTACAGGAGATAATGGAGATCCTTTAGATGAAACTAAGTGGAGTGATGAAAGTCTTGGTAGTGGTTATATTGAGATACAAAATAATAAAGCTAGATTTGTAAAACCAAGCGGAGAAAATAATCCAAGAGCCGATTTATTGGCAATAGTTTCAGGTGATTTTGATGTAAGGGTAGATATAGATGGTGTAGTTACACCAGATAATTCTGGATGGCAGGCTGGAATTCAATTTACTATAGACGATACGCATTTGTTTCGGATGCGTATGTGGCAAAGTCTCGCTAATCCTGATTGGCGAAGTGGGTATGTTAATGGTGGTTCTGAGATAGAGGATAATGATTCTAGGTCAGGTACAGTTGGTGCCCTTAGATTAACACGTTCTTCAAGTACTGTTAGGGGTTATTATGATGAAGATAGAACAGGTGATTGGGTAGAGCTTGAGGTAGGTGGGGCCTCTATTGGTAGTGGAGATGGAACAGTACGTCTTTATGTAGATGGTTGGAATGCGGATCCAGCCGTAACTGTTGATTTTGATAATTTTAGATTCTATGCTGGTTGTCCTTCTTATAGTTCATCGTCATCAAGTTCAAGTTCTAGCTCTCAATCAAGTTCGAGTTCCAGTTCGAGATCAAGTAGTAGTTCTTCTTCATCTAGTTCCAGTTCCAGTTCAAAGTCTAGTTCTAGTTCAAGTTCATCAAGTTCCAGTTCAAGTGTTGCTACTAGCTCTTCGTGTTCAAGTAGCAGTTCCAGTTCCAGCTTTAGGTCAAGTAGTAGTTCATCCAGTTCTAGTTCTTCAAGTAGTTCCAGATCAAGTAGTAGTTCTTCTTCGTCAAGTTCCAGTTCCAGTTCCAGATCGAGTAGTAGTTCATCCAGTTCTAGTTCTTCAAGTAGTTCCAGATCAAGTAGTAGTTCCAGTTCGAGATCTAGTTCTAGTTCTAGTTCATCAAGTAGTAGTTCTAGTTCATCAAGTTCTAGTTCCAGTTCGAGATCAAGTAGTAGTTCTTCTTCATCTAGTTCCAGTTCCAGTTCTAGCTCAAGATCTAGTTCCAGTTCTAGTTCCAGTTCCAGTTCTGCACTCACTTCGAGTTCGAGTTCACGGTCTAGTTCAAGCTCAAGCTCTAGCTCAAGTTCTAGCTCCAAATCTAGTTCTAGCTCTTCATCCTCTAGATCAAGCAGTAGTTCCTCCTCATCAAGTTCCAGTTCCAGTTCTAGATCAAGTAGCAGTTCTTCATCATCTAGTTCCAGTTCCAGCTCCAGATCGAGTAGTAGTTCTTCCAGTTCTAGTTCCAGTTCAAGTTCTAAATCGAGTAGTAGTTCTTCCAGTTCTAGTTCCAGTTCAAGTTCTAAATCGAGTAGTAGTTCTAGCTCGTCTAGTTCTAGTTCGAGTTCAAGATCGAGTAGTAGTTCCTCATCATCTAGTTCCAGTTCCAGCTCTAGGTCGAGTAGTAGTTCTTCTTCATCTAGCTCCAGTTCCAGCTCAAGATCAAGTAGTAGTTTCTCTTCATCTAGTTCCAGTTCTAGCTCTAGTTCGCAATCAAGTTCTAGTTCCAGTTTAAGTTCCAGTTCAGCATTTACATCTAGTTCATCAAGCTCTAGCATAAGTTCTAGTTCGAGTTCAAGATCGAGTAGTAGTTCATCCAGTTCTAGTTCTTCAAGTAGTTCCAGATCAAGTAGCAGTTCTTCTTCGTCAAGTTCCAGTTCCAGTTCAAGATCAAGTAGTAGTTCTTCTTCATCAAGTTCAAGTTCCAGTTCCAGATCGAGTAGTAGTTCTAGTTCCAGCTGCAGTTCAAGTTTAAGTAGTAGTTCTAGTTCTAGTTTATCAATATCGTCATCAAGTTCTAGTTCATCATTGTCATCATCAAGTTCGAGTTCAAGATCGAGTAGTAGTTCTAGTTCCAGTTCAGCTTCTGTGTTCACTTCTAGTTCTTCTAGTTCAAGTTACTCATCAACTTCCTCTTCTAGTTCTTCATCCAAATCTGCTTGTACTGATGTGGATGATGACTTCACAGGATCTAACGGAGATCCCCCAGATTCTAGTAAGTGGTTTATAACTTCCGGCAGTCCTGACATACAAAGCAACGCTCTAGAATTGACTCAAGCATCAGGGGCATTGGGAACCACTGATGCTGTCCGTTCAAAATTCGTGTTTACAAGTGATTTTGATATTCAGGTTGATTTTGAAGTTACAAGCGGCCCCGCATCTCATCAATGGTTCTTACGAATATCAGCCTATGCGACTGATCTGGGCTGTAACGTCAAACTATTGGAATATGGGTATTATAGTGCTGGTTACCGATACCAAGCACATTCAAGAAGTAATTGTGGGTCTGGTTTTACAACTAAACCATATGCTATTTATCCTAGTAGCGACACTACAGGCAAATTAAGACTTACCAGAACAGGTAATTACATAAAAGCCTACTACTGGAGAAATAGTCAATGGAATGAACTTGTAGATACTTACGGACATACAACAGATAGCGATTTCCAGATTGAGCTCACTACAGTAAATGGAGAAACCAATTATCCTGGTGCTACATGGCGAGCAGATAATTTTACGGTTAATGAGGGTTGCGACAATCTAGAATGGAGTTCAAGTTCTTCTAGTTCCATATCGAGTTCCAGTTCAAGTTCAAGTAGTAGTTCCAGTTCTCGATCCAGCTCCAGTTCAAGTAGTAGTTCCAGTTCACGATCTAGTTCCAGTTCCAGCTCCAGTTCCAGTTCTCGATCCAGCTCTAGTTCGAGCTCTAGTTCATCTTCTAGATCTTCTTCCTCAAGTTCGAGTTCGAGCTCCTATTCCAGTTCGAGCTCATCTTCTAGATCTTCTTCTTCGAGCTCCAGATCGAGTTCAAGTAGAAGCTCATCATCATTTAGTTCCAGTTCCAGTTCGAGATCGAGTAGTAGTTCTAGTTCCAGTTCGAGTCGTAGTAGTTCTAGCTCAAGTTCATCTTCTCGATCTTTCTGTACACCTGTTAATGATTATTTCACAGGAGATGATGGCGATCCTCCAGATTCTACGAAGTGGTGGATAACAGCGGGTACTCCTGAGATCCAAAGTAATGCTCTTGAATTTACTAAACTATCAGGAGAAGGTACTGGCACAGATCGAGTACTATCGAAATTTATGTTTGTTGGTAATTTTGATATACAACTCGATTTCGACATGATTTCTTGGTCTACTGCCAACCAGTCCTATGTCCGTTTCGGTTTATATGATACTGATCTAGGTTGTAATATAGCCTATATAAATTATGGGCGCTTGAACAGTTTTTGGAGATATTTCTTTTGGTATAAAACGAGTTGCGGAGCAGGGTGGAGTAGTTTAAATGACAGTTATAGTTCTATAGACGATCCAGGTAAGCTACGTTTCGTAAGGTCTGGAAGTTCGGTAACTGCCTACTACTGGAGAAATAGTCAATGGAATTCGATTAGTACAAGGACTGTAACTAGTAATAGGATGCAAATTCAGCTAGATGCCTCTAATGCTGGAGCTTCATATCCAGCTCTTACATGGCGAGCTGACAATTTTATAGTGAATGAGGGTTGTGAAAACATACAATGGAGTAGCAGTTCTAGTTCCAGTTTTAGTTCTGAATCAAGTAGCAGTTTTAGTTCCTCATCATTATCTTCAAGTTCCAGTTCCAGATCGAGCAGCAGTCTTAGTTCTAGTTCATGCTCATCTTCTTCTAGCTCTAGTTCTAGCTCTACTTCCAGTTCCAGTAGTTCTCGATCTAGCTCATCTTCTTCAAGTTCAAGTTCTTCTCGATCCAGTTCCAGTTCGAGTAGGAGTTCACGCAGTTCCTGTTCCAGCTCTAGTTCGAGGTCAAGTTCCTCTTCTAGTTCTAGTTCCAGTTCTCGATCTAGTTCTTCATCATCAAGTTCAAGTTCGTCTTCCAGTTCCAGTTCCAGTTCTCGATCTAGTTCTTCATCATCAAGTTCAAGTTCGTCTTCCAGTTCTAGTTCCAGTTCTCGATCTAGTTCTTCATCATCAAGTTCAAGTTCCTCTTCCAGTTCTAGTTCTAGTTCTTGGTCTAGCTCGTCATCTTCGAGTTCGAGTTCAAGTAGAAGTTCGTCATCATCAAGTTCCAGTTCTAGTTCACGATCAAGTAGTAGTTCTAGTTCTTCAAGTTCTTCACGATCCAGTTCTAGTTCTTCTCGGTCAAGTTCCAGTTCTTCCCGTTCCAGTTCGAGTAGGAGCTCGTCATCATCAAGTTCAAGTTCTAGCTCTCAATCAAGTTCGAGTTCCAGTTCTAGTTCCAGTTCACGCTCTAGTTCTAGTTCCAGCTCCAGTTCCAGCTCTCGATCAAGTTCCAGTTCCAGTTCTAGTTCCAAGTCAAGTTCTTGTTCATCTAGTTCGAGCTCCTACTCAACTGGAGGCTGGGAATTTGAAGGTTGGTGTTATCGCCGCCGAATCGATATCAATCAAGATCTCGTTGAAGCGGATCTGACTAACTTCCCAGTATTGATTCATCTACAAAACGATACGAACCTGTATGATCATGCTAGAGATGATGGTTATGATATCATATTTGCAAGCAGAACAGGTGTACAGCTTGATCACGAGATACAAAAATTTGAGAAGGACGGAGGATCTGGAGAAGCTGAGTTAGTTGCATGGGTGAAAGTACCGGAGGTTCATGCTGACAGTGCGACGATCATTTGGATTCTCTATGGAAACCCAACACAAGCTATACCAACGGGTACTTCTGACACATGGGATAACAATTTCACTAGAGTATGGCATTTAGATGAACAAGCTAACGGAACAGCAGGGGAATATGCCGATTCGTCTGGAAATGCGGTTTCAGGTACTGGTGGTGGGGGTGTAGCTAGCAGAACACCGTCTAGAACTGATGGGAAAATCTCTTATGCGCAACTATTCGATGGTATTGATGATTGGATCCAAGTTCTAGATACAGATGATCTAACAGAATATACAATTACTGCTTGGGTAAGAGCAAATGATATTACTTCTACTAGTATCTTACTTAGAACAAATAACCTAGGATCGGTATTTTCAACACAGCTGAGAATTACTGCAAATAGTAAATTTGAACATTACATAAGAACGACAGAACCGGCAGATGAAGTAGCTACTGGAACAACTACTATCCAAACCGGTCCCGATCCAGATACTTGGTACTATGTTGCAGCGTGTCATGAAGATAATAGCCAAATTTCGATCCACGTAAATGGTGTGAGGGAAGATATAGAAGTTGTACAAGAAATATCAATAGTTACAGATAGGTGGCGCTTCGGAAGATCGGGGAATGGATTTGGTTATTTTAATGGAATTCTAGATGAAGTACGGATTTCAAATACAGTCAGATCAATAGAGTGGATCCAAACTGAATATAATAACCAAGTTGATACGGTAATTGGTGATGATAAATTCATTAAATCTATAAGCGATGAGGAATGGCTCTGTAGTAGTTCCAGTTCCAGTCGTAGTAGCAGCTCAAGTTCTAGATCGAGTAGTAGTTCGAGTTCGAGTTCCTCTTCGTCATTCTCTAGTTCCAGTTCCAGTTCCAGCTCACGTTCCAGTTCTAGTAGTTCGAGTTCCAGTCGTAGTTCCAGTTCGAGATCCAGTTCATCTTCCAGTTCATCTTCTGCTAGTTTGGCTGGAATTGTATTGATCGGTGACTTGACAATTTACTGGTTGGAATCTTGTAGTTCTAGTTCTAGTTGTTCCTCAAGTAGTATTTCTCTTGAAGTAGCTGAACAACTAACTGGCATCAGAGCAATTGTACCGGAAAGAGGTACAGTTAAAGTACGGATAGTATTCAAGGATATGGATGGAAACACAATAAAACCAGATTCGGCTAGTTACATACTTTATGATAAATTTACTGGAAATATCAGGCAGGAAGGTAATATTACACCTATACAAACGGCAGTATATTTAGAGTTGACATCTGATGCAAACTTGATTTATAATCAGAATAATAGATATGAAATTGCTGTATTACAAGTGACTTATATTTACAGTGGTAGAACAGCTCGGATGACGGCTCAGTACAAGATCAAAAATTTAGCAAAGGTGACATAAAATGGCATTAACAGCACTTGTTGGGGGATCTACGAGTGATACTTACGTCACTCTTGTTGAAGCAAATGCATATATTGCGAGTCGTCCCGATTCAAAAAATTGGAATGATAGTGATTATCTAGAAAGAGAGAGGTTGCTACGACAGGCAACAATAGACTTGGATATATTCAAATTCAAGGGATCGAAGCTCTTCAAAGGGGGTGAAGGTGGTGGTCTGGAGCACGTTCTACAATCTTCAATCTATGATGTTCTTACTTCCGGCTATCAAAGACTGCAATTTCCAAGAGACTGGCAAGAATATTATAGTGGCTATGCAGACAGTGGTACGACAACTACTCTTGTAGATGCAACCTTTTCTTCTTCTAATTTTGCAAGAGAAAACGACTATTTTAACTATGGGGCAATCTACATCATAAGCGGTACGAATAAGGGTCAATCAAGGGAAATTTCAGATTATGCAGCATCGACCGGTACATTTACTGTTAGTACTGCATTTACCAGTCCAATAGATAGTTCGAGTCAATATCTCATCATCTCCCCCCTTGATAAATATGTCAAATTCGCAACCATCGAACAAGCACTTTATCTCTCTAACAATCTAGAACTTGCAGAACTTCAGCAGTGGAAAATGGCTGGGATTGTCGCAAGAACTATTGGTGATGTAAGTATTCGCTTCAAGGACGGTACTGGTTCTTTGGATCGTGTTGGGAGCTTCATGGGATCGAACTCCTTTAAATACATCGAGAGATTCATCAATCGTTCTATGAATACAGGTAGAGGATAACTTAAACAAGAGGAGTGTAATTATGAGGAAAAGACTTAATAATTCAAAGATGTTAACACTTCTGATGATTTTATTGATGCTTGTAACTGTTCAATGCTCTAGTTTCGTGAAGACTACGTATAGCTCTTTGGGGACCGCTGGGATTTTATACGATACAAGTATGAAGACCATTGCCGAATTATACAAAGATGGTCGGATGAGTGAGGAAGCAAAACAGGAAGCCGTAAGAATTGCTCAAGACTACTATGCTGTATATATGTCGGCAGTGGCAGCTTTGGAGGTCTATCAAGGAATGTCGGCTGGAGATAAGGAAGGACAAAAAATGAGAGTTTTGGAGTTGATGGAAAAATTAGCAGAAATTGGTGGGCATTTATCAGATATTATCAACAAGCATAAATAAGGAGAAGAAGTAATGGATCCAACGATGATGTTTATCATAGTAATTGTAGAACTTTTAATGAAGCATGGAATTCCTGGTGTTATCAAGATCATCAAATTGTGGGATGTTAAGGAACCTACTCTTGAGGACATACGAGCTTTAAGAAACCTTGTAAAACCTCCCGAGTTGTATTTCGCAGACGATAGCAATGATAGTTAAGACCCGTAAGGGCTATTATGTCTATAGCCAACCATCTGTATTTGGAAGGCGAAGACGGATTGCAGGGCCGTTCAACACGTACCAGCAAGCAATTCCAGCCAATAAAGCTACTAAAAAAAGGAGGAAGAGAACGAGGCGGCGAAAAAGGAGGTAATCGGAGAAAATTGGATGGCCAAAAGAAGCAAAAGACAAACAAAAAAGAAAAAGGAGAGGAAGTATGCAGCAAGAACCAGAAGTAAAAACCGTATCGTTTATGGCGGCGGATAAACCATTTGTCCCTCTAGGTAGTAATACCTAGATGCAAATCTCGTTAATTGCTGGAAACTCCTATAGAGCTTTTGGTGCTACAACGGAAACAGAAATGTTAAACGTGACAGCTAAAAAACCAAAAGATTGGACGATCAGCAGCCAATCCCCTTCATGTACAGATTATATATGGGGCAGGTTCAGAGACCAACGTAAAGTGTAGAACTCAAGTGAGTTCGAAAAGCGAGACATCCTATTATATGTTTTAGGATGATGATATGGTCCGAGCTCATAGGAAACTATGAGAGTCTAGAGAGCGGAGAAATCCAACGGTTAGACGTACCATCGAAAATGGGGATGCGGTTATTACAGAATGTTTTTACCGAGTGTTGCTTTATGCAGGAAGGGAATTCCCGCACATCTCATCACTACAGATCGAATCCATTTATATAATCTAGCTGATACTCTGGTCATTCAACGTCCAGCAGATCCTAGTCTTGAGGGTGTTGTAGAAGAGGCACAAGCTAGTGGTAAGAAAGTGGTGTTTGAGCTTGATGATGATATATGGAATCTACCGGACTGGAACCATGCATATCCCTTTTGGACACCAATGAGGACTGGAGTGACAACAAATATATTGAAGAAATGTGATAGGGCAGTAACAACAACCGAACCTCTTGCTGATGTGTTGAGAAAGCATAATGATGATGTAATGGTCGTCCCTAACTGTGTATTTGATCATAAATATATTGATCTTCCAAAAAAATTACAATACGACTCTGATATTATTATTGCTTGGATTGGATCATCATTTCATCAGAAGGATACAGAGGTTTTTGGAGGGCTTATTCCAAAATTGTTTGATAAGTATGAAAATATAGGCATGCTTTTTATGGGCGAGTCTCCACCAAAGGACCTATCTCCTTATTTTAATAGAATCATTTCCCTTCCATTTGTTGAACCCATCTATTACCATCAGATTTTGAGTAGCTTTCAGATGCATATTGGACTTGCTCCTCTTGTGGAATGTGACTTCAATCGATCAAAAAGCCCCATCAAACTTTTGGAATATCTTTATACAACAGCTTTTCCTGTCTGCTCCGATATCGACCCGTACTCAAATATCAAAAAAGAAATGGAAAACTCGTGCATGCTAGTTCCTACACAGACGGAACAGGCTGGAAAACTTGATGATTGGATGGATGCGATAGATTTCTGTATAAATAATATAGATAAAGTAACAGAATATGCAGAAGAGGGAAAAAAGTTCGTTCTTAAAAATTATAATATTGAGAGTGACAGTATGACAGAACTATACAAGAAGGTATATTTTGTAGAGTAAGGAGGAACCATGGAAAAGAGGCTGCTTACCTGCCTGGTACGAGATGATTTTACTAACTTTATTTTGCTGTATCGGAAATTAGTCATGAGTAATTTCGACTTGATCGGAATAAATACAGCTTACGATAAAAAAGCAAAAAAATTCGTTCTTTCACAAGATATTATAAGTTCATTCAATGGAATTGCTTATCTGGGTCCTACTCCTATTTATGAGGAATACGTCTCAGTAGCTAATTTTCCACATGACATTGATTTGAACCGATATGTAAATAATACTATTAACATTGATATTATAGAGCATCTTAAGAACCATCATTTAGAGAAGATTTTTCCCAGGCAACCGACAAATTATATGCATAAAATCAATGTGAACAAGGAAATGTTTGAGGACGTACAGAAACTCATTGATAAAAATGCCATCAATATTGCCATTAACGCTTTTGATACGAATTATGATGCAGAATTTTCCTTGCAATATGATCTGATTTACTGCCTGGATAAAATAGAAGCACAGGTAAACAAACCAATTCATATTTATATGGTAGCAGTAGTACATTCGACAAAAGCAGGAATGATAGAAAGATCCATAACTGAGGCATTGGAACCATTCAACTTCACATTACATAACTATGCCGGTAAGACACTGACCGAACAGATGGCGGTACTTCTAAACTCAGATCTTTTACTCTCTGGACCATACGGATTGGGATTTTTAGCATATACAGCCCACGTTCCTGCTTTTATTATTTATCCGTTTGATATGCACTTCTTGAAGGGAAAAACCATTGATCCAACAAGGAACACAGATTGGTACATCGAAACGACAGATGAAGACGTTTTTACAGATGTGAAAAAGGCTGTAGATCTTATACATAGGAAATAACCGTGATTGGTATTGGCATTGTTACACATAATGATGTAATTGATAAGCAAGAGATAACAGAACATACCGATCCTTTTGCCCTGTTGATGGATCTGATTTCTGGAATTGATATGTTTACGAAGGAAGAATACGTCCTCATCATAAGAGATAATGACTCACTGGATTATCGATTTCGTGCATTGAACATCGCACTTCGGAAACGATTCAAGCATGTAAATTCGCTTTTTATTCAATCAGATATTAATGATCTTACACACGCTTGGAATGAAATTATACGAATTGCACTTGATGATTTCGATTGTGAGGCAGTAGTAATGCTCAATCAGGATATATTAGTTACAAGATCCTGGGAATATTTCATTCAAGCGGTAAAAAGACAGAACAGAGATTTTATAGCACCGGTAGCCAGCAGTTCGGCATATCAGGAACTGCAGCACGTACCAGAAGAAGAATATGAGTCGCAAGATTTAGTATGGCATATAACCAGTGCCCAAGGTTTTTGTTGGGGGGCATCACGCCGAGCCCTCAAAGAAAATATGTTCGATTCAAAAAATTACTTTGACCCAGAAGTAGAATGGGATTATAATGAAGAAGAGTGGGAACAGCGAAATAATAATAGCGGTGGAAGAACACTACTGCTAAAAAATACATACGTTGTCCATCTCGACAAAGGTCTGTGGGTCAAGGCGGGATTGAGAAGTACCAAGAGACCTAAGGAACTTTATCGAAATGAAACATTATCAGCCATCCAAGATACATTTAAATATTCAGATTACATAAGAGGCAAACATGATATCTGATCTTCTTAGACAAACAATTACAACCATCTATTCTGTATCTAGGGATGGCTACGGAACAGTTACAAAAACAACCGTATACAGTAATGTTCCTTGTCGGTGGAACGAAGAATTTCAGATGGTGCTAAATAAAGAGGGCAATGAAGTAATGGCTCAAATTGAATGCTGGTTACCTACAGAAATAGAGGGGTCAGCAACGATAATTAATACTGACTATATATTCTTATTTGGAGGTACAGAATATACTGTTATAACTTACAGTAATAAGTATAACATTAGAGGCGTTCGGGAATTTGTAAAAGCATTTCTAAGTTAAGGAGTGAAACATGTACATTACGCAGGAACAGATCAACAAGGTATGGAGGATGGATAGGGAAGGAACCAGAGTTCGAATTATTCAAGGTACAGTTGGACTGCCTGGAAAAGTAGTCAAACGTATCCTACTTGGAGAAATTAGTACTGAAGGAGAATATACTAACGAACCTAAAAAACCACCTACCAAAGAAGAAGTTGAAATGGTTGTGAATTCTTTAATAGAAACCACAGTAGAGCTGGCATCAAAACAAAAATTAGAGCCGGTTATACTACATGAAGAAGCACCTATGCCATCTGTACCAGAACCAGCACCAGAACCAGAATCAGTGCCAGAACCTATACCGGAACCAGAACCGGAACCAGAATCAGAACCAGAACCGGAACCAGAATCAGAACCAGAACCGGAACCAGAACCGGAACCAGAAATAGGAGTAGCTTCTATTGATGAGATGGATGAACTCATTAAAAAGGCAATTGCTGATGGAAGGCCTCTTAATCATATATACAAGCATGGTACAATAGAGAAAGGCGGGTGTCTTCTTTGGCAGGAAACGATGATTAAAGGAGAGCCACATATTGGAGTATGGAGAAAATTTCTGCCCCTCTATCGTCTAATGTATTACAAAGAATTCGGCACATTCCCAATAAGAGAGGTGTCTTGTAAAATGCACCCTCGATGTATTAAGCCTGAACACTTGGAGTAAAAATTGTCTCTAGAATCCAAAATAAAATCTGGAATTGCTAATCTGAAAAAATACAACAAGAAAACAGAAGTGTACACAATCTCCGCTGGCAGAAAAGCGATGGGAGCCAGAGGAGTTCTTGTGTTACAGAAACATATAAGAAATCAGCCTGTACTTCTGATAAAAGCAGCAAAACGTGGACTCCTAGAAGCTGGTCTTGAGGCATTTGAAAAGGCAATGGATTTAGTTCCTCTTGATACTGGCAAATTAGCTCGTAGTGGTAGGCTTACAGTAAATAATGTGATATACGCAAAAGGTGAATCGGATGGTGATAGTACAGGAGTTAGCATTGTAAAATCTCCAGACAGATCACTACTTCCTACTAAAGAAGATGTGAACGCATTGGCTGGAGGAACTCTAAATGTAGGTATCTCATTTTGGCGAACAGATGATAATGGTAATGATTTAGCTCTTAGGTTACACGAAGAGTTACAACCAAGAGGAACTGGACCGAGTCAAGCTAGGAAAGGAAGTCCACCTAGGGGAGGGAAGTTTATCGAACGTCCTCTACAGGAAGCAAAAAGACGACTCTTGGCTCCGATAACCAAAGAGATACGAGCAACTCTTAAAACTATGAAATAATAAGTTTGACTTTTTATTTTCTATCAACTATAATCATGTTAGGTTTATAGGTGTTACACTATGGCAACCCTACTGGATGAGGTCGTATCGTATTTAGTTTCACAAGGACTGGGCACTTTCGGAACAGACCTGTTTATTGGTTTCGAACCTGATACACCTGCAAATACTGTAACACTATATCCTACCGGAGGAGAGCCTCCACAAGCAGTAGGTGGGAAAGAGTTCCCAACCATGCAGGTCCGAGTTAGAAATGGAACATATCCTGGCGGGTATAACAAGGCCGAGGCAATCTATGGCGTGTTGCACCGCCAAAGGGATTTCCTAAGTACATTCCGTGGGCGATGTTTTGCGATGCAGAGCTCACCAATGTTCATGGGAAAAGGAAAGAATGGTGAATTTATTTTTACACAGAATTTTGTATGGTATCTTTCGCATAACCCAAATACGTCCAGCAGTTCGAGCAGCTCAAGTACGTAATGAACTAATATTTTGACCAGCTGGATAGGAGGTATAACAGGATGGCTCAACCACTCAATTACACCTTAGGGATGGCAGAGCTGACATTTTACGAAGATACCAGTCCCAACGTTGACTGGTCCAGCAACGCAACATGGACAATCGGCAACATCGTAGTTGCATCTATGGCCCCTGAAGTTACATTTCTCGATCACTACACTACTGTCAATGGTACACGTAAGAAAGACCGTTCCTTGATTACTAACAAAGCCCTTGCTATCAACTTTACATTTGATGAGATGACGGGTGGGGCGATGAAGGAATGGCTACTTGCAAGTGCTCAGAGTAGTAGTGATCCTGCTGCAATTTCTGGGCTGAATTTCGAAATATACCCGATGGCTAGGGGTGAGATTAAAGGCTGCGCCAAACTTGAGTTTAACTCAGAGTTTGGTAGGGACTACACATGGTACATTCCTTGTGCCTCACTAAAGCCAGATGGGACGATGGACTACAACGCCGAAGACTGGATGAACGCTAAGGGAATTATTGAATGTTTGGTCGACGATGCTGGTGATATTAACAAGCCATTTGGCAAGATTGTATTTGACGACGCCAACATCTACGAGAACTACAGCTAATATTCCACTCTCTATTTGGAACGGTGGAGGGGGTTTCGGCTCCCTCCACCCAACCTTTTCTTGTGAAGGAGATGTACTGCTATGACACCTGACGAACTAAGAAAAATAAAAAAGGAGGCAGAAGAGGCGGAAGCCCAGGCGAAGGGGGAGGTAATAGAAAAAAAAGTAGAAGAACAAGATGAAGAGGAAGATGAGTTCAAAGGAAAATCTGAAGAAGAAATTCTTTTTCCAGAGATTGAAATAGATGGGTTTAAGATACGTCCATGGACACTTGGAAAGCTCAAGAGAGTAAATCCATGTCTCGAACGTATACTAGGGAAACTTGAGAATAAAGGCATAAAACTAACACTGGATAACATTGAAAACAATCTTTGGGATCTTTACATTGCTGCAATAGATGAAATTATTACTATTCTTTCAATCTCCCTTGATGTAGAAGAAGAAAAATTAGAAGATATTCCGATCCCGCAAGCTATCCGCCTAATATTCCTTGTCTATAAGCAAAATGAGGATTCAATAAAAAACGTATCAAGCCTCCTTCAGATGACGAGCGGATAGACATTATCTCGTTGGGGGAGGTCATTGAATATCTAATAGAACACAATCATGCTGTTAATGATATTTACGAGAATTATACATTAGACCAACTCTGGTTTTATTATAGGAAATCTGTTATAATAAGAAGAAAAGAGCAACATGAAAATGCGATGTTAGTAGCAAGCTGTATGCCTCTTGTATTTGGTGGAAAGGATGCAGCAAACGCCTTTCAGAAATTTGTAAATTCACTCCTACCTAAAAAATTCCGAAAATCGCTCTACAAAGCGGAACGGAAACAGCAAATTAGAGAAGCCCGTCCCGACCTCGCCTTCCAGAAACTAGGTATACCAATGCAACCTGCTAAAAAGCCAAAGAAGGATAAAAAATAAATGGCTAACGGTGGACAAAAAATAGGCGGCATTTATGTAGATATTGGTGCTGATATTACCACTCTTCAGCAAGCAGTAAGTGCCATAGTGAATTTGGCTGGCAAGATAAATAAAGCCCTTGAAACAGTAAAAATGACTCCAGATACGGAGGGCTTTGAGGAACTAGGGACAGAGACACAGAATATAATAAAGATGATACAAGACTTGACGAAGGTAACTGAAAATTTTTTCGACCAGTTGCAACATTCTGGAAGATCTCTTAAAGAAAGCCTCACTGCAGTAGCAGAAAGTACAATAAAATCTACAAAAACTATAGAAGATTTTGGATCGAGATCCAGTAATACATTACGGGCAGTAGAAACATTAATTAACACTATAAATCAAGTACAGGCAGACCCAAAATTTGCAAGGGCATCGGCACAAAAGCAGCAAGCTATTGGTAGAATAAAAACTGAGGCAATAGATCTATTACAAACTCTGAAACGTTTTGACCAAATGATCAGAACTGCAGGAATAGCAGAGGCATTAAAGTTACCAGAGGCTGGAGTTTTAATGCCATCTCTTGAGAAATTTGCAAAGTTATTAGGTAGCTCCATAGCCCCACAAGTAGGTCATATAAAAAATCAACTTTTATCTTGGCAAAAAATAGATCCAGGTTCTGATAAATTACACGATATGATAATCGACCTACAGATAATGAATGCTAGAACAAGAGACCAAGAAAAACTATTTATATCAACAAAAGAACATCTTTTAGATATGAGCTCAGTATTGCGGGTAACGAGGACAGGAGAATGGCAACCCCTAGACATAAAAACTATTAAAGATGCAAATAATCTTGTAGACGAGTTTGTCGCAAAAGCAAAAAATGTCAAAGGTGGGCTAAAAGATGCTGGAGAAGCTATAGATACTAAATTTGGACCTCCTGCAAGAAAGATATTCCAAGCATTAGATAACCAAATAGATCAGGTAATTGCACGACTTGAAAGATTAAGAAGAACAAAAGGTATTACAGGTGAACAAAGGGAGGAGGTAGAGAAACAGATTGCATCTTTAAGGTCACTATCAGAACAAACGTCAAAACTTTTCACTGAAACAGCCAAACTAGACCAACTTTCCGTTGATGTTGATCTAAAACGTGCTGCAGTAACATCTGATAAGGTACGGGATAGTGTAGACACTATACGTCTTTCATTAGAAAGGAGTGTTACGAAAGCATTAAAGCTGTCTGGAGCATTTGAAGCCATACTTGCAGTACTTACTAGCGGTCAACCAACAGAAAGTATCCTGAAGTTATTAGGTTTGGATCCAGAAGGAAGAGCAGAACTTACTGAAGGAGAAGAACAGATAGTACAAAAGTGGAGAGCTACTTGGGATAGCATTGACGACACCGCTAAAAAGGGTGGTAAAGAAGCAAGGAATAGTATACAACAGGTATTCAGAGAGTCTATAACAGGATTTAAGGGTGCTAGACTAGATATTAAGGATTTTGTACCAGATCCCAAAATTCTTGGACAAGCTTTGGAAATCCCTTTGCGAACTGTAGAAGATACACTCATGCGGCTAAGAACACGATTTGCTTCCATGCGAGAAGAATTGAGGGGTGTTATAAAGCAAGAGGATATGAAAATGATTGATTCCTATATCGGCTTTCTAGATATGCTTGCAAATAAAATGGGAAATACAAGAAGGACATTCCAGGCCGCAAGGGATACCGCAATTGATTTTGGAACCAAAGGATTGGGGACTGCTGTAATAAGCCAAATCCAACTATTCACAGATAATATGGGGCTGCTGGCAAAACAAACTATGGAAATGCAGAGGTTGATGTCATTGAAAACAATGAAACTAGATGTCAACTTTCAAGGAAGTATTAGTAGTCTCAGGGAATTATTAACTACTTTTAGGAGTGCCAGTGTTGGGATTGAAAATAGTTGGACATCAATGAAAGAGGTAGTCAGAGCGGCAACAGAGAAAGTAATCGAAAAAGTGGATATATTTAGGAAAGTAACAGGAGAAATCTCAGGCATAGGACTCCCAGGATTTGAAGAGTTTGTCAAACTTGATAACGATCTGAATAAATTATCGGCATCGGTAGAAACAAATGCACAAGCTTGGCATGATTTGAACGAGGAACTTATTGGTATTAGTCAAAGAAGTCCTACAGCGTGGGCAAAACAGCATATAAAAGATCTGATAGTAATGAGGGGGCTGGCTATAGATAACAAGGAAAAGTATACGGCACTTGGACAAGAAATAAAACGGGTTAGCACACAAGAAGGAGCGGAGAAAGCATACTACGCACGAATCAATGAGCTCCGAGAATGGATGACATTACTTAAAAATACACTCAACGAAGAGCTCAATATGTTCAAGGAGCATGTACAGCAAATTGAAGATATATACGGAGAATTAGCAATTAGAGCTGGTAGGCAAATGACAAAGGAAATGAAATTTGCACCAGTACAAACAGGACTTGAAGTAACAGAATTCCAGGCAGATGCATTAGATAAAAATGCGATGGCAGTAGGGAACCTCAAGATAAAACTAGAAGAACTGAACGCCCAAGAAACATTAGGTATTCAAACAAAGAAGGCTTATACAAATCAATTGACGGTACTAGGAGAAATAGTAGAGAGATCTGTTCCTATATTTGGGCAACAGGTGGAAGAAATTATACGGTTAGGATTAGCCGCTGGAAAAACATCTGTCCGACTTGATGCACTTGAAACAATTATGAATAAATTAGCCGAAATTTCCGGTAAAAAGAAGGTGTTTGGCGAGCAATTCAGTGAAGCAACAGCAAGGATGAGATTGTTGGAAGAAAAAACTAAAAGTGTCGCAGGAATTATTGGAAATCTCGGTATAGGAGTAGATGCAACCGGCCAGAAAATGGTTGATACATTCTCGAAGATGGATGAGATTGTGGCTGGTATACCTCCTGATATACATAGGATGAGAGCAGCAATTAATAGTGCTAATATCGTTCTTGGACAAATGAAAAGTAAGGTGGGAATAAGTGAAGATAGCTTTAAAGCACTAGATAAAGCCCTTTCAGCCCTAAATTCAAACACTCGGGATATGATTAAAAGTTTTACTTATGTTGAACAGTTACGGGAACCCAAAGTCCTCAAAGCATTGGTTGAAGAATTAGGTAGATTAGTTAAGGAAGGGGTTGATCCGGCACTTGAAGCAGTTCATAAACTATTTACGGAAATGGAGAAAGAAATAAATTTAGATGATGGAATCGAAAAGGCTGCTGATAGCATTCCTAAGCTACAAAAAGAGTTAGAAAAACTACAAAGAGAAATGATGGTTACAGGAGTGACGGCAAGTTCATTGAAGAAGGAGATGAGTCTTCTTCAACAATTACAAGTCCAAGGAGTAGCATCAGCGGCTCAGGTTAAGCATTTGAAAGATGTCCAGGCCGCAATGAAAACTTTATCTCAGCAGTCCAAGAACGTGGCTGAGTTAGATATTGCCCAATCAGCAGCAAAATTAGGAACTGTAGGAGAGAAATATGAAATTATTAATGCGAAGTTGAAAGTATTCAAACAACATATGGATGGCCTTATCCAATCATTAGCTATCATGACCGGTGCGACAGCACAACAGGCCACCGAAGAAGAAGCAAAAGAAAAGATAATGGTAGAAAACATTAATTTGAGGATTCGAAGGGTAGAGCAATTAAAATTCTTGTATGAATCTCTAGGCAGTGTACTCCATCAGTTACGGTCAGTTCAAGACAAGAAAATTGGACTGGGCGATAAAGAACTGACTCAAACAAAAGCACAGATTGAGGGATTAGCTGCAGCCATAAAACTGTTCACTGATATAGAGATTGATACAAGTAAGCTTGAAGGCTTAGATCTCAAAACTGTAATAAAGATACTTGAAGACGCATTGGGAAAAGTAGGTTCTAGAATTGATATTGTTCGGGAGAAGTTACAGCAATTATCTGCAGAAGGGCAGAAAAAATTGGCAATCGGAGTGGAAGTTGAAAAAACGGGAAGAGATATCGAAGTGATGAGAGAGAGATTAGAAATACTCATTGGAGCTCAGGATCGTGGTGGAGCATCTCTACAGAATTTATCAGCACAATATAAAATATACCAAGATCTTATGAAACAAGGAGTAATACTTGAAGAAGAAAGAGCACGGATGATTTCTCTTGGTCAAACTATAGAGGTACTAAAACAGCAATTCATTGATATTGTACAAATACAGAAAGGAATAACCAAAGGACAAGCCGGATTAGTTGCTATAGGTAGAGGGTACGAAGCAGTTACAAATCGAGTAAGTGGATTTAAGAAGGTGATATCCGATCTTGGTGATACTGTTGGAGCAGTAACCGGACGTACACAGAATCTTGGAAATGCCGAACGACAATTCGCACAAATCTTATCAACCAATATAGATGGCATGAATAAATATATAACAGAGATTCAGGCTCTTGATAAAGCCAGAACTATGCTTGAACGTGTCAAAGAACTCAAAGACAAGAAACAATTTGTTGAAGCGAGGGATCTTGTTCGTTTGTTGAGGCAAGAGATGGAAAAATTAAGCGGAGTACCTCTAGAACTAAAAACAAAAAAACTAGAAGAAGTAGAAAAGGTAATTGTAAGCTTAAGAGAAAATGCCGTTAGGGAAGTAGAAAGGCTTATGACAGAAACGGGAGAGAAATTCGAAGAGTTTGAACCAAAAATGAAAATAGAAGGACTGGATGCAAAAAAATCACAAGAATTAAGAGAAGCAAGAGAACAGCTTGAACTATACGGCGAACAAGAAAAAAAGGGTGAAAATATTGCTGAGGCCCGACAGAAAAGAATTGAGGCCGTAATTAAAGCCATGAAACTAGAGAAAGCACCACGAGAAGAAGCAGCACGATTTCTACAAGATCAAATAGTTGTAGAGGGACAATACATACAAAAATTGCAAGAGGAATTACAATTAAGAAGGGGACATCCAGGGTTACTTTTCAAACTAGCTTCAGAAACGGGTAGGAATGTTAAGCTTCAACAGTTATACAATACTATAATGGATAAGAGTAAGGACGGTACAAGAGAACAAGCAAAAGCCTACGAAGAATTAGCAAAAGAAGCACAAAATTTATCGACCCAAGTAAATAAATTACAGGGACGATATAAAGGTGTTACCCAGATGGTCAACACTCTTATCTCCGACATAAAAAGTCTAATACTTGTTCAGATCAGATGGTACGCAACCCAGAATATCATTTTTAGGTTTACTCGTGGTGTAAGAGATCTTGTAAAATTTTATGCAGAACTAGAAACACAGGTAGCTCGTGTTACAACCGCAATCGCTGCAGAGTATAATGTATCAGCCAAATCCGTTGAAATTATGAGTAGATTAAGAAGTGAGATGATACGGACTGGATCAGCTGTAGAAGATCTAGCCACTATCATGTGGGAATTGATCTCTGCTGGCCTTTCAATGAAAGAAGCAATGGCAGGTGTTAGTCATGTCACCAATCTAGCACTAGCAGCAGAATTGGAGATTGGCGAAGCAACTAGAATTACAGCTGGATTGTTTAGAGTTTTTGGAGATCAAGTAGCAAAAGCAGGGGATGCATCAGATAAATTCAGATATATCAATGACCGTTTAGCTGCAACACTTAATCAATCCCAGGTTGATATGAACGGGTTAATTGCTGGTCTAGGTTATATGATCAACGAGGCAGATGCGGCTGGATTATCATTTGAACAGGTTTTAGGTGTTTTGTCTGTGCTAAACAACAGATTACTTTTAGGATCCAAAGCTGGTAGGTCAGCATCAAGAGTTCTAACACAACTTACATCTAATGCCAAGGAACTGGCAAAAGCGTTCAGCATTGATATTGATTTTACAAAACCCTTAGATCTAGTTGATGTTCTTACCAAATTAAATGCAGCACTAGAAAGAGGTATGTATCAAGGACAGCTTACGACCATACAATTCGATAAACTTCAAGATATATTCGGACAGGTTGGGAAAAGAGCTGCGGTAGGACTTATTACAAATTTAGATGAACTAAATAAAACAGTTGCCGCCCTGCAAACTGGTAAATTTGACAATCTGGCAGAATCCATGGCAAAACTCAAGATTGAAACTTTTGCTCAACAAGTCAAAATACTTGTAGCTAGATTCAAATTGTTAGGTAAAGATGCTATCGAACCAGTAGTTAGCTTGCTTAAAGGTCTTGTATGGGTTTTGAATGCGGCAGGAGACACATTATCTTGGCTTCCTGATACTTTAAAACGATTGGCAGTACAAATAGCAGTCGTGTATGGAATATTAAGAGGAATGGGTAAACTACTTTTAATGAAAAGAATTGCTACTAGTAGTAAGGCTCTTGAAGCACTGTCAAAACCTGTCACTGCTCTTATATTATATTTCAGATCTCTTACTGGACAAATGGATCTTACTGAAAAGGCGGTTCAGGGTGTAGCTTTTGATTTTAAGCAAACTTTTACCATACTCGTTCCAGCAGCAATGGCCAAAACTACAAAAAGTATATGGGCTACTGTCACGTCACTTACTGCACTTAAAGCCGCCCTTACTGGCTTCTGGATGGGTCTAAATAAGATAGGATTGGCGATTGCTGCTGTAGTATTTGCAGGGTATCTGCTATATAAGGCGTATAAAAAACAAGAGGAAGCACTGAGAACTGCAAACACAGAACTGGAAAAGGCAAGAGAAGCATACTTAGAAACACTTGACGCTATTGAAGCAGAACAACAAGCGTTACGTGAATTAGCAGAAGAATATCGTACTACAATTCCTTATACCGAAAAATGGTTAAGGGTACGAGAAAGGTTAAAACTACAGTATCCTGGTATATTAGCTTATTTAGATGCAGAGCTTGCAACAACAGGAGAAATAGAAAAATCTATTGCAAAATGGACAGAACTTACCCAGAAAAGAATAGAACTATTAGAACGATTGGAAAAGTTAGAAGAAAAAGAAGCTAAGCAATTAAGAGAGCTGGAAATACGACTTTCCTCTGTTACGAGAAAAATGTATGGTTTATATGATGGAGCTAATGCTCTTGGCAGGGAGCTTGAATCCACAACTGGGCTTGAGAAATTTCGAAAAAATGTAGTGGATCTTGCTAAAGGATTTACTGAACTGATAATACAGGGCAAAGAACTCCCTAAAGATGTTAACCTTATTTGGTTACAATTCAAAAGACTTGAAGAGCCAGTATTTACGCTACAAAGATTGAAAGAATTACTATTAGGAGTAGGTGACGCAGGTCAAGTTGCCAACAGTGAGCTACTTAGGGTTATTCGTGATCTTCCTCCAGAGATTCAGGATATATTCAAAGATTATAATATAAAAATTGGTGTTGAAATAGGGCGAGAAGATGTTAGGAAAATGGTAAAAGATATAGAAAAAGAAATAGAGAAAGAAACGGCATTTGCTGATATAGAAACTGAATATGCCGCTCTTCGCACAAGGCTCCAACGACCTTTGCTTTCTCCTTTTGCGGCTCTTGCGCCGGATGCTACTAAAAAGGCTCTTACTGACGCTATAGCAGAAGCTTCAACATTTGTAGATAAATTTGAAAAGGAAACACCAGCAACACTAAAAGCAACTCTAGTAGAAATGGATGCAGATCTCCGTGAAATACAACAGCGCAATCTAGTAGCTAGAAAAAAACTACTGTCAGAAGGTGCCAGTGACATAGACAAACTAAGAGCGGAGCTTTCATCTTATACAGCCGCATTTGATGAGCATCAAAAAAAATTCAGTGACGTTTCAGCAGCGTACTATTACAATACATTGCAACGAATGATAGAGCTCATGAGATCCCTTCAAGGTGCAAGTGAACAAGAACAACGCTCTATCGAAGCCCGTCTACGAATTTATTATGGTAGAATGGGAAGTTTGTCGAGAGAGCATTTAAAAAGAGCAGGAATAAACATAGAAAAATTTGAACAATTGCTTAGAGGTGGAATGGATGTATCGAGTAAGGAAGCAAAAAATCTAATAAAAGACTTCGAAAAAATTGGGGAGAAGCAGAAAAAAGTTCTTGGCGATGCTGGATTAGCCATGGCAAAACAAATAGTAGATATGGTAGATAATGTTAATGATTTAGAAGCTGCCTATGAACGAATGTTCGGAACAATTTCACGGATTTCTGCGCACGGAACAAATGTTGTAAGAGAACATCTAGAACGTAACCAAAATGTTATCCGGCAAGTTATGGCCGCTTTACCTGCCCACGCAAGAAAAATGATGGCACAAGCTACAGTGGTAGAACGGCTCGAAATGGTTAGAGAAGCAAAAAATACGGTAAATGAGATTAATCTAGCAATAGCAGAGTTAGGTATAATTGCCACACCTGGAGTAAGAGAACAAATTAGAGCTCAGAAATTTCAGGAGTATTACAACAAGATAAAATTAATATCAAAAGACTTTTATGAGACAGAGAAGAAATTAATGGATGAGAGCCGTAAATATCTGTCCAAAACTATATCTGAGATGGGCTCTGAAAGATCAATTCATATACAAAGAAATCTAGATCTACTTACTAAACAACGGGATATTGAATTAAAATATGCCGAACAATTAATTACTGCCGAAACAAAAATCAAAGCTGCAAGAGAACTTTCCGTCCAAGAAGAAAGCCAGCAGGAATTCGATAAACTGACAAAACGGATAGAATTTTTCAATGAGAAAGTAGATGAGGCAAATCAGGTAATTGAAGAAATGGGACGGAAGCTTGAAGTACTGCAAGAAGTGCGTGAGGACTTTTCAACCTTACTTATAGGAAAGCAGCCAGAAACATTAGAAGCCATATTCAAACAAAACATAGGGGATATTCAAGAATTTCTAGCGGAGGATGAAAGACTTCTGGTAGAAGCCTTTAAAAAACTCATAAAGAATATAGACAGTGATCAGGCAAAGTTTTTAAATGAAATTATTGAAGAACTTCGAAGACACTATGGATGGACACATGAGGTCGCACTACTTTGGTTTCAAACTTTATTTAAAGATTATGAAAAATTAGGCTTTAATTTTGATAAGACTATAGCAACCATAGAACAGAAAACATTCACTACAATGAAATCAACACAGGATAAGCTATACGACTTACAGCTCAATCGATATCATGACAATCAGCAACTTGGAATTATTATGGACAAAATTAGAGGCGAGGATTTAGATAGTAATGTTCAATATCAAACTGCAAAACTTCAAGAAGATCAAATCCTATTCCAGAAAGAAACTGAGAATAATCATGCAAGATTAGAAGCTAGTGAACAATTCTATAATGATATGGCAGCTCTAAGAAAAAGAGAATTAGAAGAATTAGATAAATTTGTGGCTACATTTGACTCAGTAATGTCTCCACAACAATACCTAAATCTGATGCAGGAGCGCCTTAAAATACAAGAAAAATTCAATGTAGATCAAAGAAACCGTATACAGGAAACGATAGAAAATTACAAGCGTTTAAAAAGTGGCCTAGTTAAACAGATTACCGAAACAAACGAGGCAATTAAAAGAATTGAATCATACGAACCTCCTTATACAAAAGCTGAAGAAGAGGCAATTGCTAATATGAAAGCGAGACAGACACAAATTCTAGCCGAGAAGGAAAACTACGCAAATAAAATGAAGGAGATTGATGAGAAAATAGCAGGAGCGAAGGGAGTTCCTTGGGCTCAAAAGTATTTTGAGAAGAGGTATGAACTTCAGAAAGCGGCTATACAGGGAAATGTAGATGTACTAAAGGAGGAAGAAACGGAACTTCAACAGGCTCTAGCAGAGATAGACAAGGGGGCCAAGCTTAGAAATACAGCTTCCCTTCGGCAGTTTCAGAATTATACTGAACAACTAAAAGTTCAATATGAAGCAACAATAAGGGATCTCGCAGGAAAACATGCTGAACTCTTGTTAATAGAACCACGGGAACTTGCAGATTTTGCCATCAAGAGTATCCAAAGGGTACAGCAAATAGCACAGGAGCAACTAGAACGTGCCAAAGTTAAAGTCGAAGCTCAGTTTTTAGTAGGTGATGTTGATCTTGGTTCTATTAAAGAATGGGAAAGTGACATACTCGAATCAATTAACGAGTTTAGCTATAATGTCAAAGAAGAATTTGTAGAAAAACTAGATAAGGCATTGAGGGAAGGAACCGGAGACGTTAGGGCAAAATACGCAACCTACCGAATAATATTTGAAGATCTTATGCGGAAAAGCTATCTTGAAACTATTGAGCGCACAAAGACTCAAGCCAGGGACGCAATACGAGAAATGTTAGAAACTTCTCTGCAAGAAATTGAAGCGACTGCACCGGTACTTCGAATGGATATTGATATTCCAGCTCTTAAAGCAGCAGGAGTTGAAGTAAGTAATATATTCCAGTGGCAAGATCAGCTCGTAGGAAAAGCCGAAGACCAGAAGGAAAGATTGAAAGATATGATAGAACTTCAAAGGCAGGTACGACTAGAAGCAGAAGCGGAAATGGTACCTCTTAGAGAGAAGGTAGAAAAGACAAAAAAGGCTGTTGAGGATGGGAAGAAAGGAATAATTGATCGCATAAAAGAAAAAGATAAGTACGATGAATTAGTTGCGGCGGCAAGAGAATACGAATTATTAGTCGAACGAAAAGCTAAACTTGAAGATAAATCAGTAACATACAAAGAAGGCGAGGCAGAAGCTCTTGACGAACAGCTAATAAAGCAAGATAAAATAATTAATCAAATCATAGGTGAGGGAAAAGCACGAAAAGATGTACTGAATGCACTAAAAGACCAGGGTATACTGATACAGGCTGCGGATGAGGCTGCTCTAAATCAAAGAATTAACTATCAAAATTGGGCACAAGCTATTGATATGGCTCTTAGATCAGGGCAGTCTTTAGCCGAACTAGCAAAATATACGGGGAGTGCGTGGGACAGAGCACTACTAGGAATGGTCGATGCTCTGTGGGATTTTCAGCGACAAGCAACAGATTTCTTCGAGGTATGGAAAGGACTGGCTAATACAGTACTGGAAGGACTCAACACAGCAATTGTAGATACCTGGAATGCAATCTTTAGACCACCGAAGCAAGAAATTGAAAATATGTCAGGAGAGTTGAGAGAGCTAGAAGAAGAAGCAGCTAGGATTAAAAGGGAGATGGATCTAATTGAAGTTGGACTTGTACTGCCAGAAGAGGCCGCAGAGCACTTAGAACTTACACAGCAGTGGAAAGAGGTTCAAAAGGAGATAGCAAAAGCACGGGGCGAATTAGACAAACTAGAGAGTACATCAAGGCGGGTAGGAGAAGCGTTTAAGAAATTTGCTCAGACTCTATTGGATGCTCTTGCAGATATTATTGCACGGCTAATCATAGTAAATATCCTAAGTAGTCTAGGAGGACTATTTGGTAAACAACCTGCTAAGGGCGGTCCAATAGGAACTCGATGGCTACAACTTGAGCCAGTTCGGGTTGCCAAAGGTGGAATTATTGAAGGTGGTATTAGACCTTTTACGAAGGAGCAGACAACACTCTTGCAAACATTAAAAGCCACATTCTTCCAGTCAGGGGGAATTGCTGGTGGACCTACTCTTGGTGTCATTGGAGAAGGTGGACAGTCTGAAGCTGTTGTTCCACTTCCTGATAACAGAAGCATACCCGTTACATTTACTGGAGAAGGAGGACGAACACAGGACATAAAGGTTATTAATCTAATGGATCCAAAGATGATACCTTCTATTATGCTACAACATCCAGAGGCCATAATAAATGTAATCAATGAGGATATCGCATCTCGTGGACCGATTTACCAGATTATCAGGTCTATAAAGAGGTAAAAAATGGCGCTTACAATCAATGATATATTCCCGTGCCCCAGTGAAACATTTAGGATTCTAGAGCCTGATAAATGCGTAAAGTATCCTACATATCCAGGTATTGTAGGTGAATCAGAGGCTCGAATTGTTTACAGGCGCAGATTTGGAAAAGCTCATGCAAGATTTCAATACCAATATAAGGGAATAATGACCTGGGAATATGATTTAATACTAGCTTTCTTCAATCGGAAAAAGGGGCAGTATGAGGATTTTTATATAGTAGATTGGTCAAAACAGTACAATATTATAAGCGTAGCAAATGTACTAGCAACCACTTGCGATTATACTCTAAATACAGTAACAGGCCTGACAGATAGTGCTGGGTATGTAGGTAATACACTACTTCTTTATAATCCTAGATTTGATGTCCAAAAAGGAACAGCAGACAAAAACATAGTAACCATCGATAGCATTGCCAGTACAACTATTTCAGCAACCAAAAATCAAAGTGGACGAACTCATTTAGATATCCCAGCTAGTTATATCTATGTATTAGTACCTGTTATTTTCGAGACTGATTCCCTTTCTCCAAATATGGGAGATTCCTGTATAGAAAAAACTCGTCCTTATTTTCCAGGTTACGGCAATCAATATATAATAGGAGCAACTTATAGTATTGACATACCATTTTTACAATTAGGAGTGAACCAGGAGTAAAGGATGCCTACAAGACGGACAACAAATCAAACGCTATTAGAAGAGCTACTGGCAGTCCAATCTTGGCCTGTATTACTTTATGATATCCAAATTATGGATAAAGGTGCCGGAACTTCTCCAGCAGCTAATCAATTTACTTGTACGGAAAAAGCATATGATACTAATGAATGGCAAACAGCAGTGGGAGTAAATGATGCTGTATTAACAGATGAGCTAGGAAATACATTCACCATAGGGGCACACGCAGCAGGAGATACTTTAACTAATTTGTCTGGTACTCCAGAAGACGGGGATTTCGTTCTATCAAAATGGTTGTATTTAGCATCAATGCCAGCAGAATATGTTGGAAGTTATACACGAATTACGTATAACTCAAAAGAGTATTTGCCTTATCCAATAAATCATGGAGCCTTTGAAGATCATGAGCTAGGAAGTTTTCCACAGGTTTCCTTAAATCTTTATAACCCAGGTACTCAAATAATAGATCTTTATAGAACATTCGAAAAGTATAACGGGATGAGAGGGTCTGTTGTTTATATCACTACAGTGTTTGTTGACACTTCTGGAACAATATACGCAGACACAGATGCTACAATTGTAGATAAATTTATTATTAATAGTTCAACAATTACAGAGTCACAGGTAGTCCTTGAAATGCAAAGTACAGGGAATCTTTCTGATAAGAAAATTCCTGCACGGCACTATTCAAAGACTACCTGTGATTATGTATATAAAGGACCGAAATGTAAATATGCTGGTCCGATTACTGCGTGTAATAAGTTATATAGTTCAACAATTATAGCTAGGCAAAAGTGTTCTCATTTGGGGGGAGAGGTGTTCGAGGTACCATCAGATGTTACCTTACCTGGATCCGATGCACTAGTTGGGTGTAAAGTTATAGTCGAAGACATAGGCACATTTGATACACTGAGCAACGACTATATATGGGAGATTACAACAAATACAGATACACAATTTACAACCTCTAGTGGTTCGATGTTAAGGACTTTATCTCAATATGCCTCTGGTGGTTATGTTGTGTTGTCTATTATTGATAAGGAAAGCTGTTTAGGGCATACAGATACAGGACGAAGGCAAGCCCCACAGTGGTTAGTAAGCGAGGAGGATTCGACACCACGAGTTGAGGTAGAAAAGGGAAATCTTATTGTTGATGGGGGATTTAGTAGAGGATATACAGCAGCATGGAGTAAAACTACTGGCGGTGGTATGACTATAGATATGACTGAAAGAGGGGTGAGATTTGAAAAAACTACCGCTTTACAATCAGGAAGCTTAGTACAAGCAGGTAATTATACTTATTCACATGACTCCCCTGAAAGAAGCCAAACGTATCAGTTTTATATGCAATATTACGGATACACTATATCTGGCAGTCCATCTACTGGCCTTATAACTATACATGTTGGGTTTAATTATGGCGGTTCATATAGATGGTACAATTTTGATAACCAAACTTGGTCTACTGTTAAAGCTTCCCAAGCCAACGATATATTATTGAGAACTTCAGACTACAAAACGGATTTTAGCGATGATTTTGAAAGTCATATCAAACCAGATGAATACTCTGCTATGGTATACACAAATTGGTCTGGAGGTTCTTCTCCTTATGTGGCCTCAGATGTATATTTACAAATAGAGTCGTCTTTGCTCGATAATGTACGATATGCATGTAAAATATACCGAATTGGGTTATTTAAATACATTCCTTATGAACATGCTGGGGTGTTCACAGGAATTCCAACAACAAGACTTTGGTTTGTATAATGAAAAAAATTAAAGATTTAGAAAGCTATTTACTTACGCCATATAAAGATGGAGGAAGATCAAAAGACGAAGGATACGACTGTTGGGGATTGATTTTAGATCTAACAAAAGAAGTTCATGACTACCAACTCCCTGACCCTGAGTATGAGTTAAAGACGGAAGATGATGCTAGGGCACTCTTTGCTGCATATGATATGTATAAATGGGTAAATAAAGTGGCACTAGAGGATATTCAATATGGAGACTTAGTTACAATGCGGAGTTTTGCACTGGCAAAAATGCCTTATCATATCGGAATGTATGTAGGGAAAAGACAAATTATACATACTATGGCATGTGGAACAGTTATACAGAGGTTAGAGATTCTAAAATCCTACATTACTGGGGTATATAGGCCTAAAAATGATTAAAATTACTGCCAAAATAAATGCCTTCGAAGAAAATTTTGCCTGTCTACAATCAGGATATGTGAGAGATAAAACTCTTGATCAATACATTAATGATATGTTGGAATATCTCCGACTTAGGCAAGTAGATATTGGTGTACTAGCTCGCCATAGTAATCTTAGGGTAATGCTGAATCTCCACCTAATTCCAAATGAAAACTTCCGTGATACTATAGTCGATAATGGAGATGAGATTAATTTAGTATTCTTTCCAAAAATCCCCGCCATCGCTTTTCCAGCAGGAATTTTAGGGTCAATGCTCCTTGGTAAAATTGTTGGTTTTACGTTAGCAGCTGCTGCCAATATTATTATCATGGCAGGTATAGGTTATTTATCCTATATGCTAATGCCTACTACAGATCCTTTTGTGTCTGGTGGAGACATAGAAAAATCTGAAACGTATACTTGGGACGGGCCGCAGACTACATACGCTATTGGCAGACCGATTCCTCTTATATATGGCAAGGCATGGACGGCTGGAGACATTTTAAGCGCTCAAATTGTTGGACTTGGGATTGCCTATGGTGAGGAAGATTGGTGGTCTTTCCCACACCTCTCGGATTTTGGTATTCCTACTGGATATGATTGGGATACTTGTGAGAATTCTGCGCCTAGTGTCGGTAACCCACCTGGAATCACATTTAGTTTACGTCCTGAGTATAGATATGAGAGGATTAGATTCTATTTTGACCGCAAAGCTAATCTAGATAGCTGGCCTGGTAGATCGTGGCAGATAAGTAGTTACGTTTACGCAAGAACTGTAAATACTGCCGGTAACCCTGTAGACCCACTACCTGAATGGGCACATCAAGACACTACTTATTTTGGTAGAGGTCCAGAGGGAGATGACTTTGATATGGTCTATAGTAAGTACAGTTATTGTGAAGTAGCATGTGATTTGACTAACGACGCTGGCAAGATTTATTATGAATTCTACTGCGGGATGCGTGTCTATTACTCCGAAGGAGAGTACGGCGGTTTTCATGCCGAGAAATGGTGTAGGCCTAACCTCGTTGATCTACAATTTCTTGGAAAAGGTCCAATAACTGCAATTATCAATGAAAGTGAGATGTATCAGGAAGAAGAAGCATTACAAGTTGTACTAGGACTATCTGACGGGATTATAAATGACATTGAGCTTGAGAGTGTTTACATTGATGACCTTAGATTAGATGCGTTTGATACAACAGTGTACGATGGGCAAGTAGAGTTCGACCGGGGATTAGCTAAAACTGTCCATGTTCAAGCTACGCATGGTTATAATGTACCCCTCCTTGAAACTCCTGGTGGATCTGGTGTCATTGATTTATTTGGTACCAAGCTCATACATATAAGTGAGTTTGATTTTATGCTGGATCGGACTGAAACTAAATCTAGTATAGAGCCATTAGAAAACGAATTTGAGTTTGACACTGTAAGTCCATCTGTTGAAGGGTTTAATATTATTCTTCAATTCCCTGGAGGACTATATCAGGTAGACGAGGGAAATCAGGGAGGTAGAAATGCTGATTTCTGGATTCGTTATTGTCCCTTTGATGGGGATACTCCTGACACGAGTAGGTGGGAGTATATACATGGTGAGACAGATAAAGAGAAGAATAGAGATGACCCATTTTTGAGAGTCAGACAATCTACAGTTGGCGAATTTAAAATTACTGTTTCTGCCGGTTTTGGGGGGGAAACACTAGTTCCTGCAAAGTATCGAATACAAGTAATTAGAAAGAATAAAGTAATAACTAGTATTAGGGATGGGTGGTCAGAATCTAAAGTCATACGCATCCAAGAATTTTCTTTCTCTAGAACTCTCCATCCTAACACATCAACAATAGCATTACGTATCCTTCCTTCGGAGAAGTTATCTGGTAGCATACCTAATTTTAACATTCCAGTTAAAGGAAGATATGTAAAGGTACCTATCTTACGTGACACTTCCGGTAATATTGTCCCGTTCCAATCTTCATACACCGAATGGAATGGAGGTACGGAATCATACGATTGGAAATATCAAGTAGGAGACGCAGCACTAACCATTGATACAACTAATACGCTCCTTGAGTATACAAATTGTATTCCTTTTATTATTTATGATCTTCTTACTACTCAAGACCTTTACCCCAATATAGAAGAATCCGATTTGGTTTGGTCTGACTTTATTGAAGCTGCGGAAATATGCTGGGAGTTAATAGGTACGGACGTTCACAGTATTTCACAGGAACGAAGATTCCAAGCAGATATTGTTATAGATACTACTACTGATGCTTCTCAGATACTTAATCAGTTAGTTGCGTTGATGCGTGGTAGGTTGTATTGGATTGGAAGTAAATTACGCCTTAAGGTAATGAAACCTGAAAACATGACGCAGATTTTTACTGATGCAGATATAATACCTAATACATACAAAGAAACTTATCTTCCTGATTCCAAAATTCCAAATACCCTAGAAGTTAGTTATTATGATCAAGGCTACGGCGAAAGAGGAAAACAGAAAAATTTACAGGTTAGCTTAAAAGATGCAGAACATCATCTAGGACAGATCAAGAAGCAGTCTGTTAGTCTAGTTGGTGTATCAAAACAAAGTCAAGCACTACGAGCAGCAAGTTATCTGTTAAATTATGCATCAGTTTCCAATAAAGTAATTGAATTTAAATCTACAATGGCAGCTTTAGCATCTGTTCCTGGTGATGTTGTAGGTATCCAACATTCTACAGTTACATACGTTTATGGCGGGTTTTTCAGGTTAGAATCATCTACGGGTGGAGGAAGTACAACCTTTTATCTTGATACAACAGTTCCTCTTACATCTGGTCAAACGTACATATTCAAAATTGCAAGGAGAACGGGAGCAGATGCAGGACTTCCTAGTGATCCTGATGAATATCAATTTACTGCTGGTGCTTCTGACGAGGTTGATGAGATTACGATTGCAGAAACAATTTCTCCTAATTATGCAGTTCATGATACTTGGATGCTTACAGTTACAGGAGTAGCTGCTGAGACATATATCAAGAAGCGCAGAATTATAAGAATAGCTAGAGATGTTAATAAAGAAGACATCGTCGTGCAATGTGAGCCTTACGACGAAGATATTTATGCAGACTATAGTGTCAGAATTACACCGCAACTTCCTCCAATAAAACCTGTTGATACAATTCACGCTCCAGCTGATGTTACAGACCTGGCGGCGACTCAAATCTTCGGGACATATGACGCAACCATAACATATACCGTACCTACTAGTGAAACTCCTCTGTTTTCGTCTAAAATTCTGTCGGTCTCAGGGGGGGACACTATTGTTTACGTAGAAGCTAGTGATTCTCAATTGGTAAGTACTAGAAATATATTTGTCTATGATGGTACGACAGGGAATTATAAAGGGCAGTTGATAATAAATGTTTTGAATAAAGCAGAGAACACATTTACTTACGTAGAAAGGGAAACATTTATTGGTGCTCCCGCTACTGACGATTTCATTATACAAAAAAGATCAGGTACATATCTGCAAATCAACCATGTCGAAGTTTATCTTAGTACGGATCAAAGGAATTTCACACATCAAGGAAACGATTATTCTAAAGGGAAGGGATTTATAATTAGGTCATTGAGCCCTATGCAAACTTATTACATTAGGGCAGAGAGTGTTGCAACTACAGGTACTAAAGGACTCAATCCACCTACCATTGAATTCAAAATGGGTATTGAAGAGTGTATTCCTTCTCCTAGTCACCTTTCTATCTGTGGGCAAGGAGATGGGGTCCTCAATTTTGTTGGATGTGATGTATGCGTATCTTGGACACAATCAGCAACATTCGAAGGAGCAGGGCAAGGAATTGAAGTTGAAGCTGGAGTAGAACGAGCGGGAGTAAGTGAGAGCTACAATATCACAGGCTATCAGGTTTGGATCTTTGATAACGCAGGAGACATGCCACAATTTATAAGGGAGGTTGGTACAAAAGATACAGAATTTGAATACACCCATGATATGAATAAGGAAGATCAGTATAATGTCTTTGCTAGAGTAGGGAAGGGCCAAAGAGATCTGTTGTTCAGGGTTTATCAAGTAGACGCTGACGGAAATATCTCATGTGAACCATCGGAGCTTCCATTAGAAAATCTCGCTCCTTCTATGAGTGGATATATACCTACCATCACAAGTCCCACATCAGGAAGTATACTTGTAGATTGGTCGCAATATGTAAATGACCCCGTATTATTTTCCACCGATATTCTAGGTTTTGAGATATGGTATGGAGAAAGTATAGGGGACATGACAAGTATTGATGTTCCATTTACTGAAGGAGAAACAGAAGCAAAGTATAAAATTACAGGTCTGACGGCAGGTACTTATATTGTTTATATTATTCCTTATGATTGTTTTGGAGTAGGAACGCCTCGGAGCTCATACAAGAGTACAACAATCTCGGTCACAGTACAAGGCGTCACACAAGTACCCTATCCACCACCAGTCCCGCAAGGTATGACTGGCAGTATGACCATTGATTCAGTCGATGTACAAGCTGGATATTATGAAGTACGGGTGACAGCTGATTTGGAGAATGATTTTGGGTTCGAGAAAGTAGAAGACCCTGGAGATCCTGAAGCCGCCTATCTTGCAATGAACTATCACAATGACCTTTTCTATTATAATACAGATGAAGATCTAGATGGATACTGCTATGTGACAGGAAGCAGCCTTAACTCCAACAATGACGTAACAGCTATTTATTACAGTACTGCGTTGTCAAGATGGTGTATTCGAGTAGGCATTCCAAGCCCAGCAGAACTTGCAAATTATGGGTATGAGGCAGCAGACGGTGTTCCTCAGGTCGGTCAGATGTGTACCATAAATATTTGGGCAGAGTTAGCTTATACAAATATAGGTGGAATATGGGACAGTGGGCTCTCTACTGTAGCCCATGCAAAATGGCAACATCCCGATCCTGCCTCTGCTCAGGTAAATCGCCTCTCCCATTATGAATTTAAAATCTTTAGAGCGGATGGGCTTCTTACAAGAGAATATAACGAACCCGTAGATGATACAAAAGTACTGGGTGGGTATTATACTACAGATATTATGGGTATTGTTCCAGAAAAGGAAATAGACGTATCTCTAAAACTATGGTCAGACGTAGGAGATGTTGGTACGGGGCTTTACTGCAATGATGTTCAAGTTATCAAAGAGACAGCCGAATATTTAGCAGATCAGATCGAAGTAAACTGGAGCGTCGCATCTCTTGCCAATGGAAGTCAAATACAAGTTGTAATCGATAACTGGGATGAGTACTGGCAAGATGAGCGAATAAAATCCTATGAAGTATATGCTTGCTTACGACAATGGAATTTCACTACCAGTACATGGGAAGCCAATCCAGTAACTGAATTTATGGCTCTGAAAACTTCTGGGGATAGCAATGTCAAAAGCTACGGCGAATTCGAACGTACAGTTGATGGGCACTTGAGACTTGTAAACGTAGATGATCTTGGTGATTCATACTTTTTCCTAGGCTCAACAGAGGGACCCATATTCCATTGGACAAATGCGGGTGTATCCAATGAAGGAGGTATCTGCACACACTTCTCCGTTGTTACGCATCCGTCCGGTACGACCTATGACAGTTGTGCTATGGGATGCCACGCCTCTCCAAACAATGATATAAATACAGGGAATTGCCCGTATGGTCCAGCCGATCCAACCTTGAGCTGCTGTTATGTGAATTCATACTATACACCAGATGCTGCAGCAGATAGTGACAGGACTAAAGAGGGAATAAATTATAATCGGTATTTTGTTACTCTGGCTGTTCGAACGACACAGGGAAGAAGGCTCTGGTATGTAGATGAACTTGGGAATCTTATATGGAAAGCTGCTGACTTTGAATTGATTGATCGTATGCACATCGCAGACGCAGCTATTACTACAGCTAAAATTGGCGATGCTATGATCAATAATGCAAAGGTCAAGCATCTTTCAGCTGAGAAAGTATGGATTGGAGATTATGCTGGTGCGTATCCGTGGCAACCGTTCAAAGATCATTGTGTGTGGGATTGTGGGAGCTACTGTAAATATCACGGTTGGACGGAAGACGAGGAGCCTCCAATAGGATATTACAAAACAGGCAATTGCCCTATAGGAGTAGCTACAGCTCCTGGTGGATGTGCATATACTATATCAGAATTTGCTATCTCACGTATTTTTGCTATCTACGGCCAAGATCCTTCCCATAACAAAGAATATACGTATATCAATGGAGGAATGATTCTAACTAACTCCATTCGAGCCAGATCAATTCAGATCGGAGCTCTTCCATACACTGTAGATCTCCAGGTAACTCGCCTATTTGATGATAGTATAGAACCGGATGAATATGTAAGAATCAAGTGGCATAAATCTGGAGAGTACCAAGGCGTTCATGATGGTGTCGACCCAATGATTAATGGTCGAATAGAATTTGCAAATGATAGTGGGTTTTATATTACAGCTGGTGAGTATTTATTCACCGAAGCTGCAAATGAAGTTCCAGATGGTACGACAGTCAAGAGGAGTATACATGTCGGCTACGTAGAGTATATCAATGCTGGAAGTCATGAATCGGTATTGTTTGAGCAGTATGATTTAACAGAAACAGTAGCAGACTTCAATTATGACGGCACATTCTCAGATTTGAGACGAAGAGGAAATATACCTCTATTTTCAGTAACTATCGTAAGAAATATGCATACAGGAGGAGGCGAACAGGCTATCGATGGTAGGAACCTTGTTGATCCTTTAGATATTATTCAGAGTGATGTTGGGCAGTTCAAGGTAGAAATCAGAATGGTCGCTGCCTCACCTGGAACCTATATCAAAAATAATGACATTACTACTGGTGTCATTCATAATCCGTATTGGACATCATACTTTGATATGCGGCTCTACACTGGTTACAATGCAAGTGATAATTACAAAGGCCACTCACGTATTGTAATTGACGGCCCAAGCAGTGTGTATGAAAGAAGTATGATGGAAGCCCACGGAGACAATTTTGGTAGAGAGTGGTGGGAGTATACAACTACCTGGCCGAGCTTATATGGAGCAGATACAAAATTCTTGATAGGAAGGCCGTGGATTGAAGGCCTTGAATCACAGCTACCAGATATTCCTACAGACCCGCTTATCAAAAGTGCCAGACTAGAGGGTGAAGAACTAGCAGATCAGGGGTATCTGTGGTTCTTCAGGGCGTATGATAAAACATTAGATGAGTGGATTGGCCACTTAGAGGTTGGTGGTAAGTTGCGTGTTAAGGACATACAGAACTTTAGAGAAGTTCTTGTTGGTCAGGCCTATACACAAGAAGAGGATCCTCCATATGCTTGGGTTAGGGAAGACTCGCCAGGAATTCATGTGTATGATACAGAAGGGCTGTACCAAGTAACAGAAGATTCGCCGGAACTATTAGCACAGATTGGAGGCGAAACTCCAATAACAGTTATCGAGACGTCTAATTCTGCACATTATTTCAATACTGATTCTGCAGATAGAAACTTCACTGTAACTATTGATCATGATGGTCAAGTTCCTGTTGATTCGTGGACAGATTGGGGATATGCATCGTTACTTGTAGTCCCAATGAAAGATACCGCTAAGGACCATAGTGCAGGAATTCTTATTAGATCTCCTTGTGATGTAACCGCTGTTTGGCCTGATACACCTTCCTATGGAATGGTAATAAAAGGCAACTTTTACCGAGGACTAGTAATACAAGTAGAGCAGGAAAGTGTATCTAAGTTCATGCACGGAATGCAAGCAGGTGTAACAAATCTTGGTAGTAATAATATTCTTGTTGGAGTAGAAGGGTGGGCTGCTGCCGGTGATCACGGTATTTCCGTTGGGGGAAACTTCTTTGCGTCGGTTTATACTAATGGTGCTGGTACAATTCCTACTGCTACAGGAGTAATGGGGTCAGCGGGTTCAGATGATGCCGATAATACCCTTAAAGGAGGCGTCTTTACTGCTTCTAGGTATCAAGGGCTAGGTGTAACGGCAACAGATAGTACTAGTACGACAATAGGTGTTGATATATGGTTAGACACTCATGTTATGCCACAGGAACAATGTGCTCATATACACTTTGGAGATCATTCTGGTTCCTATAATAATCTACCTGATTATAGTTACTCAGGTTCACGACCGCCGGATTCTATGGGAAAAAGAGGAGATCTTCTGGCAAGTAAGTATCGACTATTTTATAAACAGCACCAAACTGATACTGGTACATATCCAAATGGACGATGGAGATGTATCGCTTTCGGTGACTAGAAAGGAGACAAGTAATGGACAAAGATGCGATTGTAAAAGAGTTGAATGGGCAGACTTTAAAAGTTCTCGACCTCTATACCAAAAAAGACCAAGCACTGAAAATGGTGGAACAGGGTAAAAAGCAACTTGCAGAGCTCGAACCACAAATAAAAGAGTTGAATGGTATAATACAGACACTACAGTTTATGATTCAAACTGACGGTTTTTCAAATGTAGAACTTGCTAGCCCACCGCAAGGGAAGCCGTTCAAGCTATCAGATCATATTAAACAAGGGGATGACTAGTAGGAGATTGCCATGCCACGAAGAATTATAGTGCCTCAAGTGAAAGACAGATACAAGATTATCCAGAAGGGAGATGACATACAAGTATGGAATAGATCACAGGTCTATAATATAGATTGGCTTAACAATAGAAGAAATAAAGTGGATCAGACGATGACCATGCTAGAAAATGCAAATATTGAAGATGTCATCTTTAAGGTAATTGCTGAAATTGCTAGAGATTTAGACTCTAGTCATCACATGGATCCTAACTTATCCTATAAAGATAACGTAATTAAAAGATTACGGGAGGAAAGAGATTCAATTGATTGGTTTTTAGTATTAGGGTCTAGTTCCAGTAGTAGTTTCAGTCTTAGCTCATCTAGTAGTAGTAGTTTCAGTCTTAGCTCATCTAGTAGTAGTAGTAGTAGTAGTAGTAGTTTCAGTTTATCAAGTGGAGTATCTTATTCAAGTACCAGTTAAGGAGAGAGATTATGGATGCAATCGAAGCTATGAAGAAGGAGTTACAAAAACATCAAACTAAGTTACTTGAGTTTCAGTCCGAACTCTATGAAGTTGAGCAGACAATCAGAGGGCTCCAAACATATCAGGCCGACACGAAGGATAAGTTGGCTTTCGAAAAAGGAGTCATTCAATCTCTAGAGTTCTCCATTATTCTTGCCGAGGAAAGGCAAAAATCGGAAGATAAGTAAATGGCGCAATATCGGGTAGGTACAGTTAGTATAGACAATGGATCCATATATGTATCAGGAGCAAGTACATTATGGCAATCCACTGGAATCACTTCTGGATACCTTTTTAACTTGCAAGGAACAGATGGTTGGTATTATGTTGCAAACGTTCAAAGTAATACATCACTCACACTGACTGCTCCATACACAGGTTCTACTGCCTCTGATGAAACCTATGTCATTATTAGAGATTATTTGGATCCTCAGCATATTCCACTCATGCATAGAGGCGATGCTAACTGGCCGTCTATTTTCAATGAGGCAATGCTACGAATTCAGACGGCTTTAGGAGGTGGAAGCATATCACCCTCTGGATCAGGTACAGGTCTAGATGGTGCTTATGATATAGATAATACTATTTTTGCAGATAATGCTCCGGTAATTATATATCGTTCAGGTACATATGGTGGAGCAGATCGAGCCCCAGCATTACATATCTCAGATCAAAATACTATAGGAGTTTCAAGTTCGTTATCTCCATTTGAAGGTGCTCTAGAGTATGTATATTCCAGGCACAGAACGCCTCTTGTAGCTGTAACAAACTATGCAGATAGGGGCGATGCCGGTTCCCCAAGTTCCTATGCCAATGCTGCAATATTTGGTGTTGCAAATGCAGATGACCCAACCCAGTTTCAAAGTAGTTATCCATGGCTAAGGAACGTGGGTATTGCTGGTATGTCAATTGACTACCATAGTACTTACGGCGCTAGCAGTTCAACAGATGTAGGTATCTGGGCGTATTCTCAAAAAGGGTATGGACTAGTCGCTTCATCTAATAATAACTATGCCGCTTACATTTCACAGCCTTCCGGTGCGCCTGGAATGTATGTCAAGGCTCCAGGTAATATTGGTATTACAATAGATTCCTATCGTCCTCTGCATGTATCAAGTGCAGCATATGCAACTGCCAGTAATCAATTTGCTATCCAACTTGATGCACGGAAAGGAGGATTGAATGTAACTTCCAATAGCGCAACTACAACGGAGTATCCCGGTATTAAAGTCTCGACAAGTGGTATAACTCTCAGGTCTATAGGAAAAGCCATTCTAGAAGCATCACAGACAGCGCTGGAAGTCTCTGGGGGAGCTGTCGGGTATCCTGCTGCTGTAATAAGATCAAATAGGGTAGGCCTGGAAGTTACTGGGACATCATCATGGGCATTGAGAGCATCTTCAACTACTTATCCAGCTATTGACTCTAAAAATGGAATTACAATTTATTCTGATAATCATGCCGCAATTACAAGCCCACAAATAGGAACTGTTGTCTATTCGAATGCTGCAAGTGGACTGCGTTATTATGATGGGGCGTGGCAATCCATAACAGGCGGTGCTGCTGGTGGTGTGTCACTGCAGGACGCTTATGACGAAGGAAGTTATATAGCTATAGCAACAGAAGGACTTTACCCTGTTGATATCCTGAGCTATAACAACCTCGCATTTCAAGTAAAAAATTTGAATACATCTCTGCCACGAGACGCCTCATATTTTTATTCGAAGAGGGCGTGGGCAATATCTGCATCAAGCGACGTAACAACTACGCAGTATGGAGCAATACAGGCCAATGCTGTGAAAGGTATTGGTTTAAAAGTTAGTACACAACTTGGGCAATTAATCAAGGGTACTGCAAATGGCACAGGAACTTCATATGCTGCGAGCTTACAATGCGGAGCAGGTGGTGGGCTAGAAGTTACAACGACTACCGGACCTGATGTAGCCTATGCAACACTTAGCCTGGAAAGTGCCAATCTAAATCTTATAAAGGCAAGGTCAGCGACAGGAAAATTGATAGATTTTCAATCCAGCGGAGGAGTAGCAACTGGTGATGGGTACGCTATTAGTTTAGCATGCGGTACAGGAGCAGGAATAAAAATTGGAACGTCAGGTTACACAGGAAACGCACTGAGACTTGAGAGTACGGCCCCTAGTGGTACAATGGTATATATGAGCAGTGCTAATACAACAGGAATACAAATGTACGGTATGAAGAAAGGAATGCATGTTCGGACTTCTACCGATTATGCTGTAATTGGAGAAAGATCAGACGGCCCAGCTATCAGGTCACAGTATGGTATTACCGCCTCTACCATGACCTTAGGACAAGTACTCAAACCAGTAGGTGGTACAATAGTATATCAAGCTCTCGATGCCAGATGTTATTACTACTCGGACGCAGTAAATGGTTGGTTGCCGTTTGCTATTGCGAGCGGCGCTAATATGCCATTTACACTTGGAGGTGATAGGGGCAACAATATTCTTATAAAAGGACAATGGGGACAGACACAAAACATAGTCTCTTTCCTGGCACCATTTTCAGGATATATTACAAAGGCAAGAATGGCTGTAGATGTACCTCCTAGTGGAGCTAGTTTACTTGTTGATATCAATTGTAATTCTTCCAGTATCTTTGGCCTTGGGGGGGAGCAATTAGAAATTAAAGAGGGTGAGTATTCATCAAATACGATAACTCTTACATACCAAAATATAGCACAGTATGACGATATTAATATTGATATAGACCAGGGAGGAACGACCACTGTTGGTGGAGGCGATCTAAGAATAATTGTATACTTCGGAACATCAGATACATATGTCATGTCAGCTTGTGATGCTAGCTACTGCTCGGAAAAAGCGGATACACCTTCCATAAGTAGCTTTACGAAAGAAATAGGAGTGCATGGAGAAACCATTTATGGCACGGTCCAAGGAAGTGGGTTTGGGGTATATTGTGGAAGTGCCAAAGTAGAGATTGGAAATAATGCTCTTTATGCTTTATGTACAATCTTACATCAGCAAGAGATTACTTACTGGACAGATTCAGAAATAAGGTTCGGAGCAAATATGATGGGTCTAGGAGAAGGTACTGGATCTCCACAATTATGGTATCTCTACGTAACAGACGGTTGTGGGAATAGAACACCATCAGATGGGCCTTACTAAACGGAGGGGAAGCAAATGATTGGTATGAGTAATATTGCAAGACATGCCCTTGTAGGAGGGAAAACTGGGAGCCGAATTATTTATATGCAATACAACGATTCGGCTGCAGTAGAAGGCCATAGAGTTGCTAAACTAAAATGGCCAGTAGCAGATTCAAAACCTACCTATATAAGTTCTACAACGGTTCAAAATTTAATTGATATTATTGAGGCGGCAAACCCATCAATAACAGTAGATTATGGTGCGGGAGCCTATAACCAGTTATTGTTAATAGGTAGTAGCGATTATGGCTCCGTTTTTGCTACTTTTAGAGACACATCCGATCCTCATGTTCGCTATATTGCAGAAATTGGTTCTAGTCATATAGAAACCGAAGAGTCTAGTTCGAGCTCCATTCCTGAAGCATCTGGATGGAAATTTCTGCGGTTAATAGATTATTTTGATTATACTTCTGAAACGAATATAAAGTTCATTGATGTCGTTGATGATGAGGTCTACATAACAGCAGGAAGCGAGATGGTTGAGAGTAGTTACCTTGGTGATGATTTTACAGGATTGGATGGCAGCGCACCAAATTCTAAAAAGTGGAATATTACTTCAGGGTCTCCAGATATTCAAAATAACAAACTAGAACTCACTCAGATTGGATTAGGAACAGCGGATCATGTAACAACTACCTATATGATTGGGGGGGATTATGATCTGCCACAAGTTGATATCGCTGTGGATTTTGAGTTAATAAATTATGGTGCGGTGGAGAGTTGGGGAATTGATCTAGTACTTAACTATTATAAAACAAAAACCGATGTTGCTTATGTACGATTTGGTTATTGGGGAGGACAATATGGATATCAACTTGGCTACTACGATAGTTCGTGGCATACAATTGATTCTATGATAGGTAGTTCTCCAGATACAAGTGGTAAATTAAGGATAGTAGCCAGAATGCGGCGGTCAGAGGGTATGATTACAGGATATACCGAATTAAGGGGGTATTATTGGAATGGAAGTGATTGGACATTGATCGCAGAGCACGATGAGTTTAGGAACTCCTATGCATACAGAATAATCAACATTTCACTTCGTGTAGATAATTCAAACGCATCTCAGAATGTAACATGGAGAGCCGATAATTTTACTGTTAAATCAGGTTTCAACGTCTATGCAAAAACCTATGTATACGAGAGAGACAGTTATAATAGTAGTACAAAACAGTTCGAGACTCTCTTACGGTCGAAGAATCTGAATGTATGCGAGGCCTATGCAGTAACAGCAGGTACAGATGGGATGGCAGTTTCAAGAGAAAAGAATGGTTGGTATTGGGATGACCAGCCACATGAGATGTATACTGATTTGGCTAGTTATGATAAAAACCTAGATGAGGTGGCTGTATCTGCCCTACGTGCGGAATATCATTTAGGTGAATTATGTGATTGGCAAAGGGATATCTATTATGGAGACAATTGGTTCGAAGGCGGTGGCCCATATCTTGTCTGTGGAAATTACCCAAATGCCCTCTTTACCATAGGAACATTAATATGGCTAAATGGAGATGATACGTATCTAGCATTAATTGAAATTGATGGAACCACATTGAAACCGACAAGAGCTAGTCTACTACAAACTACTAATACAGAATTTGATGGTTCTGAGATACAAGACGCCTTAGACGTACCTTAGAGGAGGAAGATACAGTGAGTTGGGATTGGTACTGGAAGCCACAAGCACCTGCATATCCATATTTACCACCAACATATAGACCGGCAATATGGTCTCCACCGGCAGAACTGGGAGAAAACCTTATTATAGAAGCTAATAGTGGATGTATGCCTGTAGGAATTGGAGCTAAAGGGGATAACATTAGTATCGTATTGAGACACGACTATGCAGAGCACTGTAGATGCCCTACTGATACTTGGTTAAATTGGAATGAGTGGTGTCCCGAGTGCGATAACGGTTGTGGGCTTTATTGTCATTCACCGATGAATTACGAGGGTGTGATAGGACCAGGTTCACCTACCTCTGAGAATCTACCTTACCATACAGCTAGGTGTCCAACCACCGAATATCGATTTGAAGTAAGAGAATGGCCTAGTGGAGAATCAGAAAATACCATAGAAGCGTATGGTAGTGCAACCCCTATAAAACCTTCGCACTGGATTGATAGGCTGTCTAAACCTTGGACCTTAACTGATATTGTGGTTGATACTGGTGGGACATTTGTGCTTATGAAAGAACCCTTTGGGGAACATCTTTTTCAAATCAACCCAGAGACCTATGAGATTATTAACGAGAAGAATATTTTTGCGTATGATTTTACAACAGAATATGGACTTACTGGAGGAAGGCCGGTATCACTAGCAGGTAATGCCACTACACTCTATATATTGTATACTATGGAAGCTTGGGCGTATCCACCACAGTATTTCAAGATGGTAGTTTTTGATGTTGCGGCCTGGGATGCAACAGATGTGATACAAATGGCTGATGAGGTCTTTGATAGTACAATATATAAAATTGGAGGAGACGGTGTAAATGGATATCTATACTCTCTTAGATATGATAATAATGTAGAAGAGTGCTTTTTAGAAAAACGATATGCATCCGTTTCTCAGAAATTTGCAGTGGCCACCTCACTAAATCTTACACAGACTTACTATGATACTGCTCAATGGGTATGGAATCCCTATTCTGACCAAGCTCCTTCTGGGTTTTATAGGATTTGGTGCTTAGGGGGAGACTCAAATAGACTTTTTGGAGCAGGTGTAGATTGTGTTGCTGGGGACGTCTTTCCTATATTCTATGAGTTTGATCCAGATACATTAGCATATGTAGGTAAAAGCAACGTCTGTAAAACTGTATATGCAGATCTAGTAAAAATAGTTTCTTTCTGGTAAGGAGCTGAGATGGGACAATATAGAACAGGAACTGTAAGTATTGATCACAACTCTACAACTGTAATTGGTAAAAATACGACATGGGTTACAGACGGGAGTTGGAATGGGTGCATATTCAAGGTAAGAGGTGAGCAGAATATCTATTGGATCAGTAGTGTTTCGAGTACAACAGAGCTTACACTTACTTATGCCTATTTAAATGAGGACGCAGAAGACATTTGGGGTGAAGAGTATACAATCGTACAAGACTATACCACGAATTATGGTTGGCCGTATATTACAGTAGGCGACGTTGATTGGCCAAGAATATTAAGAAGAGCGTTACAAGAGATTGACCGCCGATTTCTAGAGCGATATATCGGTTCTATGACCTTCGAAACCATACCATCTGGAACTATGGTTACAACTTCTGGGGCTTCTCACTATCAGGTAAACCCTCTTATAAAACCAAGAGTAGGAAAACTATTCTATGATATAGGTTACAAAACATTTCTCTATTACAATGGAACCATGGCAAGTGGTGTAACAGTACATGAAGGTACAGGAGTAAGTGCTGCTGTTTGGTACCCACAATGGAGAAAGCTATTACATTCTTAAGGAGGTTAGAATGCAGTACAGAACAGGAACAATATCCATAGACATAGGAAGTGCCACCGTTACTGGGACTGGAACGAGATGGCTAGTCAATGCCAGTATAAGTAATATTTTTATTGTTGTAGGCGACACTGATTTTTATGAGATCCAGAGCGTTAACAGCGACACAGAACTTACGATCAGTCCTGTTTATGCTGGGGATGCCAACAGGATCAATGTCAACTACGCTATTGTAAAAGACTATACTTTTCACTATCAATGGCCTACAGTTGATAAAGGAGATGTGGGATGGCCAACAATACTGGCTGAGGCATTAAACAGAATAGACAGCCACTTAAATCAAACCCCAGCTGGAAGTGTAATCCGGTCTGCTACATTTGAACCATTAGGCACTCCTGCAGCTGAAGAAGGGAAACTCTACTATGATTCTGTAGGAAATGCCTTTTACTTTTATAATGGTACTTCTTGGCGTAGACTATCAGATGAGGCAATTTAATGGCAAGAAAAGTTGATGATATAGAAACTTATATTGGATTGCCTTATACAAAAAGAGGAAGATCAAGAGAAGAAGGGTTTGATTGTTGGGGACTGATGATAGATCTAATAAAAAGAGTACATGACTATGATTTTCCTGATCCAGAGTATGATTTAAAGAGCGAGAAGGAAATAGCCGATGCAATTCTTGAATATGACAAATCCGAATTAGCTAATCAAGTTAAGATAGAAAATATTCAGTATGGAGATATAGTAATGATATCTAACTTTACTTTGAAAACAGCCTATCATTTTGGGATGTACATAGGAGATGGGCGGGTTATTCATGGTATGGGATTTGGAACAGAAGTACTGCCACTAAAGCGACTAAAGCCATACATAACCGGAGTGTACAGGCCTAAACCTACCACTAAATCTACTTCTTAACTTGTACCTCAGATTATGGCACTTCTTGGCGTAGACTATCAGATGAGGCAATCTAAATTTTTGGGGCTCACTTCAGCTTTTGGAATAGGTTTAAATTTTTTATTGGATGGGTGATCAAATCTATTTCCCTTACCTATATTTTCAGAACTTTCTAGAGGTTGTAGATTAGAAAGTGTCCAAGCTAATTTAAATTGTGGGTCGTCTGCAGATTGAAAAGTAAAACTGGCTAGTGGAATTATATGATCTAGATGCCAATAACTCCCATAATTTTCCCAAGTCATATTTTCATCAAATTTAGATTCTAGGTGCTGTTGTAATTCTTCAAGAGTATAAGGCACAAGATCTTCCCAATGTCGTCCGTTTTTACTTCCTCCATTTCTTTTTAGTGCCTGATATATTCCTTGTCGCATTGCCCCATTCAACTTAAACATTGGGTCATTCTGATTCTTTTTATAATATTTCCTTTGCCCTTCTGATATTTTCTCCTTGTTTTCTTCTCTAAATTTCTTTGCCTTTTTTGCTATTGTGCCTTTGTTCTCTTCATAGTACTGTTTATGTTGAGTCGCCATTTTTTCTTTATTCTCTTCGTAATATCTCTTTCGTCCGGCTTTTATTTTCTCCTGGTTCTCTTCTTTTTCGTAGTATCTCTTTCGTCCGGCTTTTATTTTCTCCCGGTTCTCTTCTCTATATTGTTTTTGTCGAGCTACTATTTTTGCTTTATTTTGGTGTCTATACTTCTTTTGAGACTCCTTTATTTTGTCCTTATTTTTCTCGGTATATTCCTTTTGTCTCTTTAGTATTTTATCCCTATTTTTCTCTCTACACTGTTTTTGCCTCTTTAATATCTCGTCCCTATTTTCTTCCCTGTATCTCTTACTACTTTCTGCTATCTTATCCTTATTTTTTTCTCTGTGCTTTTTCTTCTTGGCTGCTATCGTATCTTTGTTCTTCTTATAGTATTCCTTTTTATATTCTTGCAGTCTGTCTTTATTTTTCTTGGCATATTCCTTTTTATATTCTTGTATTCTATCTTTGTTTTCCTCCCTATACTTCTTTTCATATTCAAGTCTTTTATCTATACTTTTCTCCCTAGATCTTTTATTTGTTTCGAGCACCTTATCTTTATTTTTTTTGTAGTATTTCCTTTGTCTATCTCTAATCTTATCCCTATTTTTTTCTCTATTCTTTCTCTGTAGTTCTAATATTCTATTCCTGTTCTCCTTATAATACTTTCTATAGTATTCTTTTTCCCTCCCTTTGTATTTCTTAGGAACTGCCATTACATCTTCCTCTCATATGTAACAGGATCCAGCTGTAGTCTTTGTTCCATAAAGCCTATCCCTTTAGCTACATCTGCTACTGTAATTGCCTTCATGCAGTCTCTATGAGGACACTGCCACGGGGTAAAGTAGGGCTGATCGAAGGCCATATCGAAGAGCGCTCCTTCTGGTCGGCCACAGAAGATCTCAGGACACGAATGCAGCTTGAAAATATTATAGTTCTCCATATAACCAACTCTGAAGGGATTAGTTCTTCCCCACAATACAATACCAATTTTATTTAGTGCTTTGGCCATATGCATTACAAAAGAATCAATGCTGATGAAGTACTCGGCATACTTCATAATAGCTGCCGTCTCCCTTATGTTTGCATGGCCTACAAAAGAAAGAACACCATTAAATACTCGCTCTCCTATCTTTCCCACCTGAATAATATCGTAGCCCCTGTTCAAGAGAAGTTGAATAATAAACTCCCACCTGTCATCGCACCAGTCTTTATTCTCGGTGGCTTTGATGTGGTCGATAGGGTCATATGCACCGAAAGGTTGGATTACAATAACTGGATTTACGAGCATTTCATAGAGTCTTCTTGCCATTAAGTCTTCATGCTCAGTAATATAATAGTCCAATACAAGAGCGTCCATTTTAACTTCATGAATAGTACACCATGTTTCAGCAAAGTGGTTAGAGCCTAGTCTTTGCGGAGATAGTATATATGGATTTAACCGATATATTACATCTGCATTTCGAGCCCATTCCATATAGAAGCGAGAGGGTAGTCGCATGGAATAGAGCTTATCGATATACGGATTCATGCATATCAAAGTATTGCCGTCTTTAGTTTTGGGATCCTCGTAACCAAAGACTTCATGGTACATCGCAATCATTATGAGATACCATTGATCGGTGGGATACTTTTTTCTGAGGCCACGAAGAAGAGGTGTAGCTAGAAGATGATCTCCAATACCACCTTCGAGCATGAGGATAATAACCTTCTTGTCTTTGCCATGCAGCCCCCTAGGTTCGTAGATCATTGTTAATTAGTACCTTCGGAATAGGTTTAAATTTTTTATTAGATGGATGATCAAATCTATCACCCTTACCTATATTTTCAGAACTTTCTAGGGGTTGTAGATTAGAAAGTGCCCAAGCTAATTGAAATTGAGGATCATCAGCAGATTCGAAAGTAAAACTAGCTAATGGAATTATATGATCCACATGCCAGTAACTCCCATAATTTTCCCAAGTCATATAGGAATCAAATTTAGATTCTAGGTGTCGTTGTAATTCTTCAAGCGTATAAGGCACGAGATCTTCCCAGTGGTTGTTTCTTTTACCTCCTCCCTTTTTTAGAGACTGGTACATATTACTTCGCATACTACAATTGAGTCTATATGCTGGGCTAGTTTTATACTTCCTTTCATAGCGCTTCCTCTGTCGTACTAGTATCTCATCTTTATTTTCTTCATAGTACTTTCTCTGTCGTACTAGTATCTTATCTTTATTTTCTTCTCTGTACTTTCTCTGTCGTACTAGTATCTTATCTCTTTTTTTTTGTAACGCTTTCTTTCCTAGTTGCCCCCTAGGTTCATGCAGCATCTGTGTTCTTTCTGAATATCATCACATTTCGCCACGCATCTTGGTGATCAGGGCTACCAAAACATTCACGGCTGCTATGTACATTTGTTGTTCCGTCTTTGAATAAGTGTAGATAACCCTGACTTGGGCGCATAGTCATCCTAGAGTGCGGGTAGTTCATAACTAAATTGAAGGACATGGGCTCGATTACTACTATATATCCATCTGGTTTGGTCACCCGTACTATTTCATGCACTGTCTGGCTTAAGTCATCATCGTTTCCTATATGTGCTAAAGTGGTTATACACATAGTAAGATCAAAGAAGTTATCTGAGAATCCATACATATTGTTACTGTTCATCTTATATAACATTACATGAGGATGCGGATGCTTGAATCTGGCAATCTTTAACATGCTATGTGAGATGTCAATACCATGAATTTCTCTTGCACCAAACTCAATATAGATAGGCAGTATTCTTCCTACACCACAGCCCACATCTAAAATGATCTTGTCCCTAAAGTTTATCTGGGTTGAAAGATAGTTATAAAGCATTCTTGTACTGGTATGGTTATCATCATCTACCACTACCGGCTGATACCCAGGAAGTGTAGCTTGATTATCCCAGAACTCCTCATCTGTAGCGGCCTGTTTGTCGGAGAAGTGCTGGTCGGTAATGTGAGAAGGGAGCTCGGACTTAGGAATCTCTGTCATCGAAGGGTTTCCACTCCATCACCTGTGCTAGAAATTGAATAGCCCATGCAGGAATACATATACAGTTCTGTCCAGACCCAATGGTTATACTCTGGCCTGAAAGTACAAATTTTTCCCATTCTTTCTTGATTGGGTCTAAAGCATTTTCTACTTTATCAGGTGTCATACTTTGCCTCTATTGATGTAAAGCCACTCAGCTATACATAATGCATCGGCTACATTATGTTCTACCTGCTTGATTAGTCTGGCTTCAGGGTATCTATTTTGTATATACTCAAGTGATTTTCTTTTCTTCTCAGTTGGTGTTTCTCCCTTTTTCGATGCTAGTACTGGTGATATCTTCCTCCATGTTTGCGGAGCTACCTCGACAAATGGAATTTCTAATCCTACCAGTACCCCGATCATAATACCTGTAGCTTTCATGAATTTAGACGTGCTAGCTATTCCTTGTTTTGGCATTGCACCTACTTTTTCTATTGCAACAAGATGTATAAGCTTGGTATTATCATCTACTATACGAAGAATAAGCTCCTTGAATTGATAAGGAGCCCAGTTAGAAAGCCTTTCGCCCTTCACAAATCTACCTTCATAGTCAATTACACCAACTCCTGCTTCCCTCATACCTGGATCTACACCTATATAATAAAGTCCACTCACGGTTTTGTAGTCCTCCATACTCCGTAACCATCCAACTTATAGAAATCAAAACTTTCTGGAGGCAGTTCGTAGAAGTGATCATCTTCAAGTATACTCCCATCTGAAAGTCTGCAATCTTTTTTTATGACTTTAGCTTCTATAATTTTTTTCATACTTCCTATAAGAAGAGTGTTACAGTGATAGTTAAACATTATAAATAATTCTGCACGACTCTTATGTTTTCTTTCTTCTACATGTACAGTCCGAAAGTTGTGCTGCCATTTACCATAATCCTTCCATCCGTGTTTTCGTTGAACTTCTACAAACATATTTCTATTTAATGCCTGAGAAAAGATAAAGAAGTCCCAGTCTCCAAATCGTTCTGGTTGATCATCTAATGGACATTGGAGTTCAAATTCCCCACCTTGCTCTAAGAATCTAACCGCTATCCTTTTTGTTATTGGATCATTTGTTTTATGGTCGTAGGAGGAGAAAGGTTTTCTACTCATTATTTCCCCCATAGAAATCTAGAACACACATGATATCTTTCCACTCATTAAAAGTAATTACATTGAAAAGATTTACGTCTCTGTTCCAAGGTCTGGCTGGCATAAGTACAAATATTCCATTATTGGCAAGATCTAGGACACCGTCGAAATAATCTTCTATAAACATATGAATACGAAGTTGTCTCGCTAATTCTCCTTTGTTAGCTTTACCTGTCAGAATTAGTTCATAAGGGATATGAGGGAGCCACCAATCCAACCATTCATATGTGGCTATTCGAAATTCGGGCTGTCGCCCAGTAATGAATGTTACTATTCCTCCTGACCTCCTATGATATTCATTGATAAATTCGATAGCTCCCTCATATGGCTTCCAACTTTTCCATGCACCAAGTGATTCGTTAACAATGGATCTTGTCATCTGTTCTGTAATACCTAAACAGTCCTCAAGCTTCCAACATGTAACATCTTGTTCTGTGTAAGACAGGCCGTACTTTTTCTTCAGTATGCCCAACATTGTTGGCATTAGTTGTATTACACATCCATCTAAGTCGAATCCAATTTTCATATCATGTTGTAAAATTATTATTGTTTAAGACGTAGACCAGTCCTTCAGATAAGCTTTGTATTTCAATATGTTTCAGACTTAGGTTATACATCGTGTTTGCCCATTCAAATAATTCATGTATAAGTATTACGTTCTTGAGCTTTGGTACACACTCAGAATAAATTTGTATACGCTGCTTTGGGACGTTGATTATTCCTAGTGGTGCGTCATCTTCTGTATGAGGCTCAACTTCTAAATTAAAAGATGGAACTGCCACTTTAAATGGAGTAAATACACTCCTTTTTGTAAACTGTTTGAATAATTTTACGAAGCTGTTATACGTTAGAATGTGATAAGTGAATAATCCTAATGCGTAGGCTTTGTGCTTGGAGAGATTTACATCGTAGGCATTTGCTATAGAATAACAAACAAAAGTTGCATACAAGTACTTATCGAACTCTCCTCCCATTTTCATGATGGTAATCCGGTAGTCTTTTAAAGAGAGCTCGCCAAAACTATTTACATAATTTACCTTTTCGTTCTGTTCTCGTTTTTCAAATTCAAAGTTAAGATTATAGTTCGGTAAAGCGATTTCTGGCAATAGCTGTTTTATCATCCTGCCTCTCCCGTAACGTAATTCACTCTGACAGTCGATGAGTTCCCATTTTTTTCAACATAGATTCGATTTTTAAATTCGTCTTTAAACAGGTCCTTATGTGTGATGATAAATTTAGATTGGGCTGGATAATCTTTGATAATGTCTAGTACTGATTCGCAGCTGTGAGGATCAAGTTCAGAAAATATCTCATCGAACCAAATAACATTTAAGTTGCATTTGTTCTGCATTTTTGCGAAGTCTGATATAGTGAACATTTGACACAGATCGATCTTTCTTTTCTCCCCCTTTGATTGCCTTGAATATCCCTCACCACCTGTTGGATTTTCAAGGTTAAGGCTTATCTCTTCCGTACCTCTTTTTTCTCGCATTTGGTATTCAGCATTGAAGTTACGACCTAAGATCTTGTTTTTATATTTCTCTAAAATCTTATTTAGAATCTTAAGTACATCATTAGAGATCAGTTGTGGTATACCTCCCTTATCGAAAGCTCGGACAAGGAAGTTAAAGTATTGTTGATCCTTTTCTAGTCTTTCTATCTCCTTTTCTTTCTCTTCAATCTCCTTTTTCATGTCTTCAAGCTTTGTCTCCTTGCCCTTGTGGAATGTAAGATATGGGGATTGTTCATTTTCTATAGTTCGCAGATTACTGTTAAGTAGTGTTTTTCTCTTTCCACTTGCTTTGATTAGTTCTTCGAAACGGGCTATATCAGATTCAGCTTTCTCTATCTTTTTTACAACATGTTCTAGTGCCCCCATCTGGCCCTTCAAGCTGTTTCTTACTCGATCTATTTCCTCTTTTGTTGCTTCCCATTTCTTACAGGCCTGTGTAGATTTCCCGATCTCAACAGCAAATCCTTCCACTGCACTCTTAATATCATTCCGTTCTTGCTCTAGTTCATTATACACAGTCTTCAAACCATCGACTGTCAATTCTTGATAACAGGTAGGACACTTGGATCCTTCCTTCTGGTAGAGATCCGAGAGCTTTATCATCTTGTCTTCCACACTCTTTTTGAGTCCCATTTGAAAACTTGATTTTGCCTCTAGCTGGTTATATTTTATCTGCTCTTCTTTCAAACTTCCTTCAGTAGTAGACAATAAAAGGTTGACTTCTTCTAATTTTTTCCTGATCTCATTTTGCTGATCTGCGGGAATACCAAGTTTCGATTTGGATAGCTTACATTCGTTAATTGAATCTTCAAGGAACTGTATTTCATTTTCAAGCTCTTCTATATTTCTTGCTATTTCTATTAATTTGGCTGTCTTTTCTCTCTTCCAAGTAGTTTCTTTCAAGCGTATCTCTATCAATTCATCCTCTGCTTGTTGCTGTGATTCTTTCTTACTCATGATTTGTATCTTTAGTGTTGCTATTTCTGTGGATGCTTCTGATAGTAGTGCTTTTGAGGCTTTGCAGAACTTATCGCAGGTACCTATTCCAACAAGATTATCTATGATTACTTTTTTCTGCCGGTCATTGACATTGGTGAAACTGCTTATATCGCCTTGGCCAAAGATCTTACTATTGAGTAGTAAGAGTGGTGTTATGCCGAGAAGTTCATTGATACGTTCCTGTGTTTGTGGGAGGGAATTTGTTTGCTCGTGGATATTCTCACCATCAAAAGTAAAGAATAGACGGTGGGCTACTTTACTGCCAGGACGCCTTGATTTACTATCCAGTGACCGGAAAACTTTAAATTTCTTACCATCCACATCTCCTTCAATAGACAGTTTGGTCGGTGCTTTTGAGAAACGATTAATAACAGAAGCGAGTGTAGTGTCAGAATCGAAAAACTCTCCAGTAAGTGTGAAGTAAAATGCCTCCACAATTGAGCTCTTCCCAGCACCATTACTTCTAAATACTTGATCCGTTTCGAAGGCATCTATAAATCCCTTATCTAATACTCGGCCTTCAATGCAGCAGAGACCAACCCCGTCGAGTGGAATACTAGCTTCTTTTTCAATACATGAAAATCCACTTATTGTCAGTAACTTGAAATTTACTCTAGACATATATTTCCTTTTGTTGCTACTTTCATTAGATATTCCACAAGCAGATTAATATCAAGCCAATCCAATGTTTGTGTACCCGCTTCCTGCTCTGCAAATAATCTTAAATAATGACCAATATTTAAGTTGAATTTAAGCGCACCTTCATCCTCCTCAGATTCGGTGTTCTGGCTAGTCTCCACCCCCATTGGTTCAAAAGTATAGTTAGGAAGCCTTTTGAATATACTCTCTAATTTGAGATCATCTGCATAAGTTCTTAGTCTGTAATAGTCAATGTTAAACCTATTTTTCTTATCACGAATAGCTGCCTTTACATCGTCTTGTGAACGAAATTCCAAGGTAACAAACTCTGGAAAATCGGCCATATCACTCAGTTCGATGTGTTTTGACTTGGCTTCTCCTTCAAAATCATAAACAACAAAACCGTATGGGGATCCTTCATTTGTAAAAGTGTGCTGTAAAGGAGTACCAATATATTCAATCACTTGACCATTATTAGTAGCGAGAGCCTGACGTTTGTGTATATGACCAGACAATATAAACTTAAAGTGAGTTCCTTCAAATTCGCTTTTATCAATTACTTCACTCAGAACATATTCATCATTCACTGCGGCACCATCTATCTCAAAATGCCCTAAAAGTAAATGGTCAGCATCAATTTGGTGTGGTGGCAAATCCTCTATAGCTTCACGCAGCTCCTTCAGATCCTCTCTTAGTTGTGGAAGTTTGAATCGGAAGGGCATACATCCTATCTTCTCGTCCCTATCTCTTAAAAGATACAAAGTAGGAGAATCTATAACATCCAACCCTCGAATTCTCTTTACGATAGAAGGAGAATTGTCATTATTATATACATAGTCATGGTTCCCTAATATAGCATGTATTTCCAATCCAGATTCTTTGGCCCTCTCGATACAAGCTGCTACCCTGTCAAATACGACACTATATATGAGGGTACGCTGATGGTAGAGATCGCCGAGAAAGAATAAATGTTTTATCTTCTCTGCTACGGCATACTCGAAAATAAGATCCATTGCATGTAAGATCCATTGAAACCTAGAACCAATCCCATCTGTCGTAGGTTTAGAGAATGGTTTGTACTCGTGGAAATGTATATCAGAGAAAAGAATGATCTGATTTGTGTCACCGAGATCTATATGTTCTGTTCGCATATTACTCTGCCTTTACTGTAGAATCGGGAATATCCTTGTTATCGATTGTTTCTGGTTGCCACACTTCGTCTCCAATTTTTATGGTTTTATCATAATACATTTCCCTATGGGTTAAAGTGGTCCCTAACAGATTAGCAACTTGATCTCGTATCTCGAAATACCATTCTGGATTTGTAATCAAAGTTTTTAAACTACTAAAAAGTCCTTGCCCCAATTTTTCTTCGCCGTATGCATACCAGGAACCAGAGCGAGTTACAATATCATGAGCTTCAGCAATTTTTAGAATATCAGCAATCCCGCAAAAACCGCTCCCATAAAATAAATCGACATTAACTTCCTTGAATGGTGCTGCTAGTTTGTTCTTCTCAACTTTTATTTTGGCAGTATGACCTACAATATCTGTTCCTTGTGTCAGCTTTCCTACATTACTAACCTGGAGACGGATTGATGAGTAGAATTTCAAGGCATTACCACCAGGAGTACTCTTTGCTCCTGGGAAGTAACTACCAATCTTCTGGCGGGTTTGATTTACAAATAATACTGTACAATCTGATTTTGAAATAAGACCAGCAAGTTTTCGTAGTGCCTCTGTCATAAGTGCGGCTTGCCGTCCAAGTTGGGTAGGCTCTGTAAATCCAGTATCAAGTTCTACTTTTGGTAATAATGCGGCGACAGAGTCAACCACTACGAAAACCTTATAGCCCCCACGGATAATCATCTCAATAGTTTTCATAGCTTCTTCGCCAAATGCCGGTTGGGAAATTACACAGTTCTCCACAATATCCATACCACTATTTCTTGCCAGTTCCATATCAAGAGAATGTTCCAGATCGATATATACAGCAACAATACCCTTACGCTGCGCCTCACCAGCTGCCTTGAATGCTAAGCTGCTCTTGCCTGACATCTCCGTACCGAATACTTCTATAATCCTTCCAATTGGTAGCCCTCCAACTCCGAGAGCTCGATCTAGACTAAGGATGCCAGTTGAGATAACACCTTTATTAGAAAACTCAAAATTAGATTCACTTCGAAAAGCTGTACCTTCCCCAAATTCTTTTGTAAGTTGGCTTATGATATTATCGGCGTTCTGTTCAAGTGTGTTAGAATCAAGAGACGAACTTGATTTTTTTCTCTTTGCCATGTTTTTTCTCCCACTCGCTTACGAACCATTTCATGTTGTCATCATCTAGAAATACATATGTACACGTTGGCCATTTAGACGTTTTTCTTGGATATAATTTACATACTGCTGGTCGATCCTTATATCTTTTACATGTACATAGACAGGTCGCTTTTTTGTCGACTTCTGCCCGTACCTCGTCTAGGTGTTTGCACGTAATAGGAAAACTAAGGGTTGCGGAATACTCATATTTGGACCGCTCATCTGGACTCTCAAAAATATTATCCTTTACCTGCACACCAACACCATATCCCTTTAACCATTCAATAACATATTCACTCACTCGGCTACTTATATCGATATTCTTACAACAGCTCCCACATCGGCTACAGTATCCAACCCTGTAGAGAGTATTTGTTATTCTAGTAACTTCTACATCATCACCACCATATTCAATAATATTTCTCAGCTTTTGATTCTTATTCATCCAGCAATCCCCCGATCCTTTTTCCCAGCAATATATTCTTTATTAATATCAGCAAGTTCATTTACAACTTTACGCCTTAACTTTTTGTATATATGATCGAACTTGATCTCGAATTCGTCCTCATTCTCAATAATATCTTCCATCGAGCATCCCAGTTTGGCACTATTAAAATTCCCAAGATTCACTGTCAGAGAGAATTCTACCGAGATCTTTAAGCAGTTGTTTGCGGTAACTGTCTTCATCGATTCGTCTACTTGCATCACTTAATCCTCCTTGAAGCCGTCGTTCTTGATTCCTACAAAAATTTACATATACACAATCTATACACGGAGCATACTGATAGCACGGCGGGATTGCATCTATACCTCGTAGTCCTATTGCCACATCATAATTAAGATGTCCTTCAAGAAGTACTATTAAATCCTTCTCACTAAAAACATCTTGATTTTCTATCATCAACTCCCAAGCTGACTCAAGATTAGGATCTATCTTTATCATCGGTTTCAAGTAGGCTGGTGTATTCTAATTTCTCCATTACTTGCTCAAAAGTTATTAGCTTCCGATTATATGCTAAAAGATCCTCTGTGTAGATATGACCAACTTTATGTGTTGTCTCTTCTCCAACTTGGTAAATGAAATAGTATGAGTCAATATACAAGTTAATATCATAAATCATCACTGATTCAGAAATAGCAATAATATCATCGAGGTCCTTTCTAGGCTCAAAATCTCTCGGCTGAAATGTTAAGATGAATGAAAGTTCTCCTGTCTCTCTCAATACGGTCCTGGCTGAGCGAACATATTCAAATGTTCGCTCAACCCATTCCGTAGCATATAATTTATCTCGCCCAAGCAGATCCATACTAGGTACTTCCTATAGCTTCACTCTTAATCTCTTTGAGCCGTTCCAAAATCCTCTCTGTTTCCTCCTTCCCAGCACCCGCCTCGATTTTCTTAATTTCCTCCTTTAAAGCATTAACTACTGAATCATTAGAGGTTTGTGGTAGTGCTTCAGTTTTAACAGGGACGGGTTCTGCTTGTGCTGGATTGGTATCAGGAGTAAATTCTTGAATATCTTCGAGAGCAGATGGATCAAATTCGTCCTGCATACCTTGGTCATCAAAACTAGGACCATCTAAACTATGACCTGATTCTTTTGGATCAGGAACTCTACTTCCACTATTTCCATCACTAATGCTCCTGTAAGAACCTATAGTGAATCTATGGAATTTAATCTCTTTGTAAATGGTCTGATCTTCAAACGGAGGAAGAAGCCTTATCAGATTCTGGTCATTATTGAGGGTGGTGATGTGTAAATAATTGTCATTGATAAACTCCTCAACCATATTAAGATTGTGTAGACCACTACGATCTCCCCCCTGAAGTTGTGCAAGTAATTCCTCGTTTGGAATCTTACTTGGATTTTGGTCTAGCTGTGTGGAATATCGTGTGAGGATTCCACTTCCTCTTTTTGTGATGAGTATATTATGGCCAGTTAATGGATGAAAAACATTCTTTTGCGGATCAAGTTGCCTCGCACCTCTGATTACACTGATTACCTCATCATAGACAAGAGGAGGTATTGCATAGATACGAACAGGATATGTTTTGTCCTCGTCCCTCACATTAATGGCATTGATAAAGATGCGGCTCTTGGCATAGAGACCTCTGGCTTGATCTTCTAGTTCTTTCTTTTTTCCTTGATCTGATTGTGCTCTTGATTGACGAAATAGATCACTTGCCTTAGCACACTCTTGGCAATCTCCACCCTTTTGAGCTTCACATACCTTGCCGAAGAATAGTCTCTTTCTTACATTAGCATCTAAGTTGACATCGAATTTGTCCATTTTTAATCTCCTTTTTGCTTTTTGCGGTACTTGCTTGTTGCTTGTTTTGAATTTTTATTGGTTTTGAATTAATTTTGCGTAGAATCCTCCTTTCTAAATACTTTGTCTGAGTTCGTGTTTAATGAGTGAGGCCACGGTTGTCATAATGTGGTGTCTCTGCTCAAGAGCCCTTACAATAGCACTACACTTCCCTTCAATCTCCTTTCTCTTGTTCAGTTCCTCATGTAACGAACAATACTCATCAAAAGTAAAAAGCATTCTCTCTATCTTTGCATCAGATAGTGCTTTTCCTTTTTCGTCTCTTAGATTCCTTGAAAGTGTTGCTTCCCGTACCTTTATCTCCAGCTTTTGATTGGCCACTGCTCGCTTCGCTTCTTCATATTTCATTGCAAACTGCCAATAAATATGAGGAGACTTTTGTAGTTGCTCAAGAAGTAGTGGGGTATTGTTCGCCGCAATCGAAAGATCAAGTTCTAGATCTCCCATCTTATTTCTCCTTATATAAATCGATTCCCCAGGTCTGTTTCACTGCAGTCTTGATAATGTCTGTAAGAGTTGCTGGAGTTCCACATCCCTTTTCCACTTCCTCTGCAATCTTCAGTAATTTTTGTTTTTGCTCATAAGTAATTCTGAATGAAATACTTGTACCAGTAATGTCTTCCACTTTTTGTGCCATGTCTTTTTCCTCCTCTATTATTAAAGATGCATGAGAATGGTGTTTTTATCAAAAAAAGTTGAAATTTTTTATCCTATGTTTTCGATAAGTTACCCCAATCATGGCCTGTTTTTAGTTCTACTGATAACGGTAATGTCATAAATTCGAACTTGATTGACTCAAATACGTTCTTTTTAGCCAGAAGGAGTTCTTCAACTAGTTGCTCTTTGACACAACTAACAATAGAGTCGTGTACCTGTAATGCCATGTAAGCATCATGTGGATACAAACCACGTTTTACTAAATACTTTTTCCATTGTACCATAGCGTAGAGCATAAGATCAGATGCTAGTGATTGTATAGGGTGGTTGACAGCGGAGTTATATTCAACCTTCTCGCCTGGAAGAATTTCCTCCCTTGCTTTATACTTCCTGATACGTCCAAATTTAGATGTAACAAATCCCTTATGTTCAGCATGCCACCGCCTTCTATCTATCCAAGTTTTTGTAGCCTTCAAAATATTAAAATATTCTTTTATGTGCCTTCTTGCATCGTCTTCCTCTATACCAAGTGATTCTGCTAACTTCCCAGCTCCCATTCCATAGAGAACCCCAAAATTAAGTGTCTTTACAAACCTTCTATTATCTTCACTTACCTCTGCCATACCAAAAATTAATTTTGCAATATATGTATGAGCATCACCAGAAAGTATGGCCTTTTTCATAACCTCATCACCAGTATAATAGGCAGAGACAACCAATTCCATCTGCCGATAATCCAAATCAATAAATCTAAATCCCACATCTGGAATAAACATAGATTTTATATCACTATCTTCGGGTATATTTTGAAGGTTGGGTCCACTATTTTTTATACAGATACCATTAGCAATAAAGTTGTGAAACTCTTCTACTTCAAGATTATAAACATCGACCATCTCTCCTTCATCTAACACATCTAAAATTAATAGCCTACTTTTACCAGATTTACGCAAACTTCTACTAAGTGCTAGAGTATTTATTCCTTTACAATCTATTGCTTCTATATAATGTCCATCAGAATGGCGGATTTTATGCTCAGGAGTTACTTTCAATTCTCCCGAAAACTTTCTACCAGCACCAATCCATTTTAGTTTTAATACTTTCTCTCTTCCAGTCCTTCCTGCCCATTTTACTTTCCTGATTGTTAGGTTACATTTATTATCATAACAGTATACATAATCTCCTGGGCGTATATCTTCGATTGGAATACCATTAGGATACCTAGATAAATCTCGTACAACATCTACCAAAGTTCCCTCCGCAACACACGAGCTTGTACGCCCTGACCTCGCAACGTTTAGGTGATAGTTTGTGTGTATCCGACCATTGATTAGCTGTGATTTCATTCCCTTGAGATAGGTACTATGAAGCTTTAACAGCGCACGGTAGTCTAGAATCATACTTACAAGTTTACTGTTATATTTCCTCTGTAACTCAACAAGAACTTTTTTGGAGCAGGATGGTTTTCCGGTTTTGTCAGATACGTCTATGACTGTAAATCCACAATACTTCTTATCAAATAACACTTGTCCAACTTGATCTGTTGAACTGGGATTGAAGCCACCGTGTGTTCTGTTATATTGCATTATAGTACCGTGCATATATATTTTTGTTTTTTCATCTAACAGTCGTTTTCCATAGTCTTTCTCTAGGTTTCTAAGAACATATTCATCAATAGCAACTCCTATATACTCCATCTCTGCGAAGATTTCAGCGGCTGGCATAAGAATCTTCTGCATAAGAAATAACTTCTTCTCTTTTTCTAAGATCTCAAGTTGCCTATTATATATCCGATCCGTACAAACGATATCACCAACATTGTAATCTACTCTCTCATACGCATTTGCTTTCTCCAACCCACCAGCCTGTAACAATTCATGTTCATACCCTCCCATCTTAGGAGTATATTGCCAACTTATGTCCTTTAGTTTGGCAGAACCTCCTGGGCTAATAATTGAGTGGCCCAGCATCGTATCCCAGAGCCATTTTTTTGGCCAGATGTTCCACTTTTTCTTCATGTATTTGGCATCAAAGCACATATTATGAGCAACAGTAGGTATTGTATCCATTAACTCTTCGAGATCAGTAAGAAAATCATTGAAATAGTCGTGGATAGTTCCATCTTTGTTTGTTCTAATCCAATCTCCTTCTCTACAAATAACAGAAATACCATAATTACCATGGGATGTTATTCCAAAATTTGTGATTTCCGCATTTTTAGCAAAAACATTCAGTCCAGTTGTTTCCACGTCGATGGTAAAATGGGTTGCCTTCTTGAGTATTGGAAGAACCAAGAGCCAAGTCTCATAATTTGCAACAGTGATTGAAAGCCAGTCCTTTTTATCCTTTAATGATTCACCCTCTAAATGGCTTTTAGCTATACGAATGTCAGCCATCATCTGGAATCGCCGATCTTCGTTATTTATGAAAGTTGTAGGACTGGGATGCCAAGTAGGGACAATGATACAGTCAAAGCCTAAAAGAGGTTTACCACTATATGCTCTACCATGTGCATCTTTCATCCTAATTGTACTGTCTTTGAGAATAGTCTTCGTGGCTGCAAGTCCTAAACACACAATTACTTTAGGTTTGACTTTTTTGAGCTCTTTTAACAGATAGGGATAGCATTTCTGCTGCTCAGTTCTGCTTGGGGTTCGATTATTAGGAGGCTTGCAGCGGCAGATATTACCAACGAACACACGAGACCTATCAATTTCTGCCGATTTAAGAGCAGTATCTAAGTTCATTCCAGCAGGACCCACTAAAGGAATACCTTTTTCCTCCTCGACTTTTCCAGGGGCCTCCGCAATAAATGCTATCTCAATAGGTTCTTTGCACTCAGTAGCCTTGATCTCACCTACAACACTATCGATTTTCACATTCGTTGTAGTTTTATATAGCCCACACAGAGTACAAACACCAGACATTATCCATTCCCCCTTTTATAACAATGCTCTCCAGTTGATGGATCTTTGTACCGAATTAGCCTATTAGTTTTTAAGAGAAAGTACAGGCTATCCGTAAGACTTTTTGAAGATATTGTATATTCAAAATCACCTATTATGAGATACTCCATGATATCCTGCCGAGTCAGTTTTTCATGCTTGTCAAAGAGTGTGAGGATATAGTTACTCAAACCGATACGCTCATTCTTCCCTGGCATATACCTTTTGAATACTCTCATGACTCTGTGCGATAATTCCGAGAACCGGTGGTATACATCCCACAGCTCATTTACTAGCTCTTCTATGTTTTCGATTTCTTCTTGCTCATCAATTTCTGCAAACATATCTTCAAGTTTACGTTTGCTCATAAAGCCTCCTGATTTTTTCAATATGTCTTCTATATTCTAGATAATGCATTGGCAGATCAGCAGAGATTCGAGATATATTCAATTTGTCCAACTTCGATTCCTTGTCGTTCAAAACAGATGATATAGTCATAAGTAATATATAGAACAGCTCATCCTCGCCTTCATTTAGAAGAAATTTAACAAAAGAGTTTAAATTATCTATATGCCTGTTACCACTACTACTCGAAGAATGTAACTGGAGAAGGACTTCTTCTATCTTTTTTCTTATTTTTGTTCTTCGTGCTCTTGCTAACATCAAGGTCTTTAAATATTGTAAGTAATATCTCGCCCTCGATCTAACTTCATCAGGTACTCCTTTCCTTTTAAGTTCAACTAATAGGAGAAAGAGTTCTGATATGTAATCATCCGTTTCATATGCAGGATCCTTATCGATTAGTTTCTGGTAGCTATGTATCATTATGTTTATGTATTTCAGCTCATCTAGTGTAAAATAACTATCTATTGCATTATTTAGTTGTGCTAATCTATGAAGATCCATCCTATCTGCTCCCATTTAGTACCAGCTCATTGTCTGTGGCTTCTCTTATGTAGCTCTTTGCTCCCTCTAAAAACATTCTTGTAAATCCTCCTTGTGCGTACCTGGTTCTGTCTACTGTAAGTGTTATAATAGGACTGAGTAGTGTTTCATCATCTGCCTTCTCTGTGTAGATATCCTTTGCAAAACTTTTTCTGTGACATATTAATACACAATCAGCATCCGCCTCCATAGCACTAGAATCTTTCATATGAACAGAAGTCATAATCTCATCTTCGCTTATTCTTTTCGGTTGTACCACCACCATGATTCGTATGTTGAAATTCATTGCCATAATTTTGAATTGCCGACTAATCATGGCAATTTCTTGAGCGGTATGTTCAAGATTCCTACTTAAAAATTGTAAGTTATCAAATACTAAAAATTCTATTCCATACTTTCTTGTTGCTACTTCGAACACTTTAAACATTGCATCTATATTTAAATAGTGTGGATCTGCAGTATAGCCAAAGTATAACTGTACATCTCCGTTGTTGGGATCCAGAAAATCCGCACGAGTTAGATATATATCATCCAGAGCAATTTCCTTATGAGCAGCCAGTCTATGGCGACATATAAGTTTTGCTGTTAATCTTTCTGGTGGCATCTCTAAACAAAATAGCAGGGATGGTATTTTTTTAATGTAAGAAAAATAATAACAGAGATTAAGAGCAAGAGTAGTATTGTGATTAATTATACCATTACCAATAAATTCGTTGGTTTCTGGCTGCACAATGTCATAGGTTTCTTTCTCACCAATATTTTCGATTGATGTTATCGAGTCAAAATACATATTCCTAATACTTTTCCAGTATGTACATATTGGTATGTCCCATTCTCTACGGTCAATATAATTTATAATCCGTTCTAATAATGCATGTGATGGATCTCTGACTCCACGAACTATTTTATTTGCGAGATGGTTCCATTCTCCATCAGTAGAATAATTATCTTGAATGTATAAAAAGTGCTCTCTCTGGAATGGTACTGTGTCATTAGATTTATTTCTTTTAATTTTACTATTTCGCAGTAATATATCTATTTTATCTTTTTGCTCTTTACTTATATATCCAATCCTCTGAATAAATTTAATGGCTTCATCAAAAGGTAGTACTAGTTCATAATATGGTTGGTCATACCCTTTAACCTTTTTCATACGCTGTCGAGACACGATTCCCAAACTGAGTAACATGAGTTGTATCGTATCTATTAATTCCTTGGAGGAAGATGTAACTTCTATACAATTACGAGAGATATTAATATATGATTTGCATTCAAAATACGCAGACAAGAATTCCTTCCATATAATATTAGAACTTGTCCGTATTAATAGTGGTACCACTTTATCGGCAGCTTTTACATAATCTAAAGTATAGGCAGACCTAATGAATTCTCTGAAACGTTTGGAATTTATATGCTGTTCAACACCATTCGAATTTTTTTGGGGATAATGTTCCACTTCTAATTCTTGATCTATAGTATAAACACAGCTTTTGTAGTCGTTTATTACATCCTGATTTGAGTTAGAAAATAGGATTCGATTGGAGACAGATAAACATCCGTCAGCAATAAGGTATCCAATGAATCTTGCTTCCTCTCTTGTAATTAGATCTACTGCTCCCCCTTCACTTATAGATCTACTAACTACCAATCTATCTTTGACCCTGAGATCTTTAGCAGCTACCCACTTTAATTTTCCTGTCATTCCCATTACTCGAAGTGGATGGTTCTTGGTTACTTTAATTGATAGTCCTAACTTAGTTCTGATTTCTAATAATTCTCTCCTCCCATTAATAGTAAAATGTGTGATTTGTCTCCTACCATTGCTAGTATCTACAAATATTTTTTTACTACTGATATCTTCAACTCTTTCATCATTATCTAGAGAAATACCATAATAGCTAAACATTTCTTCGATACTTATTAATCCTTTATGAGTACATATCTTTGTAGACTTTTCAACACACTTACCAGTCTTTGGCTTCCCACTTAGATAGATCAAATCCCCCCTTGCAATTGGTCCCATTTTACTATTCAGGCTCTCCCAAGGCGTAGCTAACCCTTCAATGAGTTCTCCTTTGTCCTTGAACTGAGATTCAAGATTGCTGATAACATTTTCAATAGAGTATATGGTATCAATCGTAAATTGGGTGGCTCGTAAGGTTAAAGTCTTAAAATCACTAATGTCGTGGTATCTAAAATAATCATTGAGGTCTTTTATTTTAGGCTTTTTTGTTTTTGGATCTACTTCTTTTGGTAGAAGAATATTGTAGCATCTATCCCTACCTAATCTGTTTGCAATAATCTTTGCGCCTTCCTGCCCCGCCGCATCATTATCCATAACTAAATATATGATTTTGAACTCTCTTAATAGGTCAAACCATTCTGGTATAAAAGATTTCGCTCCCACTGTAATAGAAACGATATTAGATTCCCCTTCTTGAGCTAAACTTATTGCATCTAACTCCCCTTCACATATATAAATGTAGTTAAGAGAATGATCGATGTTATCATAGTTATATAGTATACTCATCCCACCAGGAGTTCGATAAAAGGATTTCTTCGCTGGGGGTAGGCTACGGTATTTGATGTCTACGAGTTGCTCTTTGAAGATAAACGGGATAGTAAGGTATTTTATTATTTCTTTTGATTTAGGATGCTCTATAGTTTTTACACCTAGCTTGTATTTTTGTATTGAATCTATTTTAATGTTCCTGTTATATAGCCAACTCATTGTGTCAGAATCAGAAAGTAATCTGTTATGTGCCGTTACTGTTTTGGATGCTCCTTGTTCTACATTAATCTTTGGCTTGGCATGAAAGGGAGTATCAATAAAACAACCCTCTTCCCCTACTATATGCCTTTTGAGTTTATTCCAACTTCCCCCTTGTCTACATTTAAAACAATTCCATAGCCCTAAATTTTTTGTCGCAATTCCTAAATAAAAATGATCTCCAGTATCTTGACATATCGGACATGTTTTTAAGATAAGATTTTCATTAGCATTATCTACTTTATATTCAGTACTTCGTGATCTTAAAGAACTATAAATGTCTTCGAGAATAGTTTGGCTTTTACTTTGTACTTGCACGACTCATTATCTCCTTGTATACTCTCAAATGCTCAACAGATAGAAGAAAGCGATTGTAAGGTCGAGCAAGCAATCTTTCTCGAATCATCATGAGCTCGATGGAACGGAGGTAATGATGGAGCCAATCGTTTGTCTTCCTGGTAAGTGCTGGTATTCTGAGGTTTAAGATAGGAAGGGTGATGTCAAGAAATGGAGTACATTTTATATCAGGTAGGTTACGAAGTCTACGTTTGTGTTCATTGGTTTCTTTGGGGTGGTATAGGAGCTTTGGTCCTGGTATGATGAGTGTTGGGGGAAACCCGTTCTTTTTAAAATCCCTGTAGTAAAGGATATTACGATTGAATAAAAATGTATCAACTGTAAATTTAGTCAATAAGCCTTTCACTGGACTGTACCTGGCACTATATTGCGCTGCTATATAGTAATTTAATTCCTTGCCTTTATCTTCTGCCTTTAATACGCCTGTCTCTGTTGTAATAAATAGGTATAATCTGAATAGTTTTTTGTACGCATCGATAGTATCTTTATGTATAAGCTGATGTTTTGTATATCTGTAATGAAATTCGTTTATTTTATTCTTTAACCATTTGTACCATGTGTGAGTATAATCTACTTTTTTTTCTTGTATAGCATATGAAAGTAAATGGCTTATGATTCTTTCTTGTGTTCTGTCACTCCATATCTTCTTCTTCATCTCCCCATCTTTTGGATCAAGGCCTAACATCTCAATCATCTGTCGGATCCGAAGATTTAGTTCAGGTGTGGAATACCGAGTATAAGTTCCATTAGCCCTTTCTACATAATCTTCCATTCTAACAAAATCAGGTATCTCTGTCATGATACCTCTCAGTATTCTATCTTATGTATTCAATTAAGAAATTCTCTCTCTTGTAGATCTTGATCCTTTTTCTTGTATGGCTGCTCAAATGGCGATGCCCTTTATCTTCAAAGTCATAATATTTTAAAAACTTCTTATCCTCCCTTGCTCTTAGTCCCCTTCCAAGAACCTGTAATATTGTAACAGGTGCCTTCTCGCCAGCTGCATATATAAGAACATCAATAGCACTGATGTCTATTCCTTCTTTGTAGATCATGGTTGCAATTACGATTGGGATCTTTTTATCTTTAAATTTATTATATATCGAAATACGTTCTGCCTTCCTATCCTGTCCCGATACAAAATACCCTTTCTCTTTTTCTATGGAACTTTTTATGATCCTACCGTGCTCTAAATGTTTTACTATTACAAGAATGGTTTCCCCACTATGCTTTTTGATTAGATCTATAATTTGAGCGTTTCTTGTAGCATTCTCTGTTATCCCTATTCTGTATACCTCAATGTAATCAAGAGTACTGGAAATCCTCTCCGCCTCACGTTTTACAATGTTAATTAAAGGCTTTGCAGAATATCCATTTTCAATTAGATATTGATTGCTAATTTTCTGTACAATCCTACCAATAAAACCAACAAGGAGCATATTTCGAATGGCATCTTCTAACAGAGGAGTACCAGATAGGCCGTACCGATAGTAAGCGTGATGCATATGCCTAAGTACATATTTCCAGGTAGAAGAAGTTGACTTATGTACTTCATCGACGAACAGCATTTCTACCGATTTCAAATAATTTGTATATTCATCCCTAGTATATTGATTTCTAAGCCTACTCCAGATGGTTCGTTGCAGTCCGATGGTTACTTCCCTAGGCTCAAATTCCTGTGGTGTAATGACTCCAACTTCTCTGGACCCATGCTTCTTGAACTTTTTATACGCCTGGTCTAGAAGCTCTACTCGATCCACTAGAAAAAGAGTGTTCACAGGGATGGATTCGCAAGTAGCAATTGCCTGGATTGTATTGTGTGTCACTATAAAATCTTTAGCTACATATAAGCCAGATGGGTGATTGATTGAAATACAAATAGTTTCTTGTATTCCTGCATCCTTTATACCTACAATAGTTTTATAGCTATGTTTTTTATGCGTATGGTTATAGTATCGAACTTTTTTCCTAGCCAACCTAAAAGGTATAAGATTATCATAAATTAATTTAATATATACTCGATAGCTTTCTCGTCCTTGTTTTTTTATGCCGTTAATTGTATAAATTGTACGCCTCGGTTTACCTAAGACAGCTTTTCCTCCTAAAGATCTAACTAAATACATAACATCACATACTAACTGTTTTGAAGTACTACTAAAACTAACTGTCCTTCCACTTTTACATACTGTTCCATCTGTATCCATTAGTCCTTGAAGAATAGCCAATCTATCATCAATATCGGATAGTAAATACTCTTTTGGTATAAATTTTGTCCATGACCTTACATCGTTTAGTCCTAATTGTTTGATAATATCGTGTATGTCTAATATAGAATATCCTTGGCATCTGTTTTTCGAACTGATCGGATTCACTTTGTAATATCTTGATATTGCATTGACTATTTCTTTATCTGTAGTAGTTAATTTTGGTGTGGTATAACAAAGACTTCCATTACCTAATAATACTCCTAAAACATAGGGTTTCAAAAGTAATTTTTTTCTGTTAAACTGGATAGGATAACAATTAGGTATTTTAAGGCGTGAAGCTCTCTTACCTAATTTATTATTTCGCTTTATTATTTCTTTCGTAGATAAGGTATTCCATAGTTTCTTTTTGCTGTATGGTGTCTGTACTGTCCATAAATGATCAGCATCACAAATAATAGAAGTATGATCATTAAATGTAATTGTATAAGTTTGCTGTTTACCTCTAGGAAATAAACCAGTAATTCTTGTAGGGCATCCATCAGCAGCAACAATATAATCTCCTACTTTTAAATTTTGTATCTCTTGCCACCCAGTAGGAGTAAGTATAGGTGTATCTAAACTATGTCCTTTACCAGAATTTGTTGCTTGATAAAATACTCCTCGATTAGTTCTGTTGGTGCAGATATAGACACCCTTTTTCTGGTAATCTCTTAATGTAATTCCCTTTAGTTCATAGACAGGACTTATATCAACATTGGGCCGGTAGCATTTATCAATGATTCCGTACTCAACTTCTTGGCCATCAAGGACTTTCTCAACGTAAGGGAGGTGGCCTGTAAGGAATGAGAAGTTCTTGGTATTGAAGAAACGAATATAGCCATCCCAAATACGCTCGCCGTTAGACTTAAACGAATTATACTTTTCAGAGAATTTTGCATTAGGATCAAATATGGCTAGTCTACGATGGAGCTCAGCTACGCACTTCTTGTGAGTCTCTAAATCAAGTGGGTTTTCTTGAATAAACTCAAGCTTTGAATATGTATTAGTTTTTACAATCTGTATCATGTCTAGATATCACATTTCCCCGATGCACATTTTGTTGCTTCTTCTGGAATTTCGTCATCAATTATTTTACCGTCTTTGACTGCTTTTAGTGTTTCTTCGTGGGGAATTCTGTTTAATACTTGACCTTCTCTGGATCCGTCTCTGTATACTGTTACACCTTTTAAGTCGTAGATATACTCTAATAGGAGTGAACTTAATTGATCTGAGGTAGTTTCTTTTGGTAGGTTAATGGTCTTGCTCACTGCACTATCAATGTATTTAGTAATGATGCTTTGGACTTCTAGATGATCTTGAGGCGTTAAATCATAAGCATCTACAAACCAATCTGGGAGCTCCTTTTGTTTGATAAGGTTGCCCTCCTCTATTAATTTTCTATATACTGGATGTATATAAATACGAGTGCCAACTCTGTCCTTCCTCTTATAAGCCCTGGCGAAGAGAGGCTCGCATCCACTAGAGACTTCTGGTAATAAGGAGATAGTTCCTGTCGGAGCCCATGATAAAGAAGTAACGCACCTTGATCCATGTTTTTTAATATCACTCCGTAGTGATGCAGGGAGTTTTCTAACAAAAGATGCCTTACCATATGCTATAGGATCAAATGCTGGGAAAGAGCCCTTTTCGACAGAGAGTTCAACTAGGGTCTGATAAGCAACGTTTCTGATAAACTTAACGAGGCGTTCTATTTCTGATATAGATTCTTCTGTTCCGTATCTTACTTTCTTAGCGAAAAGGAATTCGGCTAGTCCTGCGCCTCCTAAACCGACTCTTCTTGACCTGTGTGCAGCTATATCAACTTGTTTTAATTCATATCTTGTCACGTCAATCACATTATCTAGGAATCTTATAGCCAGTTTGATGGTGTCTTCTAACTTTTTCCAATGAACTTTCCCTCCTTCGCTAATATATTTAGGAAGAATAAGGGAACCTAAGCAGCAAGCCGAGTAAGGTTCGAGGGGCAATTCTCCGCATGGGTTGGTGCAATTATGGACAACTATTCCGTTTGCAATAAGTGAGTGGGTAACATCAGCTTGAATATCATAAACATCTTCTACTTCTAATTCTTTAACGCTTTTTACAAGATAAGCACCATAAAATTTGGTAGTCCAATCTGTACATGTTTCCGGTGTAACTAAATTCAATTCTTTTTGTTTTATACTATATTTCAAACCAATATGACTTTTAAAAGCCATAGTTGCCAAAAATCCTGATGTTGTTACATTATAACATGTATGTAATTTTCCATTCAGTTTAGTTATCCCAGAGCCTATACTCGTTGGGATGCCAAACTCATTTAACATTATTTGGAGTCTTTGTGCTGTATCCCTTTTTGCGGTAGTCAATTGAATCCTAGAACACTTACTTTTTTTGTAAGTGCAAATATGTCCATCTGCGGAAAATAGGCCAGATATAAAACCTCGTTTAAAAGATGGAGAAGAAGTTAACACCTCATCTGATATAAACTTACTACTTTTTTTGGTCCCTGATGTGTACCCATATTTATTTGTAATGTCTACATAACCCCATTTAGAGAAATATTGTCTTATGACACTATCTGTTGTTACTAACTCAAAAGATTTTCCTCCATTAGAAGATCTTCTCCAATTAGTTTCTCGCTTTGTCATACTATTGATTTTTTCATAAATAAAATCAATAATGTTCTTTTCGTCTTCATGACATACAAATCCGTATTGAGTACTCTTATTGTTTTTATGGTATGTTATCCAACCATCCCCAACTAAATAACCTACCATAAATCCATCATCATATTCAGCTTCATTTATTTCTTTACTAATAAAATTTTGAGAAATAGAATTTTGCACCAGTAAATAGTCTTTGTTTATTTTTAGATCTTTTACCTTTTTCCAACCTCTCATCGTTCTTACTTCATGGTCGTGTGTCACCTTAAGAATTTGTTTATTGGACAGTTTTACCTCAAATAATAGTTGTTTTCCAGAATACACTCCTCTACCACGCTCTATAAATGTACCTTGCGAATTAATAGTCCTCAAATCAGTAACTAAATTTATAGTTTTTCCTACAAGATTTTTTATAGGTACAAGCCCATCTGTAGTAGAAATTAATGTATCACCAGAAAGACAGGTCACATTTGCATATGAGTATGAGTTATTTTTGTATAGGTTACTTGTATTTAATAGTCCAGGTTCTGCATGATTCAGCATATTCTTTAAAATTTTATTCCACAGAGTCCTTGCCTTGACTTTTTTATAGACCTGTTGATTGAATATGAGTTCTATTTCATCATTGGATTCAACGGCGACTAAGAAATCATTATTGATATTAACACTAATGTTAAAATGAGATAGCTTCCCGTGGACTAATTTGGCATCGATGAAATCAAAGATGTCAGGATGTGTAATATCTAGGCTAGCAAGGGCAGCACTTCTTCTCTGACCTCCTGATTCTATAGTAGCAGCGAGGGCATCGGTAGCTTCAAGAAAACTGACAGGTCCAGAAGCTTGGCCACCAGAAGTAATTATAGGACTGTTCTTTGGTCTAATAGATGACCAATTACAACCAATTCCACCACCGGTTCCCCAGGTAATAAGACAGTTTTTAAGGTGTTCTCCTATCTCTTCTCTACTATCATTTATTGGAATATTAAAACAGTTATAACAGTTTCCCTTCGGTCTTCCTGCATTTCGAAGTATCCTCCCACCAGGTATAAACTCCATATTATAAATCATTTCGTGGAATGCTTGTTCGTATTTTTCTTTGTCCTTCTCAATAGTAGCTACACTACTTGCAACTCGATAAGTACATTTCTCCCAATCCTCACCTTCCATAAAATATCTGGATTGTGCTACTTGTAATGCATTGTCTGATAGTTTTCCTGGCATATTTGTACGATCTCCTAATAGGTAGGTTTGCTGTTTTTATATATTTTTTTGCATTCTCCTTTTTTATAGTGACGGCATTTATGTGAAGTACACCTGCATCTGAGGTGTGTGTTTTGATATTTGAAGTTGAGTAGCTGAGACTTTTTTCCTAATTTTGAACGAGAAATGTCTTACTCCCTACTTTTTTGTGCGGTATGTCCAGAAATTATGGACTTAGCTGCTTTTAATTACTAACCTCGAACTTCCTTTAATATCTTCTTCATGAGTTCTTCGAGCTTCTTATCCATGTCCTTGTCTTTCACAGTGCCTCTACGTAAAAGGTAGGCTGCAAGAACTCCCAAAAGTACCGTGAGAGATTCTTTGACCTCAGGACTGATGGATAGTGGAACACCGAGTTGCTGTGCAATAATGTCAGCCCCCCAAGTAATTGCAATTCCAATCAGAGGAATATAGGTCTTAGGCTGTTCGAGGAGGTAGTTGAGGACTGCTTTCATATACTACTCCTTTACCCCACTAAAGGTTGGGGTTAACAGTAACACTAATGGCCGCTATTGCTTCCTCTTCTTGCTCTTATCCTTCTTTTTATTCTTCTTGGTTGCTTTGTTACGAGTCTTTTTACTAGTTGATCGGGCATTGCTTTTTCCACTTCGTGATTTCCCTGCTTTATATTTCCTAGTCTTTCTGCTTTTTTCCTTCTCAACCTTTCTCCTTTTTTTACCTTTCGATCTGCGGCCTTTCTTTCTACTATTCTTAACGCTTGCCATAGCCTCATTTAGAACAAAAAAGGGGTGGAGGGCAATCAGTACCTGACCTAGTGTTTCTGCCAATAACCCTCCACCTTAGCTATCCTTGATCCGTACAGGAAAGGAAAGTTACTATGTATTGGCAGTTAAATATATAGTATCACACTAGTATTATCAGTTCAAGATTTTATTTTTATTTCCTCTGTTCTTTTGCTACTTCTCTAAACGGCTCAGAAGTCCTCATACTTTTGAATTCCTCTATTGCTTCTTGCGATACCTCCTTTTTCTTTACATCTCTTATTGTGGCTAATGCCTCAGTTATTAACCATTCCTTCCAGCTCACCCCTAGAAATTTACCAAGGATGTCTTTTCCCACACTACTTACTTTTGCTTTTTGGAAGGTAGATTCGTTAGCAAATAATGAGCGGGTGCCAGCACCCACTCGCTTCGAAAAGTCCTTCAGTTTTGAACACTTAGAAATTTCAGAGTCTAAAAATTCTTTCGCTGTAACAATAGTCGATAGTACTGTTTTTGGATCGGCCCGATACTGCTCCATATTCTCGTTAGCCATTATCTTGATCATTCTGGCATTGGAGAGATTTCTAATTGGAATATCTACTTTTTTTATTCCTGCTTGTTTTGCTGCTTCTAGTCGATGGTGCCCGTAAGCAAGCTCGTATTTACCATTTTTAGGAGCAGGTCTTGCAAGTAGATTATCCCAAAAATCTGTTTCCATAATTGAGTCTACTAGTGTTGCAACCTTCTCCTTATCAATTGGGTACTGTTCAATCTTACGAAATGGATTTGGAAGAAGCTGTGATAATTTAAGCTCCATAGGAATACTCCTTTCATCTATTCGTCTTGATGAGCTAAACACGTCCCTTTGGTGGGAAGAGCTATACCCATTAACTTTGCTATCAGTTCTATAAATTCTGGTTTCTGACACCTAATGGCAGCATGTTCGAAGTTATGATGATACAGATGCAACCCACTACTAAAGTAATATATCTTCCCACTTCCATACTCAGCCATCACTGTCAAATACTTAAGGAAGAGTGACATACAGGCGAGATTGACAGGAAAACCAGACCAGAGATCATTTGAACGAAAGTAAACATGGAGATCTATGTTACCATCAATTACTTTAAGTGCTATAGATCTCAAACAGGGAGGATCAACAAGAAGAAGATCACTGGGTTCGGCTATCTGTAAAATAAGCTGATTAGAGTGGGGATGTTCCTTAAGTCTCTCTATCAATATATCTAACTGGGGCATGTCATAGGCACGTACTTTGTTCCAGCACAAGATCTGATTAATTCGACTTCCATAGCTGTATACAGTATTAGGAGGTATTTCAGTTCCCATGAAATACTCTATGAAATACTGATATACATATGCCATATCAGCTATTGGGGGTAAGTTCGTATGAGGTGGGAGGTCAGGAAGCAAAGGTTTTTCTAGAGGATGATTTATTTCAATTGCAATAAAGGGATATTCAAGTCGCCATGATTGCTCGTAACTGCCTTGGTCTATTTGATATAGGACTCCATTTTTTAGTTTCTTGTCTTCATCGTAATCTATTAAATTATAGACAGCTTGAAACCACGCATCAGGCAGGGTTTTTGCCTTTATGTACATTTATACATCCTCTTCAGTAAGAAGTGGGTGAGTAATATATTTATCCATCTCTAAAAGGTGAAGAGTATACACCAATTGCTTCAAGCTTTTTAATTCTGTTGGTGAGAAAGAGAATGGGCATTTGTAACTAGGTTCGGCTGTGCTTGTAGAGAGTGAATTGATGATCTTTTCAAAGTATACCTTGTAAGATTCAAAGGAGGTGGGTGTTGTTTTGAACATTTCTTTTACATCTTTTGAATGAATCCTTAAAATATAGGAATCTGCAAAATGTGCCCGTATAAATTTCATGTGTAGATTTACGAGGACAATATCTGGGTAATAATCAACAAGGGTATCAAAATCTATAGTATCCCGTTTGAAGGTACGAATCTCAAAATGTGGTGGTTCAATGTAAATCCACCCAACATTCACTGGGCCAAAGTAGAAGGACATGATAGGTATTGCCTCTGTAAATTGAGTATCTCTTTTAATCATTCTTGCTCCTCTTATTACTCTCCTTAAGGGTATACTTCCTTGTTGGGAAAATACCTGGGAAACTATACTCGATAATGTCTCTGTTCCCACGTCCAAGTAACTTTTTCCAGATCGCTAACCTATCATCTGTCTGATCCTTATGGGCAAACCAATCGACGCAGTGTGGGCCGGTAATATCTTGTATGGCTATAAAGTACTGATTCTCGCTGGAAAGGTCTGGCTTACGAATATTACATCGGATGGCCATGACCGGAAATCCATCGACTGTCTCTTCTTTCAAGAGCTCATATTCAAGGACAGTACTCTCAATCAAGTTTAAAATTGTGCTGAGGAGCTGATTCATAGGTTCCCTTCCTATTAAAAAGATGCACGAGCAGAGACTTTTTTTAATAAAAGTTGAATATTTTTTATTTTTTTTAAGAAGGTTAAGGTAAAAAGTGAGTTATGGCGGGAAGTTAAAGTATTACTTGAAGGCGGGAGCTTCTCGTCACATCTATTCTGTAAAAGTATTTCCTGGTAAGATGTCACTGATAAATTAAAGTCTTAACTCTTGAGGGGTGGACATACCTGATGGATGGGCTTCTCGGATGAAAGCCACACCTCTCCATTAAAAATCCTAAATCACCCCCCCTGAAGATACTCGGTGAATAATTACAACCTAACCTCAATTCTCAGTTTTTTTCTATTTATTTTCTTGATGGAATCTTAGAAGTATGATAAGAAGAAGAAATAGAAACTCAATGAGGAACTTAGTGAGAAGACTGGATCTAAAACCAGAGTAAGAACTAAACCGGAAGTGCGAGGTGCAAGCACCGCTTGCTAGCCGAGCATCTTCCCCCACCCCGTAGTCAATTATATGTAATAATTGAAATAGGACTATCGTGTCAAGCAAAAAATTAGTGTAACGATAAGTTAAAGATACTGGAAAAGAGATAAGTTATGAAAAATAAAATATAAAAGGATCTAAATAAAATTTGAGTGTATGTCAAGGAAAGTAGCTAATCTGACAGTATGTTAGCTCTTGTGGTATAAAGTAGGTGAGTTACTAAAATTTGTAACTAGTTGTATTTGTTAATTTTATGGCTGAATTTGCTTGTGTTTTGAATCCCCCAAAATCGGGGTGGTCTTCATTTTTTCAAGGTCGCTGTAACTAGTTGATTCTGCTAATGATTTTTTTTACCACTGTCTTTATTGGGTTTCGTGGAGATGATACTTATAACTATTTGTATCTATTATGTTTTTAGAGGTGTAGAAAATAGGAATTTGGGTCTATCAGAAAAGGATTGCGAAATGACTTTTAATTTTTTATAATATAAGGAGTAATCTATAACATGCTTAGAGGAGGTGTGAATGACTGAGATTCGTTGTAATCAGTGCTTAAAGCCTTTCATCCTCGAACTACATGAGGATCCCTACTATAAGGGAGTGATCCTTTGTCCTACCTGTCTGGAAGTGCGGAAACTCCTTGATGGGCTTTTCATAGATCTGAATATTGGGCAGATAGAACGGCTCATACTTGAGGACGTTGATAGTGGCTCACTTTCAAGGGGTGTCACGGCAATTAACTAATATTCAGAATACTGTTATAAATTTCGTCCCAAAATAATTTTTATTTTTTTCTTGACAAATGGGTGCTATGGGTTTATGTATAAGATAAACAGGTGGGGAGGTATTTTATGGGAAAAGAAAATAAGAAAGGCTTTGTTAGCATTGCTATAATCATTCAAATAGTCCTATGTTTGCTCTTGGGTGTTTTGGGTTGTCCTGTCATAAAGAACCCAAGTATTAAGGAATCCGAGTTCAAGTCGTTGTGCCGCATTGAATGGTACGGTTGTGTTGTTTTTGAGAGTTATGAAGACTTGATAACCACACTGCTGATCCAACACGATCCTAATACTTGTGTCGCTCCTGATCTACTTTGTATTTGGCTGACATACGATACTAATGGGACTATTGAGATGGAAGTAGTGAGGTTCAATACAGTAAATGATATTCCTAGAACGTCTCTTAATGATGAGTATGGGAATTGTATTATTCAATATCTGAATGAGGATCTGTGAATGGGGGTACAATGCGATACCTTGTGATTGTTTTGCTGTTGGGTTTTGTAGGATGTTTAGGTGTGAAGGATCTTGGTATTACAGAAGATTCAGTTACAGGTACGTGTAATCGAGTGTGTGCTTTGAAATGGTACGGTCCCATAATCTTAGATTCTTATGAGGAATTATACGAAAGTATAACATATAGCTTGAAAGGAGATACTTGTACTGCTGAATATCTCCTCTGTATTTTATTGATCCACGACTTCAATGGGACGGCTGGATTGGCATTGGTGAGGTTTAAGGATATAGATGATATTCCTAAAACTTCTATAAAAGATGTACAGGGGAACTATATTATCCAGTACCTGAACGAGGATCTGTAATGATCGGAGATGTAAATAAAATTATTAGGTCTTATTCATATCTAACTGAGCAAACCGGTCAAAGGGGGCGATGTGGATTGTACCGTTTGTAACATCTTCGCACAGCCACAGATTCTCCTTTGATCCGAGGAATTTGAATGTATCGGCAAATATTATGTGCTTATCTTCTGGTTTATGAAAAAGTAATTTCTCGTTTACTGTTTCTGCTGTATAGATGTCGAACCCATCAAATCGCTGGTGACGTATTCGGATGGTATTGTTGTCTTTCTTGATTAGGATTGCGGTAGATGGTTTCGGTTGTGGCTTTCTTATTTTACGAGGTTTTTTAGGCATGATATATCCTTTCAGTTTTCTAAGTTTTGGGTTGTTATTAGAAATTACGTTATCAAAAGAAAAATAGAAAGTCAAGAAAAAATTAACTTATTTTGGAGGAGGTAGATCGTGATACTACCGTTTTTGGATCTGGATCAAAAGAGCTGGATTTATGACCCGATTGAGTTCAAAAAGTTCCTCAAAGATTTAGCAGAGGATATGCGAAAGAGCCCTGAGAAGTGGAATGACATGTATCGGAGCTGGTGGGTACTGGCAGAGATTTCTAGGGCGGAGGTAGCTTATAAAAAGAAGCTCAAGGAGGCTACGGCGTAGGTAGCAATAGCACTTTTGATTGAGCTGAAGGATACAAGGGAGGAATATGAGTAAGATTGTGTCACACTTTTGCTACAAAGTACGGGTAAAAACCACCAATGCCCTAAAAACAACCACTCAATTTGCTAATGGTAAATATGCTAAGTGTGATGATGAGATAGTATATGTTGCGGCTGAATCGTTTGCCGAGATAGAGCAAATTTTTGGAACAAATCTATTGATGGCTGAGTATATTGGTCCGTGTTACAGATTGGAAAGGGGTGAGCCGTGACGGAATCCGATAGACTCATGCCACATTGTGAACATTGCGGGGCACCACCGATCAAAGAAACCGTAAAGTGGCGACAGAGAGCACAGAAGGCCGAGGCCGAGACAAGTGCCGCAAGAGAGGATCACATACAAGCGATAAACAAAATTCTTCTGCTTGAGGCCGAGCTTGTCGAGATGCGGGATAACGTCAAACTTCTTGGAGAGCAAATTGTGATCTATGACGGAGAAAACGACCAACGCAAGGCCGAGCTTGCCGAGGCGAAACGGGAATGTAAATTCTTTGAGGAATGGCTAGAAAGCGCATGGGATGGATGGGAGAAAACCGAGGCCGAGCTTGCCGAGGCGCAGCAACGCCTCAAGCATTATCGTGATGGCATTGGCAACGCCATTGGAGACGATAGGCAGTGTCGAGATACGGGGGAACCGAGTCTATCAGATGCAAAAGAAATACGGCGAATTAAGGCCGAGCTTGCCGGTTGGAAAGCAGATGCCAAGGAATTTGACCGACAAGCAGATGCATTCTATGAGGAAATCGGTTGTCTACGGGCAGAGCGGGACTACTACAAGGCCCAGGCCGAGGAGTTGCTTGGGAAACTAGAGAAGGCCGAGGCCGAGACAAGTGCCGCAAGAGAGGATCACATACAAGCGATAAACAAAATTCTTCTGCTTGAGGCCGAGCTTGCCACACTTAGGCGAATCCTTCTTTTACCAACCTGAAAAACGGAACCCCGAGAAGAGTGGAACCAAGCAAGCTGACACAGAGGAATCTCAGCCTCACCAAAGAGGAGGAAGAACTGATTAAGGGAAAGGAGTAGTCATGAGCAAAAAAAAGGGGGGGGATACAAATGAGTCTACCGACTAAAGAGGAGCTGGAGTATTTGGGAAGCCGGACCATGACGGGCCTCGAGCTGATGCTGAGCTTTGTCCCCGAGCAGGGGAAGGCCAGCGACCTCCTGGCCTATATCAAGCGTTTGGAAAACCGCCTTGAAGAAGTTCACGATGACGATGCTATTTATTTCGATGTATGCGACAAACCAAAATGGCTGAAATAAGATGGGGGTGAGCCATGAGTGATCCGTCAATCGGATTGTGGGAGTGGGCGTTTGTACTCGCTTATTGCGGGTATTGGGTGTTTTTGGGTTGGTTGATATTGAAGATTGGAGGATCTGATGAGTGACTACGATCACATCTGGAAAGCCCTTGAAAGCTGGCAACAGAGAGTAGAGAAGGCCGAGGCCGACCTTGCCGAGGCGCAGGAACAGCTACGGACACAGGACGTAACGATGGCCGTGGCGATAGACAAAAGTAATGCACTTGAGGCCGAACGGGACAGGCTGCGGGAAGCGTTGGAATACGTAAGAGACAATACAGGCGAAGAAGGCATTTTTGTTGCTGCCCGTGAGGCCCTGGAAGGCAAGGAGACGGGTGATTAGTAGTCACTTTGACTAAAAAGGGGGGTTGTGATGGAGACGGATCGATTGATTGACCTGATTCAGCAGACTAGCGGTATAGCCTGGGAAGCCCTGTTGCTGCAGGTGCGATTAGAGATGGTGGCGGTGGTGTTTGGTTGGTAAATCGTATAGGGAGAAAAGGTATGGAAGAAAAAAAGATGGGCGATGCTGGTAAACGGGATTTTGATGAGGTTCCAAATCTGGTGAAGGATCGTCCATTTAATTTGCGGTTCCCAAAGGACTGATGGCCATGAAACTATCGGAGCATATGGCCGAGAGTCTAATGAAGTTTGGTGAGACGTATGAGCATGTACATCGATATCTTGATCAGTATGCATGGTTGGCTGATGGTAGCTTCGATCCAATGCACCGGGACGTATTACATAATAAGGAAGGGATTGAGATTGTAAGACAGATGTGGGGAGATGGGGCCGCCGCAGCTGCTAGGTTACATATTATATCGGATCTTAAGATGGAAGGCATGAAGGAAGGAGATTCAATTCCTAAGGATACAGATGAATACAGAAAGAGATTCGCACCAGTAGTTTGTATACGGGATTTTAAATATTTAAGTGAACTCGGGTTTTTGTCAGTGGAGAAAACGAAGACGAAAAAGAAGGGCGTGTAACCGAATTGGTATAGGTACGGGATTTAAGCTCCCGGTTTTGTGGGTCCGACTCCCACCACGCCCAACAACAACTAACGGGGCTAGTAACTGATCCCATTCTGAGCAATTGTGATATGCCTAGTGGGGTCAAAACATATGGACAGATGGTACCCAGATGAAAGAATTAGGGAGTATCTTGATAAGTACGGGCATGAATTTAGGGGATTTATGCCTGTTGAGTTATATGATGAAGTAGAATTCTATAAGGTTACTTGGTTTTGGCATTTAGGGATTACTTTTCATGAAGATCTTATACTTATCGATGATTCTGTTTATGATTCTAGTAATAGATATTTTCAGGCATTACTTATACATCATGAGCTTGTTCACGTAGCACAACAAAAAACGATGCCTCAAGGATCGGTAGGGTTTTATGTGACATATGTTATGGAATGGGTCCGATCAGGATTTAATTACAAGAAGATGAGAAAGATTGGAATAGAGGCTGAGGCTATTAGAGAGACGGATGAGTTCAAAGATGTACTATACGAGAAGGAGAAGCTCGATAACTTCTACAGTGTCAGAACCAGTCTTATGATGTATAATTGGTTGGAGAGAGAGGCAAAGATGAAAATGAAGAGAGTTCCAGTAAAAAGACGGAAGAAACCGGGGAAGGCTAGGTAAATGGCTGAAATTTCGAAGGAGGCGGAAGTACAGTGTTTTATCTGTAAGAAGATGTTGAAGGAGAAGGCTTCAGACAAGTGGGTTTATCATAGGAGCATACCGGATCCCTTTAAAGTTGTGTGCCGCCGACATGACGGAGTTGAAGAGTGGTATAATCGTCTCGTAAAAGAGGCGAGCTCTAGATTGGCTCAGGCATTATCGAAAGAGAAGGTGTGAGAAGATTATACTAATGGGGAAAGTTAAGAGATAATAAACTATGGGCATGTTCGATTACGTGGATTATAAGGCTACTTGCAGTTGTGGAGTGGAACTAGAAAATTTTCAAAGTAAGGACGGCCCGTGTGAACTTAAAACATTGGAACCACACGAAGTTGGTATATTCTATGCTGTATGTGATAAATGTGATACGTGGCATGAGTGGGAAGTGGACGTAGAAGTAATTGTTACAAAACTGGATATACGAAAAACTAAGGAGGAAAAACTAGGAAGAAATACTACCTGGAAGTATGTAAAAACAGACGAGTAGCTTAGTGGTTAAAGCACTTGCCTTACAAGCAAGGGATCGTAGGTTCGAATCCTATCTCGTCTACCAGAAAAAGGAGGAAAGGTAAAATGAAGAAAGAGAAGAAAAAGTATTCTCCGTATAGTGAAGCGGAGGAAAAGAGGCTGTTGATGATACATGGCTATAATCCAGAAGTGTGGAATCTTGGATCGCTTTGTGGACGTGGTCATGACTTCCGAGATTCTGGGTGCAGTGTTAGAAATCGAAAGTACAAATACTGTTACGAATGTTCCAAGTTTGTACATATAAAGCATAGAGAAACTAGGCTGTTGAAACAAGCTGAATACAGGTTAAAGAATCAGGATAAGATCAGGGAATATGCTAAGAGATATCGTAGAAGGAATAGAGAAAGGATCGCTGCTTACTTCAAGAAATGGTACGCAGAGAATCGTGAGAGGGTGCGGCTACGTAGAAGTTCTGAACGCTGGAACAACAAGGTTGCTTTAGGTGAGAATAGAACTGCTGCTTGCGATGATAAGATTAGTACAAGTGTTAAAAAGAGCAAGAAAGGGAGGAGCGATGGAAAGAAGAGTACATATAAGGGAGGCAACTCTTAATGATGTTTGTGAATTAGTGGCAGTAGAGGAGAAGGCATTTCGGTATATGGGGCAGTGGGATAGGCAAAGTTTTGTGAGAAGGCTTAGAAATCCCTGTGCGATTGTTTTGAAGGCGGAAATATGTAACCAAATAATAGGGAAGGCTGTAGGAGTTGTTTATAATGGGAAACGGAAGAAGAGTTTGCAGGTACAGGATGTCTCTGTTGTTCCAGCGTTCAGAAGGAATGGTGTAGCATCTAGATTGCTTGCAACTCTCGAAGGTAGAGCTCGTGATAGAGGGTGTATGTACTCTGCTTTGTATGTTAGAGATAATAATTGGAGTGCTCGACGGCTTTATTGTAAGTTAGGCTACTACGATATATCTGGGTGGGATGATGATATGCAAAGGATGAGAAAGGATTTTAACGGGGTGTAGCTCAGCCTGGAAGAGCACCTGCCTTGGGCGCAGGGAGTCGGGTGTTCAAATCACCCCATCCCGAAACTGTGTGGTAAACTCATGGAGGAATAAAATGGAGGAGAAAACTACAGATCATATTGAGAAGGAGGCAATAATAGACCTAGTTGAAGGAGAAGACTTAGGAGAATTTGTAGGTATTCATGCGGTGCATCGAAATATTTTAGTGGATATGCTTTTGGATGGTGACCGGGATTTGAAATGTCCTGTACTTAAAATTGGGATGCCTTGTGGGAAGGAATACATTTTTGAGAAGCGAGAGGAAGTTCCATTGAAGACTCTTATGTGCGGTTGTGGTAATCCGAAGCATGTGGTTGTTAAGTACTCAATGGAGGATGATTGATGGTACAGGTGAAAAAGAAAGATAAGTTTCATATATACAAGCAAGGGAACATTAGAGGGGATAAGATAGAGTACAAAGGGAAGGTCGGCTGCTGTATTTGGTATCCTTTTCCTGGTGATAAAGATGATACTGCAGGGATGTGTTGGGACTTCAATTTTGAGGACATAGACGATCTTATATTTTTATTGCAGCATTTGAAAAGAGTACCAGCTGATAAAGGAGATTAGCATGGAAAATCTTGCTGTTGTGATCTGCTATGGGACTTTAGGTGCTGTATGTATTTTTGCTATTTGGATGCTTTATAGATGAGCCGATACTATATGAGTTGTTTGGGCACTATACGCCATATGATTTATGCAGGTGTGCTGGAACTAGGGATACAGGCACGGTTTAGGCCCGTGTGCCTTCGGGATTGGGGGTTCGATTCCCTCCACCTGCATCAAAAGAAAGGGAGATAACATGAAAATCCTTGCTATTTTTTACTGCTGCCATTCCTTCTTGCTCCTACATGCTCGGAGTGGAATTGCTGCGAGTGTGTGAAGAAGGCAAAGCTTACTGACTTTGAACTGGATGTGAGGACGAGTTCTGGGGGCTGTGCGAGCAGGACAGAAAAGCATATTATAGCACATTTTGAAGGCTACGGCAAGTCATTGTGGAGCTGTGATCAGAATGATAGGAGTTACCATAAGGAACTGTGTGCTGGTGCGGTGGTTGGACAAGTCTATTGTGTAAAGCTGGATCCATTTTGTAAGTGTAGTAAATAGTGGAGTAAAGTATGAGTCGATTACCTAGACAAGGAGATGAGAAGATGCTTGCCAAAATCAAAGACAGGCTAGCGTTTTTGATGATGTTAGGGTTGTTAATTTTACTTTTTGTATTCCTCTTTATGATCATAGCCTCTGTTTTGAGTGGCTGTGGTGAGTATGGAGGCTATTACGGGGGAAGCTACGATGATGGATACAGGGGAAGTAGTGGTTCCTGTGCCGGTATTTGTGAGGGGCATTGTGCTAACTGCTGGAGTTTTACACACCAAATTTTACGATGTCAGACGACTTGTGAAACTTTATGTCGTCAACGGGGGTGCGACTATATAGATGTGCCTTCACACCAGTGTGACGAAGTATTCCAAAGCACTTGTAGCAATTGAAATAGTAAAAATATATGAAAGGGAAGTTTATTAAACGATATTATACTATTAAACAGATTTCACATGATTTAAATATTCCACAAACTATTGTGTCTAAAGCTATGCGAAAATCAGATCCTGTCCTTGGTGGGTATAGATTTAGATATGCAAAGACAGTGGGGTATAAAAAAGATTCTCTGGAACTTGATGAAGAAGAACTACTACTCGATTTAGAGCTTGAACTGGAACTAGTAGTTCTTCTTCATCAAATTCCAGTTCCAGTTCCAGATCCAGTAGGGGAGAGTATGATGACCAGAGAAAGTGTTCCAGTTTTGAGAGTTAATCCTACCACACAGTTAATGAAGCAAGAGCAGCAGATACGAGAGCTTGAAGATAAAGTGGAAGGGCTTACCCATCTACTTGATTTTATAGTGTATCAGTTTGGGTATATTTATCATAAGGATTGGGAAGAAGAGAAAAATAGAGCTTTGAATAATAGCCAGGGAATGTGACGCAGCGGCCTAGCGTACCTGACTGTCGATCAGGAAGTCGAGGGTTCGAATCCCTTCATTCCCGCCACAACCACAATGAGAGGAGGATCAAGTATGTCATTATTAACACACAGGATTGAAGATGTAGAAGCTGAAAAAGTTTTTGGTACGGGTTGGTTACGGTCATACCCAGATTTACGAGACTATACTGAGCTGGATATAAAGAGCCAAGTTGAGAAGATGGGAATACCGTTAGGTTCTGATCCAGCACCTCTCCCCGAAAAAGTTGATCTCGGTAAGTGGATTACTACTGTCAAGGATCAAGGGAAACTTGGATCTTGTACTGCTCATGCCGCAACGTCTATGGTTGAATACTATCAGGAAAAAGCTTTTGGGAAGTCAATTTTGGGTTCTCGTAGATTTGTTTATAAGGTTACACGGTGGCTTATAGGTGTCGATCATGGTGATACAGGAGCTTATCTCAGAAGTACAATGGGGGCTTTGGTATTGTTTGGGGTGCCTCCAGAGCAATATTTTAAATATTCTATCAAGGGATTTGACAAGGCTCCAGGCCCATTTATATACGGATTAGCTGATAACTGGGAAGCTTTGACATATTTTTCTCATGATCCTGTAAAACTGGATAAGAAAGGAAGTGCAGTTCTTTATTCAGTAAAGAAATATCTTGCAGCCGGAATGCCATCTATGTTTGGATTTTATGTTTTTGAGAATTATAAGGATGGTGGTGGTGGGAAGATTCCGTATCCTAATAAAAAGGATGCTTGTATTGGTGGGCATGCTGTGTTGGCGGTGGGATATGATGATAATCTTGTTATAAAAGATGAAAAGACAAGGGCAACCAGTAAGGGAGCTATAAAGTTCCTGAATAGTTGGGGGAGGGGATGGGGAGAAGCTGGTTATGGATGGCTTCCATATGCTTATACGGAGGATAAGCTAGCATTAGATTTCTGGTCATTAATTAGTATGGAGTGGGTGGATACAGGACAGTTTGGATTTTAATGCCTAGGTCGCTTTAGTGGTCGAGAGCAGGGGTTTTGTAAGCCTCAGACGTAAGTCCATCGGGAGTTCGAATCTCTCCCTAGGCTTCATATATAAATATATAAATGGAATTAAGTAAGTAAACAGATCAAGGAAAGGAGATGTACCATGAGATTATTAGGAATAGCGATTGGATGTGTTGTGTTAGGTGCTCTTATATCTACAGGCTCTTTTCTTATTTTACAGAATGGCACGACGCCGGTGATTGGGCATTCCGTACTTACAAATCCAGCTAGTAAAGATGATAGTAATATCGATTATTTTCCAGGTGAGGGCAGAGGCTTGGTAGGGTTAGATGATGAAACTCCACCTATGGCTGTTGAGGATGTGATGCCTTCTCTGTGTCTGAGAGAAGATGGTGGACTCTGTTCATTTACGATGAGTGAGAAATACTATTCTTTGTTATCTAATGAGCAAAAAGAAAAAATGAATTCTCCGTCAGTGTGTATGGAAGAAGACGGTCATGGTAATTGTTCCTTTTGGATTAATAAAGCATATTTGGAAGAGGTAGGAGAGTAATAATTTATTAGTGGGTGAGTGTGCCTAGAGGCGAGGGCAGCGGTCTGTAAAACCGTGACTCTACGAGAAAACACCGGAGGTTCGACTCCTCCCTCACCCGCCACGAGGTTGTTATGTCTGAAGAAATACGAAAAGAAGCAAAGAAAATTAGAAAACAACTTAGAAATCGGTTGATGGAGATTAAAGCGGCAGATGATAGTTTAGATATTTTTTTTGGTGTTATGGATGTGGCTGATTTGAAATATTATGAGTGTATACTTTTTGAATTCGATGAGGTTTGTGAGCAATTGCGAGAACTAGAGAGTAGTCTTCGCTGCAGAGCTTATACCAAAATTACAGACAAATGTTAGAATGGGTATGGTATAATGGTGATAACTAAAAACAAAATGGAGATGTGTACTTATGCCAAAGGTGGTGCTTATTATCCCACCGAGTCCTTGGCTAATTTCGGATACTGATCTCCCCTTTTTAGGAATATTGTATGTTGCATCTTATTTGGAAAAACGAAATATTGATGTGCAGCTATGTGACTTGTCTGGGTTGGAAGAACGTCAGTGGAAGATACCCGTTGGGGATTGCTATGGGATTACAGGAACCTCCCCTAATTTTCCTCAGATACAAGCTATCACAAAAAAATTAAAGGAAAGGGAGAATGCATTTGTTGTGGTTGGTGGGCCTCATGCTACAACTGTTCCAGAGCATGTTTTGAGTAATACAGATGCGGATGTATGTGTGGTAGGAGAGGGTGAGATTGCAATGTTTGAATTATTGCATCTCCCTTTACATCAGGTTTTTAATATAGCATATAAAGATTCTGATGGAAAGGTTGTTCGTACACCACAAACCCCATTGACTGCAGATATAGATGATTTTCCTCCACCTGATTTAGATCTTGTAGATTTTTATAGATACTCAAGATCTCAGACATTTAAGTATTTATTAGGAGAGTGCAGGGAAGCAACACTTATTACTTCTAGGGGATGTCCTTTCAATTGTAATTTTTGTGCTCAGAGTTATATCTGGGGAGGAAAGGTGAGGAGTCATAGTGTAGATAGAACCATAGAAGAAGTGGAGACCTTGATTAATAAATATAAGGTGGAGCTCATTTACATTTTAGATGACACTTTTGTTATAAGTAAGGAGCGAGTGTATGAGTTCTGTGACAAGATAAAGAAATTAGGAATAAAGTGGCACTGTCTGAATAGAGTGGATCGTTGTGATTATGATTTGTTACGAACCATGAAGGATGCGGGATGTTTGCAATTTGTATTTGGTTTTGAGAGCGGATCCAATAATATGCTAAAGATGATGAACAAAAAGACGACAGTAGAACAGGCTTACAATGCAATTTCTACGTGTGAGAAGGTAGGAATAAGAATTAGGGGGCAGATGATTGTAGGTTTCCCTGGTGAGACAGAAGAAACGGTGGCTGAGACGGCTGAGTTTATTACATGTGCAGAGTATGTTGATGCGTTTGGTATCCATATTTTTCAACCTTTCCCAGGATGCAGTGTATGGCAGACTCCTGAAAAATATGGTTATGTGTTAAACAAGAACACTAATTTTGAAGATTACCATACGATAGGGAAAGAGGATTTTGAACCTAATACGAGCCCTCAGATTGTGGAATGGTTTAAGTATCTGAAAGAGGTAGCTGGAAGTAGAAATATAGAGCTGAAAGGGGCGTTGGATGGCTAATATACTTATTACAGCTTGTTATGACCTTAATGATAAAGAAGGGCTAGACAAGAAGAGATTGCTAATATTTAATAAGTATCGACAATTAACAGATTTATGTATACGCTCCTTCCGAAAGAACTTGAAGGATTTGGATGAGGTTATAGTATTAGAGGGACTGGCTGAAAATTATCATAGAATGTTTCAGGATATTTATTATCGGATAAAGAAAATCTACCAGGCAGGAGACTGTAATATTCTATGGGTAGATTCAGATTCCGTTTGTATTAAACCGACTGAGATTTTTGGTAAGTATGACAAGTTTGTGATGTTTGATATCCAGAATCAGTTTTGTAGTTATTCACATAAGGTTGAACCAAAGCTTTATTATCATTTGAAGCCGTGGATGATGTCTAATGTCAGGTACTATCCAGTAGGAGCTATAACAAATGAGATGTGGGAGACTGGAGATAAGATTGCTTCTGACTGGAAAGATGTATGGGCATATGAATGTATAATCTATAATACCCTTTTTCATATGCAAGGTATGTCACCAGAAGAAATAAGAGAAAAAATTTATGATCCAAGATTGAATTTTCAGGATATTGGTGGCCATAATAGTACTAATCCATCTATTAGCCTTCATCATAATGGTCCTCATATTATGCATATTCACGGTTCGAGGAATGTAGACGCAGCAATAAAAGCAATGACAACATATCTCAAAAATGCGGGAATATCTTGAGTCTACTATGTTAGCCGTGGTGTAAAGGTTTGCACGTCAGGTTGTGGCCCTGGAGGTGAGAGTTCGATTCTCTCCGGTTAACCCAAAAAGGAGAATGAGATGGAAGAATTTTGGGGTTATGTGTTGCTTTTTCTAGGATGTACCTTTTTTATTGTAGCTTTGTTTTCGTCTTTTCTAGGTTTCATTGCATACTTGGATGATGATATTTTTTTTACTAGAAGGGTTGGGGTATCTGTGCTCTTGATAGGATTTGGATTATCCTTTAGTCTTGTAGCTATAATAAAAGGTTGTATGCTTTTGGAGGGGTAGCTCAGTTATGGTAGAGCGTCTGGTCGAAGCCCAGAAGGTCACTGGTTCAATTCCAGTCCCTTCCACCAGATTGTGCGAGTCTGGTATACGTGGCGGTACCTCAGGTTTCCACCCTGATGAGAGGGGTTCGACTCCCATCATGCACTCTAATAGTAAAAGGGGCTATGTTCTAATGGTCAGGATGGGGGACTTTCAATCCACCGGTCTGAGTTCAATTCTCCTTGGCCCTAAATATAATAGGAGTACAGATAGATGGCTAAATTTGATCACGGAGATTGGGGAACTCGCAGACGGAAGTTGTATGAAGCTATTGTAGATTTGATCCCTAAAGAAGACATTGTCAATAAGCGTATATTAGAGGTTGGTTGCGGTGTTGGTCATTTAGGTATGATGTTTTATGAATTGACTCCGCATATTATAGGATTCGATGTTAGGGAAGAGCATATTGAAGATGCTAAAAAATTACATCCTGAACTTGAATTCTTTGTATGGGATATGGATATAGGATGGCCGGATATTACTGGGGTAGATATTATTTTTCATATAGGAACTTTATACCATTTATCAGATCCTCGGAAGAATCTGCTTGAATTGTGTGCGTTATTGAAGCCTAATCAATATGTAATACTTGAAACGGAGTTTGTTAACTCAGCGGATCCTGACAAAACAGTGGGGGTTAAGCAGAAAGGATATAATGTCTCTTACGAGCGGATTGGTAATAGACCTTCGCATGCTATGATAGAGGGGATATTAGAGTCTTGTAATATGAGATTTCATAGAGTAATGACGAACAAATATAATTCTGCCTACTATCAATACGATGCTCCTTACAGTGATGATAATAGTTTGGATGAGAGGGCGATTCGTGGGATATGGTATTTCTATAAGGAATAGTATGGAGGGTTGGCTGAACGGTTAAGGCGCATGACTGGAAATCATGTGGAGGTAATACTCTTGTGGGTTCGAATCCCATGCCCTCCGCTTATAAAAATAAAAGGAGGCTTGACCGAGTGGTAAGGTACCTGATTGCTAATCAGAGTTCAGGGTAATACCTGCGTAGGTTCGAGTCCTACAGCCTCCGCCAACTTTATCATAAGGAATGCGTATGGATGAACTTAACGAGAAAGAAATTTTAGAGATCCTAGAGAAGTACATGCGGGAAGATACAAACATCCCCAAGGAACTTCTGGATGATTTCAAGGAGCGCTTAGTAGATGTAATAAAGCTAATAAGTGAAGAAGTGACAGAGGCATACGAATCCGAAGATGAGATGATGCATTACGTTAAGGATTTTTTTGATAAGTTAAAAGAGAAAGGTGATCCGACAGTTGATTCACAAATATTTTTAGTTGTAGATGTGCCTATTTTAATTCCTGTAGAAGTTTTTGCGCTTTGTCTTCTTATTCACAGGGATTTTTTGACAGCAACTATGGCACAAGTATCGGAGTTTTTAATCAATGGTGTTTTGTCTCACATATTCAAATCAGCTGAGCTCTATAAGCTTCAAGAAACAATGCTAATGGGTCTGATGCGCCAAACGAGTAAGAAGGAGGTTAATTGAAATGGTATGGTATGTACTGAAAGACAAGAAGCCAGTCAAAGCAAAGAGTATGGAAGAGGCAGCTCGGGCTCTTGAGAAGGACAGGCGGGTAGCATATGATAAGCTACCAGGAGATGTGGAGGTTTCAACTGTCTTTCTGGTTCTTGATCTCCAGTTTGGGAACGGACCTCCTTTGCTTTTCGAGACGTTGGTATTTGGTGGAGAGCATAATGAGGAGATGAGAAGGTATAGCACTTGGGAAGAAGCAGAAGAGGGGCACAAGGAAATGGTGAAGATGATCCGAAAGGAAGAGCTCAAGGTAGTGAATGGAGGTAAGAATGACTGATTGCTCTTGTATCTATGTTGGAGACTATGAGCATCCCGAGTGCTACAACAATAGAGAGGTCACTGCCAGAAAAGAGTATCAGTGTTGTGAGTGTGGAAAGAAGATCCTCCCCTCTCACAAGTACAGATACATTACAGGGAAGTGGGAAGGCAATTGGGATGTATATAAGATGTGTGCTATCTGTGACGAGATTATCGATGCCTTCTTCTGCGAGGGGTTTTTGTTTGGGTACCTTCATGAGTATCTGTGGGAGCATGTTTTTGATTTTCAAGGAGAGATTGCAGGAGAGTGTCTTGCTGGCCTTTCCTCTGGAGCCCGAGAAGTTCTATGTGATCTGATCGAGCAATATTGGGAAGATGACGATGACAATCCTTAGAGAAAGACGATCTCTCTATAGGATCTCGGCTCGACATTTTGTAGCGGGGTTCGAGGCTGAGGAAGGGCGGGTAGTTTTCTCAGCCCCTATCTTGAGGTACATGGTAGGGTGGAGCTTAGGGCATGTGAGAGACTACTGTAAGACAAAGCGCTGGAAGCTAGAGTGTGTACGGGGGTGATGTATGACACTTGTAATAAACGGTAAGACATATCCCTTGTGGAGCCAGTTTGTTGAGAGCAGGGCTGACTGGATTGGTGGGACGTTACAGGATTTTGGTGATGCCCATATGCAAGGTGATTCCAAGACTACTATTACTGATATTGAGTTGGTTGAGAATGGATCTGAGTCTGCGTTTTTTAGAGTATGTGGAGAGACTTTTAGCTGCGGATTCGATGTGAGGTATGGAGGAGTTGTTGGAGGAGAAGAGGGGTGGGCAACCTTCTCTGGATACCAAGGCCATAAGTGGAGAATCAAGAAACCAAATAAGGAGATACTTCACTAGTTGAGAAAGGAGAACTCGATGCTACCTGATGGGCATGTTTGCAGAGGAAAATTCAGAGCGTATCCTTCGTTGCTATGTAGTATGTGTCCTCCTGACGATCATCACAGGAATCTTAATGTGCATTGGGATGAGAAAGTCGTATCGCTCTTGGCATACATTCATTATCTAGAGGAATGGATTGAGGATACCCATTTAGGTAATGAGCTACCAGACTGGAAGCGTCACCGACCAGGATGTATGGATGAAAAGGAAGATGTCGAAACTATAGCAGCTCCTTGATAATCTTACAGGCCGACCAAATGCTATGAGATACGTGGCAAAGGAAGCAATGAAAGAATATGAGGAAGTAACCAAAACTTTGGAATGGTATGCTGATAAGGCGAGCTCTCATGTTGGATTGTCTTACATAGAGATAGATGGGGGCAAACTAGCCAAAGATACGTTAGAGTTGATCACAGGGCGGTAACTCAGTGGAGGAGTACCTGGCCTTTAACCAGGGAGTCGGGGGTTCGAATCCCCCTCGCCCTACCATTTTTAGGAGGTGATTATGTGTACAAAAAAGGATTTGATTTTTATAGGAGTTGCTTTGAGCCTTTGTATTTGGATTGGTTTTCTTCGTTTCGCATTATATGATGTAGGAGGGTATGCGAGGACGTTTGGGAATATGGCTCTTGAGTTTCAGCAAAAATATTATGCTGTTCAAAAACAATTGATTGACTGTCTCAGGAACAATGAGACTTTGGACTTGCAATATGAGAGGCGTAGGCAGTTGGTCACGTCTGCCACGGTTACGGTTACCTGCTACAATTCCCACCCTTCCCAGACCGATAGTACTCCAGAGATTACTGCATTCAATACGAAAACAGGGCCAGGGACGGTAGCTGTAAGTAGAGATCTACTTGACAGGGGCTTTATTCCATTCAGTAAGGTGTGGGTGGAAGGTTTTGGGATCTTTACGGTTAATGATATAATGAATAAGAGATACGAGAATAGAATTGACATTTGGATAGGTGATAAGGCAAAGGTCTTTAAGAAGGAGGATGTTAGGATTATAGGATTTTGTGATTGTTCTAACAAGTCTGATATCTAGGAGACTTACTAATGGCAGGTAGGTATGATCCTGTATACGATGGAGAAGCTGTAAAGGTTAGATATAAAGAGAGTCCATTACTTTGGGCATGCTGCGATTGTGGGTTAGTACATCATTTTGAATATTATCTTGACGGGGATGAGTTAATGATTTATAACTGGAGGGATAGTAGGGCGACTGCTGCTATTCGACGGCATAAAAAGGCAAACCTTTTTAATGGAGCAGATAGTCTTTGGAAAATTGTAAGGAGGAGAGGGAGAGGTGCTCGTCGTAAAAGTATCCGTTAATTTTGATCAGATTGATGAAGTACATATCCAGAGAATTGGAAAGTGTCGTTCTACTAAGTATTATATGTATCGCATCGTAAAACCCAGAGGATATGAGAATTTTATTGTTGATCATGATCGGTCAGGGGGATACGTCCCTTTGGTCAGCTCTGTTTTTGAGATATTGAATCGACATAACCATAAAACTGAGGAGATGAAGGAGTGGGAGGCTGAGTCAAAGGCCAAGAAAAAAATTAAGAAGGGTGGGAGAAAAAAGGCTTGACAAGATTCAGGTCTTGTGGTATAACTGGGGATCATCAATAATGTAAGGAGGATTAACTGTGAGGCATCCTAACGATGAGGATCCTTTTATGCTTACTCTACAGGTTATAGGTTTTGCTATAGCTTTCATTTGGATATTGGGTTCTCTTTATTTTTTGCTCTAATGATGTATAAATCGGAAAGTCAGTTCGATCTGATAACCTATTGAATTCCGTGTAAATTTTATTGTATTACATTATGAACTGCTTTTTCTCTATAGATGATAGCATGGAATGGAGTTAATATGAGGAGAGAGACAGCCAAGGAGATAAAAGATCGGGCACACTTGGAGAATATGTATGGTGAAGTGTGGAATACAAGTGAGCTGAAGAGTAATTTTGTTGTATACGAATTCTTGCATCGGAGGGTAAGAGTATTAAGGAAGGCTGATGGCAAGAAAGGGACATTGCTTTATCAGAACTTCCCACGATTTTACTTTTCCTTTTTGGAGGATAAGGATATAAATGGCACGTAAAGATATAAAAAATAGGAAGGTGCCTAAGGTGAGATCCTGGGTACGTCCAACAAAAGTACATACTCCAAAACCGAAGAGGAGGGTAAAGTATCCACTGAGAGATTTAGAGAGGGATCAGGGAATCTACAAGTAGAAAACTATGAGATAGAAGAGGGGGGCGATGTAATGGAAGTGCAATTTAAGGAAGAGGAGGTAAGTAAAGTAGTAAAGACATCTCGTAGTTCGGGTGCAGTGGGGCCGAATGCTAAGGTACCGAAGCTGATTTTGGATATGGCTTATGATAAGACAGATTGGATTCTTGATTACGGTTCAGGACACAAGGCTATTCATACAAAGATGTTAAGGAAGGCTGGCTATGGTAATACGTGGGCTCATGATTTTGTAAAAGATTCTAAGGCCGATGGAATGTTTGTGAAAGATCTGATTTCAGTGAAAGGAAAGTGGGATATCATTTTTGCATCTAATGTTTTGAATGTTCAGGTTAGTGATGAGATGCTTTCGACGACCTTAAATGAGATCTGGCAGTTGATGAATCCCTTTTCTATCTTCGTTGCAAATTATCCGAAATCCCCCCGCAAACTTGGTATGACCATTGAGCAACTCTACTCCAAACTACGAGCAGGATTCCGGCGAGTATGTATAACACATAGCGATATTCTTGTATGTAGTAGGCCTGTTCATCTACATAAGAAACTTAAGGGTATTCGAACTAAGGAGAATAGGTCATTAACGAGATTGGCTAAACTGGCATTTTTGCGAGAGGAATAGGATATGTGGATAATGTTTTTTGGATATATGATATTTTTTGTATCTTTAGCGTTTCTTCTTGGGATAGGGTTTCTTATGGTGAGCTCTGGTAATCGGGAGGAGGATGGTTTTACTAAGGATGAAGTGAAGGGATCTCTTAGTGCGGGTATGATCTTATCCTTTGCGATAACACTTTTCATAATATCACTTAGAATAATATTTTAGTTAGTAAGATATAAAAAATATAAAAAGGGGCTTGACAAGATTATGGGTGTGTGGTATGATTTACAATAAGGGCATCCACAAAGGGGTAAGTTGCCAACGGTTAGATTGGAATGCCTCCCTACATCCCTCTCTTTACCTCCTTTGGTTTCTTACCCCTGCCCTCTTTTTTCTTTTTGTGGTATAATAATGAAATACTACAGAAAGGAGAAGTGTGATGGCAAAACGCAAAATCAAGAATACACGCCCAAGAGATACCAGCAGGAATAGGAGTAGAAGGGATAAGAAAAAAAGTTTAATGCGTACAGGAGCTCAAAACGGAGCATGGAAGGGTGGAAAGAGCGCACATTACTATCGAAGAAAAGCTGGAGCCAAGCCTGGAGAAGTTGTTCATCATAGGAATAAGAAGAAATCAGATATGCGTAAGAGTAATTTGAAGAGGATTTCCAAGGCACAACATAATCGAGTACATAAACGAGCCAAGAAAGGAAGGTCAGGTAGAAGGTAACAATGAATAGGAAAGGAAAGGGAAATGGTTATTCCACTGAAGAGAAGTGAACTGAGAAGTAAAATTGAAAACCAGAAAGGCCGATTCTTTACTGTCTACTTTGAAAAGCAGGACAAGAGCTTTCGCCAAATGAATGGGCGAACTGGTGTGAAGAAGTATTCAAATGGCGGTCGGAATCCTGCCGAAGGCAAACCTCACCTTGTTAACATGTTTGACCGTAAAATTCTAAGCTATCGAAATGCAAACCTGAATACGGTGAAGCTACTGAAGTGTGAAGGGAGGGAGTATGTCGTTATTGATTAATGATCCTGCAGAAAAAGATCCTTATCGTTGTCATTGTGGAGCGTGGGAAATGGAGGGGGCGGTATGTCTCTGTGTCCATTGTTGTATGTGGTAAGTGGGTATGTGAATCCCCCCAAGGCGATGATGGTCTTGAAATTTGTGATGAGTGTTACGGCCATGAATGAAGGGAGGCATTGTGATTGTACGAGACCATACAGGAGTCTTTGCTGAGGTAAAGGACTTTATTTACCGGTTTACTGATGATTATAATATGAAACGGCTGAGTGAGATAGAACTTAAGGTAACTTATGGTCGAAGTTACTATTCCGGTGTTTGTAAGTACCCACCTAAAGGAACTCGTAACAAACCTTACCGTATCATCTGCCGAGTAAGCAAGTATAACATTGCCTATAATCGATTTCCTATGACTGTTACTGAGAATGTAGGTACAGAGACATATGATGTGGATAGTGGGCCTATTCAATTATATGAGTACATTGAACACTCTGAGGAGCATAAGGCTTACAGGAGAGTAGCTGTAACGGGTTGGAAGTATATTTCAGAAGAGGTTACTTTCTGTGATCAGAGTGAAGTACTTGTTTTTATCTTTGGGCATGAGTTGTGGCACTTCCTGTGTAAAACAAAACAGGAGAGAGGGAATTGGGAGACAAAGGCGAATAAGTTTGGTATTGAGGTTTTGAAAGCTTTTAGGAGATGGAGAGTTGAGCAAGATGCATATCGAATGGCAAAGGGATGATTGTAAATAAGAAGTTCAAGTGCAAGCAGTGCGGCAATTGTTGTGATTACTATGGATCTCGCTATGGACTGGAGATTACACAGGAAGATTTTCGAAGATGGAAGGACGCAGATGCTCAATATATTCTGGCATTTGTTAAAACCTACGTGCGGAGGGGTAGGGAGTATGCCTATAGAAAAATATGGTACAACCCCCGGCGAAAAAGCCAGCAATTACCCTACTGCCCGTTTTTATATGAGATCGTTGATAAAGGAGGAGAATTGAAAAGGAAATGCGGTATCCACGAGCTAAAGCCTATGGATTGTAGGGAATTCATGACGCCGGAATGGGAGAAGGACCGATTTGATTGCAAGGGTTATGACTCATGAGGTAGAACGGTGTTTGGGTAAGTGCCTAAAAAAATTTTACTTTTTTCTTGACAATGTGAGACTCTTGTGGTAGAAATGAGCCGAGGAATAGGAAACCACTGTAGGGAGGTAGATTGATGGAGAAGCAATTGAGGAGGTTTGTATGTAGAGCAACCCATCCGAGAGATTCAGCTGAGAGTGATATTGTCGTATTTGCCACATTTGATCCAGGTGAGCCAAGATCTTATGACTATCCTGGTACTCCCCCCCGCTTTAATATTGAGTATGTAGAGGGAATGACAGATGAAGAAGTATGTGAATTTTTGGATTACTTGGAGGATACATGTTGGCAGAAAGCTAATGAAGTATTACATCCCATAAACCTAGGAAAGGAATAAAAATGGCAAAGATTCTAGACGAAAATCAAATCAAGGATACGGCCTATCATCTTCTTGAAATTGCTAAGATACTCCTTAAACGTGATGGATATGTGGCTCCTGTTGGATTTCTTTTCACCGAAGAAGGAATGAAAGGTACTATACTGAGATTTGAAGATGCGGATTCTAAAGCGGCATGTATCGAGGAATTCAAGAAGTTGGCCAAAGAACATAAGGCATATGCAGTTATTCTAATCACCGAGGCGTGGATGGCTCGATCCGATAATAAGGATGATGCGGATTTAGCGAATGATATTGGAGTCAAGTTCATACCTGGGCGAACGGAGCAGATCAATATCTCTATTGCTGCTCCTTATATGCGGTTGGTTATTACACAGGAAATTGATACGTCTGATGAGGGAACTCCAAAGATTATAGGTGAACCATATGAACTAGGGCATGATATTGAAGGTAGGATATTCGATGGTCTTTGGGAAGCTGAATATAACCTAGTAAGAAATACTTCGAAGGAGATCAACTGAAATGAAACATGTTGTCGAAGAGGCGATTGGGGTTGCCACTGCCTTTCATGAGGGACAGGTAGACAAGAATGGTACGCCGTATATCTTGCATCCCTTACGAGTCATGCTCAAGTTTACTGATCCTATTGAACAGGCAGCTGCAGTCCTCCACGATACTGTTGAAGATACCATTCTCTCTCTTGCTTACCTCAAGTCCTACGAGTTTCCTGAAAGAGTGGTGGAACTTGTAGACATCCTTACTCGGATGCATGGAGAGAAGTACATGGATTACTTAGAGAGGGTTGCTTCCGATCCTGTAGCGGTTCGAATCAAGATTGCTGACCTGGAAGATAACATGCCCAGGCCCGAACGTCCTCTCCCTAAAGAGCACAAGGGGCTGGAGAAGAGGTACCGGAAGTCTCTTGAGTACCTGCAAGAAAGGAGTGCGTAGTGACAAAAGAAGAGGCGTTAGAGAAGTACGGGAAGGTTCAGCTGCACTTTAAGAACTACTACAAGTACTTCTTCACATTCAAAGGGGTAGCGTATGATGGAGCAGTGATCGTCTACAGCTTTGGTGGGCATGCAGATGACGTTTACCGGTGCGAGGTCGATGTGGAAAAGCCAGTGACAATGGCCGATGATGACTACGCTGCTCTTAGGATCAGTAAGGATGGTGAGACGATTTATGAGGAGACCTATTATTAAAGGAGGATGCCATGCAAGATCCAACTGAAGAACTGCGTAGGTTGGCAACTGAGCGTATCAATTCGGCAAGAGCAGAAAGGGCAGATTTGGAAGAGGTTTATGGGAAGGTGTGGGATACTCAAGAGCTGCGGGATGATTTTACAGTACATTCCTTCCTAGCTCCCTTTGTGCATGTAACCAGAAAATCGGATGGAGTAAGGGGTACCTTGGCTTTTCAGCACTGGCCAAGATATTACTTCTCATTTTTATCAGGAGATTGAATGGAGGAAAAGAATGAAGATTTTAGATTGTAGTTATCATAGAAATGGAGTTGGTGGAACGCCTTTTTTTGTCTCTATATTTCAAGATGACGAACCGGCGTGTAAGGGAAAGACCATGTTAGCTATTCAGTTCGATGTGGAGGACGAGGTCTGTACAGCAGTTTTTGATCTTGATTTACTTGCAAAAGGGAATATAAAGTTCATGGAGAATTCCTGGCGGGGAGATCATTTCCATGACGACCTCAAAGAACTTGTTCCTCCGATAGTATTTCCAGCAGAACAATATAAGGAGGAATAGGATGATCAAAATGAACAATGATGAGAAGTGGTTCAAGGAAAAAGCAAAGCAGGAAATGGAAGATCTTGGCGCTGAAGAATGGCTCGCTTAGGAGATTACAATGGCGAAGATATATGTACATACGATGAAGGTAAGAGCTGATGGGTTTGTCTCTTCTTTCCCGATTGATATGCTCAGATATGATTCTTGCTATCCAGACAGTCAAGATGACGTTAATAGGATTGTGGCTACTCTTGATTACAGAAGACGTACTGTCAAAGATGAGGCTCATGTTATTTCTGTTATCCATGTTGGGGATAAAGGATGGACGCCAACTGATGAAAGGTGGAAGTCGTTCGGCTGGAAGGTCATAGAACATCACATACGGGAGAGGTAGAATAAGGAGAAAGCAGTGACGAACGGATCGGATGAATTATATAACAGAGCAAGAGCCGGTAGATTTACTGGATGCGATGCGGTTGTAATCACTTTTGATTGGATGCTTGGTATGCTTCGTGGAGGAAGTATAATCGAGATTGGGATGGGGCCGTATTCTTCCAAATTAATCTCTGAACTCGCTGAGAGAAGGAGGGCTACTGCTTACCATTGTGATACGGCTCCTGCAAGATGGATGGAAGATTTAACAGGTGCAAGCCGAGTGTATACAGGAAGATCTGATGATTTCTTTTCATATCTTGAGGAGCAATCAGTTTCTTCTGTTGCTGTATGTTTGATAGATGGTTGTCATAGTCACGAACAGGTAAGGAAAGATTTTTGGAACGTGGACTGTATATTGAAACCTCATGGACTTATTGTGATGCATGATACCTGCCCACAATTTGAAAGTAAGCTTGGTTCTGCAGCTTGTGGGGATGCTTACATATTTCGTCAAGAACTGGAAGCTAATCATCGGGACTCCTATGGAACCATTACCTTTCCATCAGGGGGCTATCCAGATGCGGGGGGATGACTTGGGCTGTTAAGAAGGATCCGAACGCACTGTACTTTCAAAAATAAAGGATATGGAATGCAAACAGAGAGAAGACTAACAGCTGAGGAAGTGGAGCGATATGTCAAAGAAGAAGGAATGTGCTGTCCCTTCAGTGATTGTAGAAAACGGACTCTTACATGCGAGTGCGTCCAAGACAGTCAGAAGGGGATTGAAACAGATGTCAGATGCCGTTCTTGTGGGAGGCAATTTACAGAACAGTATGAACTCACATCTATTGTTATCATGCAGGAGAAAGTGGATGAGGCGAGCACAAAGAATAAAAAGACAAGTACAGGATCGAGATGATTGGTGTGAATGTGGTAATGGTAGGGATCGGGCAACCGTTGTGAGTATTGCAAAGACAAATGTACGAGGAGAAAGAAAAATAGTAGATCATGTATTTTCGATTTGGTATTGTGATGAGTGTGATGGAATTGTTGACGTATTAACAGACTGAAAGGAAGTAAGAATGAAGGAGATTATGTAATGGGTGACAGAGCAAATGTTTTGATTTCTGGAGTCTACCTGTACACACATTGGGGTGGAAGGCATCTACCTTTCATCGTCCGAGATGCGCTCAAGAAGAAATGGCGATGGGATGACGATGCCTACCTCACAAGGATCGTCTTTTGTGAGATGGTTAAAGGCCAGGAAGCGGAAGAGACCGGATTCGGGATCTGTAGCTACATGCCTGACAATGAGCATCCGGTTATTGAGCTCAACTGTGACAACCAAACGATCACCATTGGTTCTGTCACAAAGACGTTCGAAGAGTACGCTGCAATGGACGATGGAGAGCTACAGGAGTTTCTTTATGGTGGTGTTAATTGGTAAAGAATAGAAAGGAGAAAGTACAATGAAGATGATGGACGATGGACAGATGATCGATGTCAGTATTGAGTGGACAGAGAACTGCTTGGGAACGAGTCCTGCAGATCCGAAGCTCTATGAAGACTACATTGCCTCTCGTGCGATCAAGAAAGGCAAGAAGAGTGAGGAAGAGGTTGCCAAGGAAGTTACAGAAGCATACGAGGCTCTTGATGCAGTTGAGCAAAGGGGCTGGACAACCTTTCTCAGGGACAAGGATGGCTTCTATGTGTACGACTATTGGGTAAAGGGGTTCATGAAGAGCTCTTTGGCTGTACTCATGGAAACCAAGGATGTGGATAAGGTGACTGCATACAAGAATACGATTGACCGGTACATTTTCGTTTGGCCGAGGAAACTCAGGTTCCAGTACGATCCTAGTATCCTGAAAGAGAATGGAGGAAGGTTGCCGGTCTACGAAAGGCCTCTTCGTGCCATGACTCCGCAAGGTCCCAGGACAGCTCTTACCCGTAGCGATTACTTCCCGCCTGGAACAAAGATGGACTTCACCGTCGAGCTGCTCCCCACAAGTAAACTGAACATCGAAATGCTAGAGACGATCTTTAGCTATGGGCGCAAGTTTGGTATGAGTCAGTGGGCAAGTGGTGGATGGGGAAGGTTCGATACACTCAAGTTCGAGCCTCGTGCAGAGATGAAGATGAAGAAGAAGGGAAATTGAAGGTTATGAGTGCTATTATTGGTGGGTACTGTGGTGGGTGTGATAGGAAGACCTACGTTTCTCTTGGGCATCCTGAATGGTTTGATGCTTGGCTATATAAAGGGGAGAGCAGCAAGCAACATAAAGCGTACATTGAGCTCAGGAATTTGAAAAGGTGTCAGAAGTGTGCGCCCGAAGAGTGGAAGAGGCTTCTTTCTGTAATGCTCAAGAAGGATCCTGGGCCATCTTCTCAGTCGGATTCGTTGTATGATGATTATGTTGCTCTCAAAATAGCCACAAGGAAAAAGAAGAAGGGGAAATAATATGGCATGGAGATGTGTTTACTGTGGATTGTTTGTGCATTTATTGACTAAAGAAGAGAAGGAAGATGATCCAGCTTACGAAGGACTTCAATGCGAACCAACTTATGAGTGCAGACATTGTAATGATATTTACTTTTGTACTCCTCTAGAGACAAGGAACGAACCGGAAAAGAGCATACGAGTGGTGGTCTGAACCGGATTTGATGCGATCAGAAGGGAAAAGTAAAGGAAAAGAGGAGCTTAGAAGAGATGAGAAATGAGGAGAAAGGGAACAGATCTGAGAGGAGGCGATCAGACAAGGAACTGATGTGATGTGAATGGTGAGGGGTATGAGTCGAAAAGTAATGGATGCAATAATACAAACGGAAAGTCAGATACAGACAGCTGAGTGTGTAGGGTGTGGCTATTGTTGTATGAAAGCTCCTTGCGCTGCTTCCTCTCGACTCTATCCTGGTGTAACACATTGCCCTCAACTGGTATGGAGTGATGATCTTAGCCGGTACCTCTGTAAACTTGCCCTGCTTCCCGGTGAGGTAGGTGAGAGGTACCGGAAGGAGCTAGCTATCAATGCAGGTTGTTCTTCTTCTCTCTTCAATACCTGGAGAGAAGATGTGCATAAGCGGAGTGTAACCGAGGCGAGTCCATATGATCACGTCTCTAATCCTATACCTCCTGACTTCCAGTTGTTCCTTGGTATTCTAGCTAATCAATGGGTCTCCGGTGACTTACTCTACCTAACTGCACTGCAACTACAAGAGCGTTTAGAGAAAGATCTTCATTACACAAAGGAAGAGGCTGCAGAGTATATCGTGCATGTACTCAAGATCTTCAACGAGAACAGAAAATCTTATGTGAAGGATTTTATGGGTTGAAGGGGAAATGACCAGAACGGGAGAAGAGGAGAGTAGAAAAGAAAAGATTTGAGGGGAAAAGGATGTGACAAGAGATAAGAAGAAATGATTCGGAAACGTATGAGTCGTAGTTTTTTGTACTGAAAAGAAATGGAGCTGACCAGACCCGAAAGGAAAGGAACAGGAAATCACAAGAGAAGATTAGATCCGATACGATTGGAGAAGGAACTGAACGGGACGGATCCGACATGAGGAGAACCGGAAGCGAACAGAGAAGATTAGATCCGATACGATGGGAGTTGGAGAGGAACAGAAAGGAAGGGAATCGTGATGAACTGGAAGTGAACAGAAGGGTACTGAACAGATCCGAGTGAGATGAGCTGAGTTGGAGAAGACAAGATCAGAGTTGAGATGGAAGAGATCCGAACGGAGGGGGAGAGAACCGAAACGGAGATGATAAGACCGGAGCAGAGGGGAAGTGGAGAGGAGATGAGCAGAAAGGAAGTGATATGATAAGAACTGGAAGAGAGCAGAGCCGAATCGAAGTGAAAGGGAGACTAGTTACAGGCCGTTATACTAGTGAGTATCTTGTTCTATTATAAGCCCCTAAAAAATATGAAAAAATTTGAAAAAAGAGGTTGACAAAATGCAAACCCTGTGGTATAAATAGTATTAGAAGTAAATATACTATTCAATATCACAAGGGAGGCAAGACAAATGATGTGTAATGAGTGTGGTAAGAGTATGAAGTTTAGAAGCGTTGGCTACAGGGGCGAACGCAAGGGTAAGGAATTCTGGACGTGTAGGTGTGGGTATGAGGAAACTATTGATCTCTTAGTTGAGGTCAAGGAGAATCGGGCAGGGAGGAAGAGTAGGAAGGATGAAGATAATCTAGAAATAGTTATGGGAGGCTAACTATGGCAAAGAAGGTAACACT